>Ga0209671_1005597_pt1 | contig 12747 bp, 9 predicted proteins | sample WorMetHERISLAND2_2_FD_187401 | JGI IMG/M metagenome (GOLD analysis project Ga0209671, IMG submission 187401) | Marine gutless worms symbiont microbial communities from Max Planck institute for Marine Microbiology, Germany - Olavius geniculatus... | ecosystem: Host-associated > Annelida >... | reverse complement strand
AACTTGCAAGCAATGTGTGCTGGTGCACTGTCATGCTGGAAGGTCTAAAAGTCAATCTATCCTTACAAGTATGTGAAAGTGATCGTTTTAGGCGTTTTTTGTGGCAAAAAGCAGCAAAAAATCGTTTGTGACCGGGCTTCCTACCTGATCCTGCTGGAAGAGCTTAACAACGCTGTTGGGAAGAAGGTTTTCCGCTTTACTCCGAAAATTTTACCCACACTCTTGGACTTTGGCTTCGTTTCGTTACTTGGGGCTTCAGTAGTTCAAGCTTGCTTCTTTTGCTTATAAAGCTATACATACCGGTAACCCGACTTACCTCGCTGATATCCTACATCATTACAAATCTACAAGCTTCACACGTTTATCTTCCGGTCATCTAGCCTTATTGATGTTCCGCGCCATAACTTGTCTTTTGCTTCCGGTGCATTTCGAGTTTCCGCATCACACAAAAAGTAGGCCTATATAATTCTGATTCTTTTTATATCCGTCAAGCAGTGTTGTTAATATTGCAGTATTGCAATTGTTGTAATAACTATTGCAATACTTTTTTTAGTATTGCAACAGGTATTGCAATATTGGTTGTAGGTTTAGTATTGCGTGTGGTATTGCAATACTTTTACGACTGAAATATTGCAATACTTGGAAGCAATAATTTTTGACCATAAAGTAGGACTACACTCATAATCATGAGGACACTGTTTAATTACGCAAAGACTCGTTTCATTTTTTTGTTCAATTGCATAAGCAACAAGAAATCTGAGCTAATTCTCATGAGACGCTCGAGAGCTTATAGCAGTTCCTGTTCGCATGTAATCTTGGTCTATCTCGTCGCAATTCACTCTTTAGCAGCCAAAAATCGCCAAAAATCACTAAACCCCTTATTTTTAGGTTTCAAGGTCAATCAAGGTTATCAATGTTGACAATCCTAAGAAGCCCGTCGCCGGTGCTTGTTATGTTAAGCAGCATGTCTGTGCCACTGCCTATCTGCAACCATTTTCACGTTAGACAAGCCAGCAGCGGATAAATAACCACTTTTTAAGAGGGAAACTCCTATTTGACACCCGCGTGCGCAGACCTTTTTGAACATAGAGGGTCCGGACTTAAATTGCTAAAATTTACATTCAATGCTGAAAATTTCATGCGCAGGTTTTCTTGGTCTACCTCCAGCCATTTTGGCACAATTCACTCTTGAAGTGCGTGTCGCAGCCTGAAATCGCGAAAAATTCACTAAAATCCCCTATTTCGAGGGTTCAGGGTCATTCAAGGTCATCGATGTTGACATTTCTAAGAAGCTCGTTGCCAGTGCTTGTTATGATAATTAGCATGTCTGTGCTTATCTGCAGCCATTTTCACGTTAGAAGAGCCAATAACAGTGAAATAACGCTTTTTGAGCTGGGGGGTTCCCTTCTTTCTCCCCTCATTCGTAGGGACCCCCTTCACCCACTGGCATGAAATTTTGTCGCAAAATACTAGAGACGCCTCTAAGGTATCATGCGGTAAAAACCAGAAATTCCTATCTCACCTAGGTTCCGATCGGTATCGGGTTGTGACAGACACCAAGACAGAATTACAATAGCTAATACGCGCTATAGCTAGCTAGCATAGCTGTCGCGCGTAAAAACTGAACGAAAAATAACATGTCAACATGCCTTGTTTATATTTTAAATTCTGGGTTGACCACATTATCACGTAGCCTGTAGTCAATCCCAAATTTAGCAAGAAGTACTACACAGCGGCAAAAATCAATTGTTTTTTTTTTGGGGGGGGGAGCGAATAGCGAAGTATTACAAAAAATATTGCAGTAGTATTGCAATACTTTTCCACCAAGTATTGCTATTGCTAGCAAGTATTGCCAGTATTGCTAACAACCCTGTCGTTAAGCTCAAACACTCTCCTCTTTCAGACATCATCTTAAGACTTAGGCCTATTATTTTCAGTCCGCTCATCTTGTCCTTTAGCGCCCCTCTCCAATGCGCCCTGATTCTCTTGTGAGATTCTGGCGCTATATAAACTGGTACTTGAGTACTTACCTACTCTCTTACGTATGTCCAAACTTCTGTCAAAACTTTCATTTGCTTACGCCGACAGGAAGAGAATTATAAAGGAAACATACATATATCGTTTCCGTTTTGCGCTTATTCTTTCTGTGAATCTGCCACTGCAAGTTATTACCATAGTGTGATGTTCCGTACTTGTACGGTAAGTAACAGCAGCGTTACCGGTAATAAAACTGTCATCTTTGGCGACATAACTTTAACGTTGCTAATTTCGAAACATATCGCCGCCCACGGACGCCCACGGACGCTAGTGATTTAATACTATAGTCTACATAGATAGGCTAGCAGCGGAACAGAATGATATAGAAGCTCCCACGAACTTAACAGACGCCGATGGTTTTGTATAGCCAGGTTTCGGTCTTCCCCATCTCCATTAAATCAACATAAAAATAGCCCGCTGCCACAGAAGTAATAGAAAGATTGCGTGACAAGGCGGCTGGCTGTGATGCAACCATTACTTCTCATTGCCATCGTCTCATGTAAGAATAGTTGTGTTCCGTGTCGCGGCATCCGTGACATAAGGCATAGGTCTATTTTAGGCCTATGTTACCCTAGATCCCAAAATAGATATTATTTGCCAGTTTATGCCGTGACATGTAAACCTATAACCATGTGGTCTGAACAATCTTCCGCTTACTTTTTGGCCAAGTGCTTCAGAATGAATACGGTTCATCCCACGAGACAACCATATATAGCCTAGGTACATTCATCACAGTCTGGAGCCTTACCAAGTTATGTATTTCAGCCTATAGGCTTATTAAGTGCAGGTCTGGGCCAATAAAGATATAATCAAGCGTATAGCTGGTTGTAGACATTACCATCTCATTTTGCTGGCGGTTTAGCATGGGGCCTATAGCGGTATAACGGTTTCAGACGATTAATTTACTCTACGTCGAACCAGGTTAGTATCTAGTTTAGCATCTGTTTGCTGGTATGGTTATTCATACCAAATCAGCCTGGCCATCCCTTCGTGGGTAGATGTCGCCCATTCAAAGCGCCACAAAGGCGGATGAACTCGTACAAAACAGACCTTAGTTATGTGCCGATACTTTCAGTACTTTTGGACAAAATCGATAGAATGGTCATATAATAAAATTTTCGTCGTCGTCGTCTCCATTTAGCATGTTTTAGATGACACAAACACCACTTATTACTACCACTAGTAGATGCGGAAAAGCGGAGACAGGCATGCAGCTTTGAAGCATAATGCATTATTATGATATTAATATTTATATAGCGCCGTATGTAGAGCTTCAGAAACGAACCTACTGTAGCAATTTTCGGACACACCGTATGCTTTTGGCGATCGCCTGGAACAACAAATCGCAAAAAGAAAAATGAACATAAAGGCTGGGCCAAAATCGCCGTCGGCGTTTGCAGTTTTCCGTACAGTGAACGCAACTAGTGACAAACTGTAATCTATAATTATGGTAATCAGTCTGTATTTTATTATTTAGCTTTAGGTTTCCGTGTTTTCGGCCATGCAAGTAAGGTTACGCGTGTGCCATTTTATGCAGGCGAGTTTGTTCGTTGCTGTACTGCTTTCTAATGAGCTTATTCCTTATTTCGAAGCGACTGTGTTTTTATGTACTGATTGTTATAATGTTACGTTTTGTGGCATATTTTGCACTTTTTACTTTGTTACATTAATATTTTTCGCATTTTTATGTATTTTATTTATTGCCACTCATGTGCTGTTATTGCGTACAGTGTACTTTCAACTTTGTCTATACGCTCTCGAGTATTTAAAGCATATAAATCAAAATAGCGCACATTCACGGTAAGGTTGTCACCATGAACAAATGGGAAGACAATATAAAAAAAATAGACGATAAATGATAACAATTACTACATAAGCCTATGAATTATTGGTTTTCTTTGTATATCCGTTGCCTCAGTACGAACGCGACATTTTCATATTCATTAAATCCTGTCATCTGCACTGTATATTTGAGAGTTACCAGCGGAGTTGACTCCGAAACGCGGCACGAAATACGGCGGTGAAATTTTGCACGCAAATCGGCGTCTAACATGGCTGGGACATAGGCTAGGTCAGATGTCGCTGAGGGATCGTCGTTCGTTTGAGAAAATGTCACTTTTTCTAGAATTTTGCAACCACACCTCTTAGGCCGCAGCAAAGCTGTGCGCAGCGATAGGCTGTGACGTCATATCAACGTCATCTCCATGGTGACGCATCATCGGCGCTGCAGCGCATACTGGATCGCCCACAGTCCTGCTGAGAAACTTGGATCTAGTTGAGGCCCGAAGGATCGAAAATTGAGGCCACAAACCGAATTAAGATCCGAGGGGCCGAAAATGGAGGCCGCAGGCCCATACTATGGCAAAGATCAAGCGGATAGGGTACGCTCGTTGTCCGCCTTCCTGTCCGCTTGTCATACATAATTAAGTAAATATAAACATAAAATTAGTTATTACGTAGTATATTCTGTATTTACTTACTTATATATTTATTTTAATTCAGGCATCAAAACTCACAAAACACCACAAACAGACAAGAGCAATGAAATAAAACATAAGCCGGTAAGCGACTTAGCTTGCGACTACTATATTGCGATCACAGTTTTCAACGGTTTTGCGCACAGACTGGGGACAGACAGACAGCGGACGCAGAGACGCAGACACCCACAGACACGCTGTTTGACAACAAGGGTCGCTTGTAGCAACATAAGACAAGCGAGATTGGGTAAGGTGAAGTTTTGGTAAGTCTTTGATTGAAGGCCATGTGACCAATGGACTCGTCATATGTGGTTTCCTATTCGTGATCAATGATGACCATGCGCGTTATTATGCTGAATCAAACCCAAAGTGGATCCGATGCTCGGTTGCTGAGATATATCCATCTCAAAATGCCGAACTCTGAGCAACGTGGCACAACGCCATGCGCTGGCTGAGGTCAAGTCAAGGCCTTGTCAAGCTAACCGTCCCAAGCCTATACTTACATTATTTGTTGTTTTTTGCGTCCCTACCTACAGTTATTTTAAAGCTGCGTAGCCTTCGTCGTATAGCGTAGGCTACGTTATAAAACAGAAATACCCATACAGCGTTAAAAAATAAGTCGTGATTGATAGAGAGCGTGCCAGTGTGTTTATCATCACATAGGCCTACATTGGTAGGCAATATGGCGTTTACAGTCAGAGCTACATTGCGGAGTGTGTAACGGAGCAGGCGTTATCTTATTCCCAAATCTCTCCACTTCGTTGCACATTTCCGTAGGCCTGCAACTTATCGTAAGTTCGTAACTTGTAGAAAAGAAGAAGAATACATTTGAAGACATGCGGCAAATGTATTGAATATAGGACACGTGCATGTTTGCTTCATGTTTGCTTCATCGTGTAAACACCCCATAACTGATTTGTAGTGACACGTACTGCTGGGTTATTTAACTTTGAATAGGCTATCCGTTTAATTATTTATCCAAGTTTGCATTTAGTTGAAACATTAAGACTAATACAGCCTAATATTTTAGTTCTATAGCTGTGGCCAGACCACAAAGATGCATTTTGGGACTATCTGTTATGTTATCTTTATTTTGAAAAGTTAGATGCGTATTCGTTAAAAACCCCTATAAATGTGAAACGGTTAACGTAAAACCACTCAAATTTATTCATCGGTGGAAAAAAATGTTTCTTTCACTTTAAATCACACCGGATGGATTGTTTTTTTTTATGTTAAACGATGAAAGCAATAATAGGCCTGATTGTTACCATCACAAAATCCTTGTCGGTCATCAGTGCATTAGAACATAAAAATGCAAAAAAATGTACGAAGATTTTTGCTTATTGCACTACGAGTAAAAAGTCTGCAAATTTTACACGACGTGAGCATTTTTTTGACATGTAAAATGGAAAACGTAAAGCATTTGCAAAACATTTAGCTACTGTTTTGTTTATTTATCTTACACGGAACCATGGCCTAAACGTTGACTACCTATATCTACAAGTTGACCACTGTCCCACTGCACACTTACGTTCAGCCACGTAGGATTGGTTTATTTTATTTGCCAAAACGCCACTCCTCAGACATTGTATTGCTTGCCAACCGCAAACTTGTAATTAAGTTTCTCAATAAATTAGCTGGTGCCGTACGAGGACGTCGTTTTATATTATATGTGTAAAAAAACTTACCAGTTTACATCTGTGTGTAAGGACGATGTGATGATATCAGTCCTCTAAAACAGCAAAAGTCAAAAATTGCGATCGGCAGCATTCGACGGCCCATCCCGTACCTCCTATAGGTGCAAAAATCTCGCATAAATCTGTTACGCAAGCCATGTTTTAGCCAATTTTGTTCCAAATTTCGTTGCCATGGCAACTGGGGTCGGTCGGAGAAAAATGCCATTGGCAGCATTTGATGGCCCATCCCTAACCACCCCCCCCCAATAGGAGCAAAAATTTCGCCCAAATCTCTTATGCAAACCGAGTTATAGCCAATTTTGTCCCAAATTTCGTTGCCATGGCAACGGGGGTCAACCGGGGGTAAATATAAATGTCACCGTTAATTAGACCGTCCCCGAAAACATATTCTAAAACCAAAAATTACGACTCTATCTTGCACACAATTGAAGGTATGACAGTTTAAAAAATTTAAAGATTTACCCCATAGACGCCATTGTAATTTTTTTTCTCGAATTTTTCGAATAAATAATTGAAAAATAGCATTTTTATTTTGTGACAATAAAAAGCACTTCCTTTCGCAGAACCGCGTCATTTGGCCTATTAAGCCTAAAAATCGGTCTAACGGACTCGCTTGTAGGCGCGTTCAAGAACCAAAAAAAGTGTAGTAAATTTCGAACAAGGGGTGTATATTTCACCTACATGGGGAGCAAAAACCCCTAAGCAGATTGAGCCCAATTTTTTTGGGTGGTAGGCGTTCACGACGTAATCACGCCGTTCAAATTTGGTTTCGATCGGTTCAGGGGTTTTAAGTTGGCTGAGGGTCAAAGTTTGCCTTTTCCCATATACTTTAAAGGTCGTCCTTAAAACACTCACACTATCGTGTGAGGTGTGATCAGCTGACGAAGGGGTTTCCTACACTTTCATTATCGGCCAAGTAGGCCTATTGGCAAACTGACAGTCTGTCGTATGTCGTGCAATAAAATAAACGTGCATGTGGGCCTATGCACTATGCAGCCCTGCACCATTGTAGGGCGTCATTTATGGTAAGCTTTTGCAGAACTCGGTGCAGGTCTCGTCTTTCTTTCTGCGATGTAGACTTACTGCTGTCGTTCGTGCCATCTGGCGTTGTGCAGGTGCAATATGCAACGTCACAGGTCGATATTTTACTTCTTTCGACATTAGAATCAATCTTAAGTAGCTGCGAAACCAATCGGACACTATTTTAAACGTGGGATCCATCCCGCTTTGACATCCTATCCTTATAGGCCTATCTGATTTATACGGGCAATGGCGAAAGCTAGTTTGCTAGTACGGAAAAGCGCCTCTCCTGACAAATGGTTTCTGCAATCGCACTTTGATGTAAGCTTATCAGTTCACAAACTGGCGTCACCAGTGCTAAGTGTGTATTTGTTTTAATCGCAATCGATCGAAACCCTCTGCGCGCTATAGCATAGGCTATATTGTTCTATTCTAAGCCTATCATTTTAGTTTTGTGTTCAGAAATATTTTCCGAAGAATGCCGCTGCAGGTTAGGGGCACCGATGCATGGTAGGCCCTAGGCGACGACTTTCCTACCTCCTGCAATTTTAGTTGTAAATGCAAGTTTGTGCAGTGAAACTAAGTTATCGGGCAATAACGACATTTTATGCCCTCTGCATTATCGGAGCTTCTCATGCAGAAAAAAACGTTTTGCGGCCGGGGGTTTTTACCGGGCCCACTGGGGAACTTGTAGGGCTCCCAGATACCCAAAGTGGTGTAAAGGGGCTTTTTGGCCAAGTACCAGATAACAGCTGGGGTGACGGCCCGCCATTCCGAAGCGCCGTTATTCCGAAAGACCGCTACGATTATGGATAAGGTTAGGAATAGGTTTAGGGTTACGGCTAAGGCCAGTGTTAGAGTTGCTTAGCGTTTTATTAGTACGGTTTCGTCGTAGTTTAAAACAGGTTTTTGACAGCCCTTCCCACCCAACCATACTGCATTGGTAAAATATTGGTTGGAATGTCGGACTCCAATCAATTACAGCTTTTGCATATCTGAGGCACCAAGGATGTGGTCTCGGTCGAGACGTCTCGGTCTCGAGACGGTCTCAAGACGTACTAACGTCTCGTCTCGGTCTCGGACCGATGCGTCTTGGGTCTCTTCTCGGTCTCAGAGCAATATGTCTCGGTCTCGGCCCAGTAGGTCTCCTCTTGGGTCTCGGGCCATTGCTTCTCGTCGAGACGTTTTGTGCAGGCGCGCGCCATGCATAGCCTACTGTAACTGCAGTTAGAGTGATACTAACCAGCATGACTTTTGTGGCTTTGACATGTTCGTTTACAGTGTTTTTATTTTTTATTTACTTATTTATCATAAAGCAGAATTATGTCATGTCAGTCTTTTTCGTCATAAAATGACCTAGTCGCAATGAAGATAAAGTGTATGATGTCAGAATGAATACTATCAGCCAAATGTAGACGGCGTATAAGGCTGTAATGAGCTGTAGTTTGCTAATTTCAGTTGCTTGCAAATTGCGATAAACATAATGGTTCATGTCTACAGCACTCCAGTTGCAATTTTTTTTATGGTGCAAGCCGTTAATTATTCAGTGATAATTGTAAAAATACAGTGCAAAAACCCACAATATCACAAATAGAAAGCGCTTACCATGGTGCGAGTTAATATTAATCCGTATAATTTTTTTCATGGTCAATGTGTTTCACCATACGTCACGGAAAACGTCTCGGCGAGACGTTGAAGCTCCCTAGACTCTCGAGAGTCTCGGGAGCTACAAGGTCTCGGCCAGCGTCTCGGAAGCTGTAACGTCTTGTCTCGGGTCTCGTCACGGATTTTTAGCGTCTCGTTTCGGTCTCGGCTTAGACGGTCTCGTGCACATCCCTGTGAGGCACAGATGGGTGCAACGGAAGCGAGAGTCGAACCAGCAATCTTTCTATCGTATGACGACGCTATAGCACCTCTACCATAACGCACTCTTTGTCTTTGGTTTGATAGCCTAGATTTAATGAATGTTGAGAAACGTATTTTAAAACGTTTGTATACGCTGAAAAAAACCGTCAGTTTTTTAAAACTTACTTGACGTTATGAGTAGCCAACTATTAACTAAATCACGCTATAGATACAGTTTTTTTCTTATCAATCAGATTTTTGCTTTCAAAAATACTGGGTGTGGTTGGTCGATGGTAAAAGTAACTAAACTTAAGCTCACATACGCAATCTGCTGTTTTACTAGTAAGCTTATAACGCTTCTAGATTTTTGTAAATCAACGCCATTTTCACATTATGTTTAACGCCAAAAATATATGAACTAGTTTCGTATAAACAAAAGTTTTAGAAAATAACGTTTGCAAAACGTTTCTTACAATTGTAGTGATCTGCTCACTCAGAAAATTCACAGTAAAGCAATCAGTAACCGGAAATGTATATATGGTTAACAGCCTAATAGGTGTTCGTGGCCTTGCGCAATAAAAACCCATCGCGCCACGCATTCCGGCTGCCAATCACCGATCTGATGGGTATATTTCGATTTCCTGCAGGAGTAGGCCTAGATCTAAGCTTATAACTACCACTTTTGTTTTGTACTCAGTAACTATGCAGCGTCTTGTAGGTATGTGGTTATTTTTATTTGCTGGCGAACTGTTTACGGACTTAATCAGACTCGGAGCGGAAAACTATTATAGGCCTACTGTAGAATACAATACAGTACAATACAATAATAGAGTGAAAAATGCCTATGGCACCGCATTCACTTTATAGACAACTGTGAATAAGAGGAGGAGAACAACTAAGTCTTAGGTCTTAAATGTTCGCAAGCACTCTGAAGAGGTTACTTCTGAAGTTCTGCTGGCAGACTGTTCTAAATTGTTGCTATGCCTATGCACAGTGCATTGTAGTAAGTACGTTTGTGATTGTAGCCATTTTTAGCAACTACAATAAAATAATGGGGACAAAAAGTTACAGTTTTTGACAAACAGTTAAAATATTTCCAGCAAAAAACATGGGTTTTCAAAATTTTAGTTTTGCTTTCAAATTTCTGCAACAGAGGCATTTTAGCCCCTAATTTTGCATTATCGGTCACAAGAATAAAATTTTTTGACAAGCACTTTTACACAAGAGAAAGTCAATATTGTCCCTGTCCCCCGCTGCCATATAACGCCACTGCCAATTGTTTGAACCTGACGTGATTATGGGAGTATTACCAACTAAAGTCAGCTTGTAAGGACGCCATATGCATAGCCCCATCTAAAGTTACCCGAATGATTTTTTGCTGAGGACTGATATCATCACATCGTCTTTACATACAGTTGTAAACTGGTAAGTTTTTTTTACATATATTGTTTTGAATGGTGCACCCTTCACCACGGGAATCGTGTTTGCTGACGTAGCGTGTTGGCCTCAAGTCAGCACGGTATCGATTAGAAAATAGATATCCCAGAAACGGCGCGCCTGGCTTTCATTGTAGATTCGTAGCAGTTTCAGTTTCGGCTATTTTGTCGTTTTCGTCAAAATAAGTATAGCTACTGCAGGGATACATCACACGGGATGCTTTCGTTAGTTTCCAATGGAGTGGGGTTTTATTGGTCTCAGCATAACCACAAGCAGTTTTTGTTGTAAGCGTTGATTTGATCTTCTGTACACATACAGAGCGGCACGGAACTTATATGCAGCTAAGTTTCTTATCATAACTTCATGGAAATGTTGATCAATATTTCTATCGTCATAACTTTCATATAGCCCCCAAATGACAGTAAATTTGCTACTAATTTGTCATATAAGATCCTACCACATCTTAATCACAGCGTTACGCCATGTGAGATGAGACATCTGTGTCAACGTTTGAATAAATGATTCAAAACCTCTCATCAGTCATTACTGATTATGGGCATTAGGCAACCCGACCAAATTTAAACTATAAGCTTGGGCCATGCTCTATTGTAGGCATAGCGTACCGTGCTATAATAGCCTACACGAAACTACGATTCTGATAAATATAATGTTCATTAACAAAAAAATCTAACATTGCCAAATCATCACATCAAAATGTCTGTAAGTATATGTTTATAATAAGTATATATAATAGGCTCTAACATGAGTTCCACGTTATGCAGAATGTAATACAAATAGTGGTCTGACTTTAAGATACAGCAAGTGCATTCTGCAAATTTCTGGCGATTATAGACAAATTTTGAGTCTTACCTTTACCCCTTATAATTTCTACGACCTACACATTGCACAGTGATCAGTTTTTGCTGACACCGTGACGCGCCTACCAGTGGGGCATAATAAACGTCGAGTGGTCGTTCGTATTTTGCTGATATAATCCGCACCGAGATTGGCTGCTGCGCAGACACGCGAGTGCAGTGCACACGGTTGGATTTTACATTTCAGTAATGACGGTCATCATTAACGCAACGATTATAGAGGCGTCTCTCATTAGGCTTGTAACCAAAACAAGTAGCGAACTCGCTGAATACTTGTTTGAGTTTGATCATATTACGCAGACGGTGAGTTAATTCGTTTGTTACAAAAATCGAATATCGAACAGCGTTATTTGCCGTTGCAGTGAGCAACAACAACAACAGCAATAAAAACCGGTGAAAATTTTAAATGTGAGATAAACATATTTGCAAGTGAAAATCAGATTAATGCCAATTCTTTATTCAAATTTCGTGCATACTAAACAATAACTCAAATTTTTTGACCCAAATATCGCAGTTACCGGTAGTTTGCGTTCTTTACATTTCTACAGTACGTGTAACAGGGCTCGGGCTCAAGAGGTTTTTGACCCATTACCGGTACCATAAAGCCTAATGTATGTAATGTTTCATATTGTTAACCTCTTTGTTCCCATTCTCAGTAAACATTTTTATGAAGTGTTAACGTAGATCGGAACCAACTTAGAATCCGAATTTTGATTTCTACTTCTACCAACAGCCAAGAAGTTCGTAAAAAGTGGGAACCAATAACAAACATGTCAGCGTGTGATTCAATTGAAACATCATTATATGGTGCAGCCATTGCGTTGCATTTATTGTAATGTCAAGGCTTAAGATGTTGTATAGCTTTTTGTATGAATTGCTGATTCGAAATGGTGGAATTTGGGCTTTATCGCATGCCTCACCAGTAGCTAACAAAAATGTTGGATCGATTGAGCAAGTGAATATTCCAAAACTGTGGGATTTTCAAGCCAGTCATGTGCAAATTAATCCGATCCACGTGGCTGTTGATGTATGTAGTAGGCCTAACCTAATCAGCAGCGACTGGTCCCATCACTGTCACGGGCGCATTAACCAATCCTCGCGAAAAAATATTAATCACCTGATCTCCGTCTACTCGTCATAGGGTGTTCCAAAAAGCTAAGCCATGCTCTTACATAGCAATAGCAAGGTGCAATTGTCATTTATAGTAATCGCATCAAAACACATTTAGCGTGCAACGTAGTCACCTTTGAAACGTTGATTTATCATTGGCTAAGAAGTAATTTTATGAACACAGGCAGTGCCGGATCCAAAAACTGGGATTAGGGGGACGGAAGGGTAGGGGGTAGGGTCTGGGGAAAG
>Ga0209671_1005595_pt1 | contig 12749 bp, 5 predicted proteins | sample WorMetHERISLAND2_2_FD_187401 | JGI IMG/M metagenome (GOLD analysis project Ga0209671, IMG submission 187401) | Marine gutless worms symbiont microbial communities from Max Planck institute for Marine Microbiology, Germany - Olavius geniculatus... | ecosystem: Host-associated > Annelida >... | reverse complement strand
AATCATAAAAAGGTGATATCACTCACCATCACATCGCCTAACTGTCAATGTGCTGTTGAATAATATCACCTTTTTATGACTTTTGCTGTTTTCGATGTGTCACTCATTGCATGTCGCCGTTAACAAGTGTATAAACTGATGTTTTGTACATTTATATTTGCTGTTTTATTACAACGACAAAGTTTTACGTTGATGGTCAATTATAAACCATCTGCTTTACATGGCCATGAAGACACTGAACCTTAATGACGTCATCGATCACGAAGATATTGGGCCCGAAAGATAAAGGGGTCACGAGTTTGACCTTTTGGGGTCACGTGACGTCATCGGTCACGTGACCATTGGACTCGGCACATGTGATTTCCTATTGGTGGTCCATTGGAACCAAGCGTCTATCTCGCACCGTTACGGAGATATAGGGCCAAAAAGATAAAGGGGTCACGAGTTTGACCTTTTGGGGTCACGTGACATCATCGGTCACGTGACCATCGAACTCGGCGTGGGCACTTTCCTATTGGTGGTCAATGATGACCATGCGCCTATCTTGCACGGATACGGAGATACGGGGGCTTCAAAGATTTTGGGGTCACGAGTTTGACCTTTTGGGGTCACGTGACGTCATCGGTCACGTGACCACTCGACTCGGCGTATGTGGTTTCCTATTGGTGGTCCATTGGAACCATGCGTCTATCTTGCACCGTTACGGAGTTATAAAGCGTCAAAGTTGCATTTGCCCATGTTAAAGGCCAAAAGTTTACTGCGCATGCGCCGTGTCACGTGACCTGTAGGTAGGGGGTCCAAAATGACCACATATTTGGAATTCCCAAGTCCACATTGCCTATACACTATACAACTTCTATGAGGCTACGATGACGATTAAGAGCCGTTTGTAGGTGAAAATTTTATACATAGGCATATTTTTAAAGGCCAAAACGTTGACTGCGCATGCCCCGTGTCACGTGACCTGTGGGTAGGGGTTCAAAATGACCACATATTTGAAATTCCCGAGGCCTTATTGCCTATTCACTATACAACTTTTATGGGCCTACGATGACGATTAGGGGTCGTTTATAGGTGAAATTTTTATACAGGAGCGTTTTTGGCCAAAAATTTCAGTCCGTTTTTTTGCCCAATTTTCGACTTTGGGGGGATTTTTCAGAAATTAGACATTAACTTCGAATTTTCTACCCCTAAAAAGGCACACCCTTGCGTGAAACCGCGTCGTTTGAGCCATCGTGCGTGAAAATCCGCCGACCGGTCTGACCTGTAGGTCGGTCAACAAAAAAAAAGGTTATACCATAGAAAAATTTTTGTTATATTTCACCCATTTGCCGAGAAGCCCCCAATGGACGGATTTGCATGAAATTTTGCACGGGTGGTCGTCTCGCGGACGTAATCACCTGTTTCAAATTTTATGTCGATCGGTTCAGGGGTTTCGGATCTGCGTGGGGTCGAATTTTGCCATTCTCCCTTTACTTAGCCGGTCGCCATTAACACGGGGCTGTGCTACCGCACGCCTGTGAAAACTTGGTAAGAACAGATCTGAGTCAACTAACCACAGATTAATGTGTCATGAAAGGTAATCTATCGGCTTATTGTTACTTATTTATGATCATCAGTATTGCCATAATCATGTAGCATTCCCCACTTGAACAAACAAGCATATTCACACAGCTTTTACACAGTATTTACGCACAAGAGCTAGCATATAGCTATAGCGCGTATTAGCTATGGTAATTCTGTCTTGGTGTCTTGTGTCCGTCTGTCACAACCCGGTACCGATCGGAGCCCAGGTAAGATAGAGACTTCTAGTTTTCACCGTATGATAGCTTAAAGTCTCTAGTGTTTTGTGACAAAATTTCATGCCACTAGGTGAAGGAAGTCCCCACAAACGAGGGGAAGGAAAAGGGGCACCCCTCAAAAAGACGTTATTCTAACATTATTGGCTTGTCTAACATGAAAATGGTTGCCGATAGACACAGACATGCTGCTCATCATAACAAGCACAGGCAACGAGCTTCTTAGGAATGTCAACATCGATGACCTTGAATGACCTTGAACCCCCAAAATAGGGGGTTTTAGTGAATTTTTCGTGATTTCGGGCTGCAACACACATTTCAAGTGTGAATTGCACCGAAATGGCCGGAGATAGAAAAAGACAACCTGCATATGAAATTTTCAGCATTGAATGTAGATTTTAGCAATTTGAGTCCGGACCCTCTAGGTTCAAGGAAGTCTGCACATGCAGTTGTCAAAGAGGGGTACCCCTCTAAAAAGTGGTTATTTATCCGCTGTTGGCTTGTCTAGCATGAAAATGGTTGCAGATAGGCACAGACATGCTGCTAAACATTGGCAACAAGCTTCTTAAGATTGTCAACATTGATGACCTTGACTGACCGTGAAACCTAAAATAGGGGTTTTTAGTGATTTTATGGCGATTTTTGGCTGCAAAAGAGTGAATTGTGATGAAATGGATGGAAATAGACCAAGATTACTTGCAAGCAGGAACTGCTATAAACTCTCGCACATCTTATGAGCATTAGCTCAGATTTCTTGTTTATAACATTATCCAGCCACGAGCAACATTACATACCTCGACCTCACCATGTCTCCATCCAACTTCAGAAAAGAATGCAATTTACAAATAAACACACGGTGTCAGTCTGCTACCTCTGTCGGCATTCAGTGAAAGCTTCATAAAGACTGCGTAGCAGTATCTGAGCCTTGGCAGTCCCCACATCCCACTGCATTAGCCAGCCATGAACCTCCTCCAGCTTGGGATTGAGCGCATGGATCAGGTTAGCATGGCCAGCGAGTTTGACCAGAGACATGTAGACTATGTAACGCAGTGGAGAAATCTCATCCAAACCACAGAACAGATTATTCAGCCTGAAACATTCACAACAACTCCAAAGTTATTCCGTAAGAAGCGGAATCACTGTTGCCAGTCCACACAACTTCTCGTTTCTATTCACTAAGTGGCAGCAGCAATATGCAATTGCATGTCTGGGCTGTGTGGCCCATCTCCCAAGTATCCTCTTCCCTAGGGTCAGCGACTCCCATCTAACTCAATGTGCCTTTGAACCCCACAAGTGGGTACCTGCCTAATAGCATCTAAATTCGTGGCACATTTTAAACAGTGTGCAAGAATGCGTCAGAGAACTGAACATGCTATGCAGAAATTGGTCACTGTAATCAAAATCACCTGTGCTGCAAGAAGTGGTTCCACCTATTAATGTTCTGCCTATTAACAACAATCACACAATTCCCCGGTGCATGTATTCGATTCTTTGCAGCACTTTTCCACATACACTGTCAGTTACCCACAACACAACACTAACAATGAAACAAACAGCATAATTAGCACACATACCAAACTATACTATATATCGTATTATTCATAAGCTTAAAAATAGCAGAAAATTACTGTTATCTGAAAGCTATAATTCCAGTACATGTATCTACATTCACTGACTGACCAATAAGAGACACCCTAAGCATTCGTGACGGTTTTACCACAACAGAAAAAAATTTCTAGTACCTTGTACTCAATTAGCAAATATTGCCCAACTGAGAGCCAACTCCTTAAACTCACAGAATATAAACATTCAGCCCAGCACTAATGGTACATGAGTACAGAAATAACTTACAGCCGAAGCCGAAGAGAGCCATGCTTATCGCCAGCCTGGCCAGCAAGTTTCTCACATAGAACATTTATTAACGTTTCACCAGTGTCGAATGGTTGGACCATCACCAGGGCAATGACTGCATTGAACACAAGCTCAGTATCTACAGAGCAACACGCAAATCCATCAGTTGTGAATGCCGCCTACGACGACTACATTTTTTGTAACTGACGATGTAATAACAGTAACAACACACAAAAACTGCTGTACAAGATACAAACTAAGTACACACTGCAGTACAAAAGTCAGCAAAATAGAAAGTTTTGGATCCGGGCCGTCCAGACAGGTTGCATAACAGTAGTAGAGCTACAGCTAACCTAACATTGTTTTGATTGAGTGAGTGAGTGAGTGAGTGAGCAGTTTCTTAACGGCACATCAGCATAAAATAGGCCATTCAGTGATTGACTGTCTCTGTTTTGCAAAAACAAGAATGCACAGACTGCAGACATCCTGCTCTAACAGTCATCAAAATAACCAGCAATCCAAACTGAAAGTCTGAAGAAAGTATCTAATGTGGAAACAGTGGCTGGTGAGTGGTGAATGAAATAAAAAGTAGCAGTGACGGTTGTAGACTGGTGGTAGTAACAGCAGCAACAGTCTGTCAACTAAAGCATCCACATCCATGTTCTCTAATGTACGTTATGTCACATTATTTTAAATACTTTTTCCATATACAATATACAAGCAGAAGTACACGCCTGTTTCGTTTGTACCATCTTTCCATAGCACATCGGAAGCTGAAACAATTTCAGATAAACTCGTCTCTGCGTCCGTGTTATCATCAGAAATATCTGCACCTTTGCTCTTCAGGTACGTCGTTAGCTCAGCCAGCTGCAGTTAAAATACAGTATCAACAATACAAAGACCATTGTTGTCTAAACTAAAATTTAAAAAGGTTACCATAAAACAGGTTTTACGCATCGCTGCACTTAGTGGTGCAACATACAAGGCATCCTGATATGCAAAAAGCACGGCGTTACTGACCGTGCGAGCGTGCATACTGCATAGCCATCCACTCAAATTGCGGTTAGGCCTAATTTTCGTGCCTGCGCAGAGTCCAAACTTCTGAACTCATTTATATGACATCTTGGGCAGTATTACGTCATCTAAGAACACACATCTTGGGTGGTTCCTTGGGCGGCAGGCTTTCGTAGTAGGCCTAAAGGTCGACATGATTTGAAACTGAAATATCAGCTGACCAGATTACTCAGTGCTCGAAATTGTTGTAACAAAAACAGCATCAACTATTAGAGTTAAGTTTTTGCTGACAATTAACTAATAACAGCAATGTGAACATACAAGCGCCCATGCAACTCTTTGCTTACTTATGTGTGCAATCTGCGCATGGTAAATAACACTTTTTGACTGCATATAGACCGTGGATGCGCACGGTAAATATAATCACTATGCAAAAAAGCATTGCTCTTACACTTTTCAGAAGTTAGCTTACTATGGCGTAAATAATCTCAAACTAAATAATTGAGAGTTATGACTGCCAATAACTTTTTAACGGCATGACATACAGCTGCAAAATTTTGCAAGCAGATTCGTGTCATACGTGACCGGGACATGGGCTAGGTGAAATGTCGCTAAAGGGTTGTCCGTTTGAAAAAATTGCACTTTTTGCGAAAAAAGTGTTTCCACCGTTGCAGCGAGACCAGCAATGGTCAAATGGAAGGAGTCTTCTCATTGGCTGCTGCATTGCATTTCCACTCGCCGGCTTATGAGCGCTCTATGTCAGCTGTTGATTAGAAATATACAGCAGCCTCTCTTTTGTCGCTGCAGCAACGTCGCAGTGGCGGCAAGGCAATGCACATGTATACTGTAGGCCTATGCCAGGTAAACCTACTCACGACACGCTGGACTGATCGTATGTCCACTGGTGCCCACTGCCGAAGTCCACACTACACAGATTTCCTTAGGCGCAAAATTATCACGACGTCGTCAGCTAAAGTGTAAGTGTACAGTATGGCAGTCAGTGTAACCACTCCTGAGTTTTTTTCACTAGATTTGTTTTTTCTTAAATTGTCTGGGTATTTGATGTTTTTCTAACAAAATCTGGGGTTTTTCATTAAAAAGCAGACTCCAATGTTAATAAGCTTATACGTGGTGCTTAGTTGGACTCTGCCATCTAACACATCTACACTGTAGGCCCTATTTAAGTTGCGACCACTAATAACTTCTAAACGGCATGACTAACAGCTGCAATATTTTCAGGGTGGCCACTCTCCAGTAATGATCATATTCCCTGACTTTTCCAGACATTTTAAGGGAACAAAGACGGAGTATCGCCCCTCGCAACAGTAGTGATATGACGTCCATTGGCAACAATTTTAATTATTTTCCAGAGAATTAACTTACCAAATTTAGTGCAGTTTAAACAATAAAGGCAAACAAAAGCGGCTTACTGGTACTGCAAATTTAAAAGTATGGGAGGACAAATCTGCGACCAAAGCGAGCAGAAAAAAATGGAGTTGAGTACAAATATTCAACTAGTAATGAACAGTTTTCGGACACTTTTTCCGGACAAGATTTTTTCCTGTTTCTGACATGTTTCTAAACATGTTCTGACATGTTTCAAATTCCATTTGTGCTACATTGGCAGTCAGTCATGGTTGTCTAGATGAAGCACGTTTTGTCTGTTATGGCGTGCATGTTATGGCGTCGAATGCAAATATCATCAACTGTGGAGCATTTAGCTGGACAATACCCACACATCCGCACTCAGCATCCGCAGATTTTATCCGCTTTTTATCCGTTGCCACATCCGCTGATCCGCTGGACAATGCTGCATTTCTGTAATTTGTGTAATAGTAACAGTGCACTTTACCATAATTAAATTAGTCTGAAACATGCATAACAACACTAATTCTACCTATTTCAGTCACTTCTGAAGCAATTTGGGGTGGCGGCCGTAATGTAAATTTTTATCGAAAAGACGCTATCACCCCTATTTTTAAAAGGTTATTGCCTGAACATATCACAGAAAACTTAGTATGGCTATGTCTTGCATTTTAATAGAATAATGTTACATTATATCAAAAATATTAAAACAATTTCTAACGTCCAGCCTCCACACTGTGTGCCCATGGCGTATTTGTAAGGCCTAGTTACGCTTGTTTTTGCCCGCAGTCTTTACGGGGGAGCGATCCGCCCATATTATCGCCCATTCATCACTTGGTGCAACTAAGAATGTTTCTTTTTGCATTCCTCGCTTATCGTATACATGCTATTGTATTTCGCTAGATTACTTCGTATATATAGTAAATATACTCGGTGATCTACTTCACACAAACCTGTTCGCTCGGTTCAATTTCGATAAAAACCGGCACAGACATTATTTACGTTCGCATTATAAACAGCATAGATAGTTATAAACTAAACATAGAGTCATTCTTACGAGTAGGGTTGTGCCACAGGGTTGTGCTAAATTGCCAGTTTATCGGTCAAATATTCGGTCACTTCGGTGAGCACAGTAGCGCTCGAGTTTTATTTATAATTTGCCAAAATAATAAGTACCGATAAGTTGTCCTCATTTTATGATGAAAGTCGAAAATTTTCTAACCAAATAAGCCTAAATATGTTTGTCTCTACATTGCAAAGTCCACGTAATGCTTAGATACATGAAGCTAAGCACGGGGGCCGCAGGGCGTTAAACTTTTCCCTTGGGGTCTGAGAGCCCTTAGCCAAGAGGTTACGTCTCTATCTTTTTTTCCACTTTTCCCTCGTCTTTGAATTTAGCCAGGAAGCCTGGAAGAGAGCTGTAAACTCAGCCAGTGGGGTCTGCATAGTGCGTGAAAAACGAGTTTTAATTTTTTTAAACCAGCTACAGGCTACAGCAAAGCAAGGCGAAGCCAAAACGATGGACTACTGCGGTTCATGCACTGGTGGGGTAGATACTTTACTCCAAAACGTGTTCCAACATTTTTATACAAAATATTTTTTCGTCTTTTAAACATACTTGGGGCTCTCGGACACCATGGGCACGACGCCACTGATGGAGAGAAAAACACATGGCCGGCCCATGCACTGAATTCTGTACCGACGTGTATAACACAAGTCTCATTTTGATGTAATTGCCTGAATATTATCTTCTTGCATTCCCTGCAAAGTTATCAAGACTATATGTCGCTGACTATGGTAATCAAACAGCATTTACCGACAGTGTCCCGTGCACGTAATGTACGTTGTCATTAACACAATCAGTTATTTATTAGTAGCACACACTATATATACACACACAAATAGTAGACAGTCAGACTCCATGGAGAAAACTAAGTATTTGATACGACACATTGGTCCGGCAACACAGACGTGAGTTAATGCCGTTACGGTATGTACCCCCAGTCCCCCAGCGTGTTTTAGATGACAACAGTCACTGCAGCTCTCCCTGCCCTCGGGCCCTCACAAAATTTCTCCAAGAAAGCCAAGTCCCCCTGTGAATCCAAAACGTTTTATGTTCTACATATAGCAGTTCATTGCATCTGAGTTTGAGCCCGTGAAGAGTACTCCGAATGTCCCGCTTCTCTGGAAAAATAGCACAAGTATTTGTGAGGGTCCAATAAAAGTTTTAGGGAAAGACGGCGACTGGAAGTGCAGAATTTTCTTCACGCCCCAGAGTCGAAATCACGTATCATCTAAACCATGTGGTTTTGCAGCAGAAGAATGTAATAAAATACAGGAAAAAAACATGAAAAAACTCGAAAATATAATTAACAACAAAACAGTTTATTCTCCTACTGAACTTAATTTGGAACGGTTAATTTTTCTGTACTACACAAATCTGTCAATTCTTATAAACAAATTCGTATGCGTTTGTATAATGCTCATCAAATAAAATACAACCAGATCATACAAATACACAATTAAGCCTGAGCATAATACCAACGATAATATTTTTTTAAAAGTTATCACAAAACAAAACCAGCGAACAAACAGTGACCAAGTGCAAATCCAGAAGCAAAGGGGGCTTGGCCCCACACCAAAATATTGTAGGAAGTTAACCAGCACCGAATTTTTCAGAGTTGAAATAGCTGTTAAATGCAGTTTCACAGATAATCTTCACAATCATTGCAGTGATCATTTTTTGTTTTCCACCTCTCCCCAAAAAGTAGTTGAATTTGCCATATTATACGCTTTTATACACCTTATTTTCCGAGTTTCTAACCATTCCGAACTAAATTTCGACGTGCTCTGAATTCTGTCTGGGGGAAGATCGTCCTAAAACCTAAACTATAGTCAGACGGCTGAGCAGATGTGAAGAATGTGAGCGTAAGAGGCGAGTACGGCAGAGTCTAGTGAAGGTGAAACGGCCAGCTGCAGCAGACGTGACTGGAAGTTACGCGTCAGCTCAGTTCTGCCCTCGGGCAGCTCGGCGACCGCTCGCAGCACCGCTGTCGCTCGGCGGACCATGTCGGCGCTCGTACCGGCGGCGGCCGACGGCGACGAGTCGGCGACCGCAGCCTCCACGAAGCCGACCAGGACGGGGAGGGTGCAGCGGTGTAGGGCCAGAGCCCGCGCCACTCCGGGGTCACCGGCCACCAGACTGGACGCCAGGATGATAGCAAACTCACGCCAGACCTGATCACAGTCCGGGCTCGCCATCGCGCCGACCAGGTTGCCGAGGATTGTCACGAGCCGGTCAAACGGCGGAGTTGCCAGCAGCAGATCGACGTTGGAGTCAGTTACACACAGCTTGCACAGAGCCTCAAGCGCCAGGCGCTGTGCTGACACCAGGTCACGGTGGCAGGGCAGAGGATCTAGCGCGCACGGGGCGCGGCACGAAGCCCAGTGTAGCAATCCATCGAGCACCGGTACACAGATCTCCTCAGGATAGGAAGCCAGCTCCAGTTGACCCGCGACGTTGGCCATAGTCACCAGGGCGTCTTCACGGAGTACCTCGGCAACCTCGGTCCCCGGCCGACCTACGACTATCTCGTCTAAATCAGAAGCAGTCGGCTTGCTGTCGGGATGGGAATGCTGGTGATGGAAAAGCAGCAATCGGCTGAGCGTAGCCACCAGGCCCGGGTGTCGAGCTAGCTCCGAGTCGTTGCCGGGAATGAACGAGAGTCCGCGGATGACGTTGGAAAGGGCAAGACAACGCGACGACACGTCAAGATGGTCATCACCGACCACGCACAACACAGACGACGAGTCCGTGTCTTGATGCAGATCATCATGCCCTACGTCCGATTCGTCACACCACAGCCGCTTCAGCTCAAGCCGAAGCCACGCCAGGTCGTCGTCGACGTCAACGTCTTCCGAAGCCCGGCTCGCCTGGCAGAGTTTGTGCTTACATCGGCTCGGAGGCAGCCGGCCTGCTTCTGAAGATGGAACGATGTTGGTATCAGAAGCTGAGCCGCACTTATCTCTGTTTGAGCAGTCAAGAGTTCCTGAGACTTCAGAGCATAACGGGTCTGTCTTCTTCTCCGTGGGTTTTGAACTGTCTGCTTCAGACGACACTGAAGTATCTGTTCTCAAGTTTGCACTGAAATTTTCTGCAACTGTTTCAGAATTATTACCTTCAGCTGAAGACGAGCTATTCACTGTAGTGTTTTCACCGTGGCTAGATGCTAAATGCTCATTTCGATTGCTGTGAACCCGAATTACTTCATCAACGCATTCCAAAGTCTGATCACTCGACAATCTAGGTCTGCCACCGCCAGCGTAGCCAAAGAATCGTTTCCCAGTAAAGTCCAGCAAGCCTAGACGACTAAAATGAGTCTGAATGTGCGTTGTGAGATCTCCGCGCCCAATCTGCCAGTCCAACATCGAGCTGTCCACATCACCATACATGTCCCAGCGCTTGTCGTCAAGCACCAATTCCTCATCAGGAGAATTTGCTTCGACATAGACAAGCTCGGCTGACTTTGATGGGCAGTTGTTTAGCAGGTCTCCGTCATTGCACGCAGACTTCCAGTCTTGAGCAGTGTCTTGGTTCCGACTGCTCGTCGACCATGTGGAACTGTCACACATGACCTCAAGATCGTCAAAGTCTCCGGGAAACAGTTCAATGAGGCATCGTCTGAGGTGTTCCAGCAGGACGTCAGTGAGACCTGGTAGATGCTGCAGGCCGAACCATGCAACGGTCACGTCATCACGCAGTAGCACCGCCAACACGTCCACGGCCCACGTGCTCTCCGACAACAGACCTGACTTGAGAGCCATCATTAACCGCCACGGATCAATTCCATCTGAACACATACAGCCACATATTGAGACCATCTCATACAGTCTGATTACAGCTTCTAGTTAGATAATAAATCCATCGCACTAACAGAAGCTCATGTACAAAAGTTAATGTCAAAATTAAATAAAACAAGAAATCTGAGCTAATGCTCACGATGCGTGTGAGAGCCTACAGCAGTTCCTGTTCGCAGGTAATCTTGGTCAATCGATCTCCATCCATTTCGTCGCAATTCACTCTCTTGCAGCCAAAATTCACCAAAATCACTAAAAAAAACCCCTATTTTTAGGGATTAAAGTTATTCAAGGTCATCGATGTTGACACTGTTAAGAAGGTCGTCACCAGTGCTTAATTGTTATGATAAGCAGCACGTCTGTGCCTATCTGCAATCATTTTCACGCTAGACAAGCCAACAGCGAATAAATAACCATTTTTAGAAAGGTACCCCTCTTTGACACCCGCGTGCGCAGGCCTCCTTGAACCCACAGGGCCCGACGTGCACTGCTAAGATCTACATTCAATGCTGAAAATTTCATACGCAGGTTGTCTTGGTCTATCTCCAGCCACTTCGGCGCAATTCACTCTTGAAATGCGTGTCGCAGCCCAAAATCGCGAAAAATTCACTATAGCCCCTATTTTCGGGGGTTCAAGGTCATTCAAGGTCATCGATGTTGACATTCCTAAAAATCTTGTTGCCAGTGCTAGTTATGATAAGCAGCATGTCTGTGCTTATCTGCAACCATTTTCACGTTAGACGAGCCAATAGCGCTAAAATAACGCCTTTTTAAGGGGGTGCCCCTCTTTCGCCCCCTTGTTCGTGAGGACACCCTTTACCCAGTGGCATGAAATTTTGTCACAAAATACTACAGGCTCTAAGCTTTCATACGGTGAAAACCCAAAATCTCACTTGGTCTCCAAACGGTACCGGGTTGTGACAGACGGACAGGCAGAATTACCGTAGCTAATACGCCCTATAGCTATGGACGCGTAATCAAACTAAACCCTACTGCCTCGCAGTTCATACTCATCAACAGCTTTAAAGGAAGAGCAGTAGCAGCAGTGGTACGTCTAAATTAGGCCAGTCGCTGTGATGGCTACAATTGCTGACCGCAAGTATCTTTCACCCCAGGCCTCTTCCGCCTGCCACAAAAAGCTACTGAACACACAATCACTACAATACATACTGATCTGTCGATGAGTGAGTCGACGTATTTTGCTGGGCTGTGGCTGAGTAGCCTCGACACTGTTTGGTGGGAAGCACATTTCACGCCTCACAGGTTGCGGCATTCGCTGTCAACAGTCGACATAAGGTAATTAATTAATTAATCATTATATCACATTGTTCGTAGTTATTTCATTAATCAAAGTATTGAAACAAAAACTAAACTTTTTTACGCGCGACAGCAGAATGCTTCGCGCGTCTTAGCTATGGCCTAAGCGTCTGTCTGTCTGTTCGTCTGTCTGTCTGTCACACTGCTGTAATGTATCAAAATGGTGCAAGATAGGATCATAAAATCTTCACAGCGGGCTGCCCCAAGGACTACGGTTTTTTGTGACGAAATTTCGTGCCGCTGGGTGAAAAGGTTGCCTTTGAACGAGGGCGTCAAGAGGGGTACCCTTCCCTAAAAAGTATAGCTGTCAAGGCGTTAATTTTTTTAACGCATTAATTAACGCATAAATTAACGCACCCAGTCCCGTCGAGATGGAGAGTAGGAGGTAAATTACCCTGGGCCCGAGACGTTTATGGGACCCACCTGTAGAATACAGAAAGTTAGGAAAATGAAAAAAAGCTTTAAAAACACATATAATTTTTATTTTTTATTAGAAATCTATTAGCCTGTCAATGAAATAAATAAGTAATTGTTTATTTACAGTAG
>Ga0209671_1005594_pt1 | contig 12749 bp, 7 predicted proteins | sample WorMetHERISLAND2_2_FD_187401 | JGI IMG/M metagenome (GOLD analysis project Ga0209671, IMG submission 187401) | Marine gutless worms symbiont microbial communities from Max Planck institute for Marine Microbiology, Germany - Olavius geniculatus... | ecosystem: Host-associated > Annelida >... | reverse complement strand
AAAAAAATCCATAAAACCCCCTATTTTGGCGTTCAAGGTCATTCAAGATCATTGAATTGGGCGCCAATCGAGAGCCAGTGTACGACTTCCTATTAGTGATTAATAGTAACCTAGGCCCTATCGTTACTGAGATACAGGGACTTATTAGCCAAAAATCGCAAATTTTGGCCACCTCCCTCTCATTTAGCGCCCTCGTTCAGGGTAACCCCGTTCGAATTTATGGAAAAGCTTAACGGTTCTTAAAACTAGAGTCTTCCAGGCAGCCGACGGTAAAGATTTAGTGATTCTAGCTTGCACCGCTTTTGACTGATCCACCCGTGTGACAGACGGACGGACAGAATTGCGATGGCTAAGACGCGCTGAAAGCAGTAGCTGCTTTCGCGCGTAAAACTATTGCAATACTGATTGCAATGATTTTTTTCCAAGTCATTATTGCAATATTTTTTGCAATATACCACTATCTGTTGTCTCAAATAAATTTTGATTTTTGCTGCTGTGTACAACTTTTTCTAAATTTTCGGTTGACAACAGACTACATGATAATGTGGTTAACCGAGAATTTAAGCGATAAACAAGTCGTGTTGACATGTTCCTTTTCATTCAGTCCTTTTCACATGCTTGAACAAAAGAATGAAACGAATTCTTTGCATAATTAAACAGCATGCTCATGATTATAAGAGTGTACTTTACATCAAAAAATATTTCTTCCAAGTATTGCAATATTTCAGTCCTAAAAGTATTGCAATACCGCATGCAATACTAAATATGCAACCAGTATTGCAATACCTGTTGCAATACTAAAGAGTATTTCAATACTTATTGCAATAATTGCAATACTGCTATATTAACAACCCTGTTGCACAGTCATGTGTGCTGCAGCTGCTGTTGAAGACGTGGTTAATGCTAGAGACCAGCTTCTGCTGCAAGCTTTGCTGATATCAGATTTGTATCAGTGTGCTAGTACTTCGTTTTTGCATCAGTTGGAGGTTTTTAAACTACAAGTTTACAACTGACCGAATAACGTCATTTTAATATTTGCAGCTTTGTAAGACGTTGAACAAATTGGTGTATTTTGCATGACTTGAAATTAATTCATGCATCTGTTTGTTGGTACTATTTATCAAACTGATGCGGGTCGATGCATGCAAGTGCGTGAGTGAATAAGTAAGAAGTTCAGTGACCAACAATTCGTCGTGTTGACAACTCATTCCATACCATATTAAGTAAGAAGATCTGATAAGCACTGTTTCAACAGTTAGTCAACAGTTAGATTCTGAACACTTGATCGAAAATGACCTGAGCAGCTATTTAAATTGTTCAATGTTAGAGGAGTTGATTTGTCTCTGATGAGCTGTAAGGCAAAGTGATGATAGAACCGCTAAACTGGTAATGCTGTTGTTTTTTTACTGTTGTGGTCTATAGCGCTGTGTGGTGCTGACCTGCGTGATCGTCACAATGTCACCGCTTCAAGCACCTCATTGCTCGGCACACCGACGACGTCCCTTCGTGATCTCCGACGTCACAGTCCGTCGATGCATTCAAAGTTCTCTCAGTCACACCAGCTCGTCAGCTCCGGCTCGGAGGACAGCATGTCATCGTTGGACAAGAACAGCGTTCATGAACTGGCTACTGAGCCAAGGTTCGAGTTGATACATTGTCACTGCTCAGTTGAGTGGCTTGCGTTTTTTTCATTGAGGAATTATTGGTGACCCTCTTGTCTGGTGGCCAATCTCAAAACTTAATGCCTGTGTGTTGAATGTGAACGAAAATCTTGTAGGGTGAAAATAACTCCACATTTGGAATTAGTAGTGTATTAGTGCAGACTTTGCATTTCTGTGTCACATTGCGTTGCTTCATTGAATTGTTGTTGCAGTGACATTTTGCTATTTTGCTGATAGTATGCATTGCATGAGAAACTTAAACGTAGGTAAGAGGGTCAGGGAAATGTCAGGAAAGTTTACAGTGCCCACAGAATGTTTACTCATTTAAAAGTTGTGAGCATGAATTTAATGTTTTTCAACTGTGAGCTTGATCAGCCTAACTTTTAATAGGTTTTTACACAATACTCTGCTTATTGTTGTCTTTTTTTCTGCCAACAAACAGTGCATTTGATCGAAATGATCAGCATATAATCCTGCATGTATTCACATCCAGTATTCTCTTTTGTTATTTGCTCAAGCTGACCAACAAGTGTCTTTGGTTTTTTCTGGTTTGGTGTACCTGATTTAATTAGTTATTTCAAATGAGCTGGTTTTTGCAGGTGGACAGCTGACAGATGGAGAGCATTCATACACGGTGTCTGTTGGTGTGTTTTATGTGAAGAACTGAAAACAGAACGCCGACGCCAGTCTGCGGTGGAATGATCAAGAGTATGAGTGATCCGATCAACTTGAGTCCAGCAATGCAAGATCAAAGCAATGGACGGACATCGTCCTACCCAGCTGCCACGCTCTTGCATGCTTCTGCGACAAACGGCTCGGACCTCAGAAAATCCCCATCCATGGAACACAAAAAGAAGTCGGCTTTTTCAAAATTGCTGCATTCCTCAAAACAGAAGGCGCCATGACTTCTTGCTGTGATTTGTCATTTGCAGAAAGTTGATGCTCAGTTGCTTACTGATTACTGAGATCGCCCTTACATAACATAAGTACATACAGTCAGGCAATTGTATTTTGCTGCCGATGTGTATTTTTAGCACAATCTCCAAGACTCCATGTTGTGTAGTTTTAAAACCAAGTCCCAAAATTTGCTCCTCTTCCATAAAATGGGGCCATACTCTGTCCACAGTTTGACATGTTTTTGGACAACTATCGCCTTTGATCACAAATATTTCCAGAACAGAAAAGATATCAACAAAAGGGAAATGGTGTTGCAAACTATAACCTCTCCCACATACGAAGACATAATTTGGGGGAAAATGTGACTGGAGTTTGCACCCAAAAACAACTTCTTTGAGCCATGTAATTCAGCCATTACACTGTGCAGTGCACCATTTAGTTTCCATTCTTGCCAGTACTATTGCCACCGATGCAGCTTTATCACATTGTGTTTACATATTTCACTTGCCAGCGAAGTATTTGCTTTGTTCCATCGGGTTTTATGCTGTTTGTGATTTATCTGGTATGCAAATGATTATATTGATATAGTTTTTTGTTTGGTAATTGAATGCACACTATGCAGTTTATGTAGAATATTTTTGGGGTGTAAATTATGGGAAAACATATAAGTGTTTAAGCAGTTTGGCAGTTTTTGTAGTTTGAGCTTTTTGTAGCATTTGAACAGCTGCGGAGGGCATGTTTGTCACAGCTTCAAAGGTGACTATGCTTTTTGTACAGTTCTTGTATTTAGTTATGAGCAACTTACTGATTGAAACACAGATTGTATTGGCAGCATTCAGGGCATCATTGGTTAATGTTGTCATTATTTACGCTCATTTAAAAAACAGCATGAAGACAATGGACTAAAAAATTGTTAGTATCAGTTATATTAAATGTTATTCTATTTGTGCATTCTATATTTTGTGTGTAAGTTTTTGAGGCAAATCTGTAGATATCTTTGTAGATAAAAAAGCTGCTGCCATTTTTAAAGATGAGACATTTTGCCTGAATTTGAGTGCAGTTGCTAAGTGAAGCCATGCGTTTTGGCATCTGGAGGTTACAAGATATCGTTGCCTGGTGTTTATGTGACCTGAAAATAGTGTATTTTAGTGTTACATTGTTCTGCAAGTGTGTACGGAATTTGTTTGGGTTTATTTACGGTGGTGCAAAATTATTTATGTAATCTGGAAACTGCAACTGGTAAACGTTGTAGTTTGTTAAATGCAGTTAAATACTGGCCAGACTGTGTGCAGTTGTAACAGATAGTAGTGTCATCCAGTTGTTGAAATTTGCAAGATCAACATATAATTGTGCAGACATTATAGCTTTGGCATGTGCTGCAGCACTTTTGATGTACACCCTGCATTGTAGACTACTGTCATGTTATTTCTGTCAGATTTAGCGTTCACAGCATGGTACCCGCTAAGTATTTGTGTACAGTTATAGGTGATGGTGAATTATATCGTATTGAAATCCTGTTATACCATTTCATCAATCAGTGTACTGGGTTATAGCCGTTCTGGTGACTGCTAATATTAGATTTACTGGTGTGAGTTGTAGCATTATTATTTGCAATAAATATGGTTTTACGTTTAACGTTGTAATAACTTTGATATGCAGTTAAAATATGTGTTGCAACTGATTGTTATATTCTGATTTTTCACATATTATTTTATGCATTATTATTTGCCTCTATGAATATGTATGGTCACAGAAAGGAATACTTTGATCAAGTTTTGCTGGACATATGTGATCTGTTTATTGTTTGCTGTACACTTATCCGAAATTTTTAAGGTGAACATCCATTAACTTTTATAAAGTAGAAATAATAGGCCTACTTATTTTTAGGCTCATATAAAAAAAACTCTGCTGTTGATTTGTTTTGCTTTGTAAAAACCTGCTCATTCAGAATTTTGAGTGGTATTTCTTAGCAGTTGCAGACATCAATTGTACCATGGTGGCACGGGCAAATGCCATGCATTGTCAAAACAGTAAAGTATTTGTGATTCCATAGCAACAAATTTCGAGTGCAGAAAGGCAGTGCGATGATTGCGTACTGCAGTCTGCTCTATGAATTCACTCTAATTTGATAACTTTCAGCGTCATGGCAAACTTTTTCACTTATTCCAATCTGGTAGAATCCCTAAATTCTGCCAAATGGGGCATTTTATCCCCAAGTTGCATATTTTTCAAAGTCATTTTTGACAAGAAGAAAGTTTTTTAGACAAGTTGAAGTTCAGGCTGGGGGCACTTACTTGCCACAGTCCCACTAACTGGTGCATGTGTGTTTGGGGTCTGCTCAAATATGGTTCTAACTTTTTTCTGCTGTAACTTTTACACTAACAGAAGCCGAGCAGTGAACTTGTTTAATGGGTTTTAATATTTAAGAAACCATATTAAGAGCATGTTTGCTACATAGTATCAGACATCAGTTTTCGCTATGAATGAGAACTTAGGAATATTTTTGTTTGATAGATTTAGTTTATCTTTTTCATTATTCTGAACGTCTGTGCCATTGTTTGGCATTAATTGTGATATTTTGCAAAAGTGCCTGCTAAACGCTTGGCACATCTCAAATCATGTGTGCTTGCTGTGTCTGAATGAATGCTGTAAATAACAGTGGATACAAACCTGGAAAGCCTTGAATCTTCAGGGACTCTTCTGAATCTGGAAAACTCCTGGATAACTCAGGGAGTTATCAGGAATTCTCTGCAGTCTCATGAAAAAATTGTAACAAACAAAATAGTGTCACATATGGCTTCTGGGGTGCAAAAATGCTCTTAAAATACATTTGCAGTTGAAGCTCCACGCCAGACCTTGCTGGGGGGGCTTGCTATGCTCCCCAGATTATCATTATTACAATTATTTTGTGTTGCAATAATTTGTGGAAAAATAAGTTTATGTTTCTGGAAATGCGTGGAAAACTCAGAGAATTTTTTTCTACTTTCTGGGCACTCTAAATTACCTCTTTTCTGTGTACACGTATGAATGAGGACTTACCATCTTTGATACATATTAGCTTTTAGTAACAAGAAATTTGAGCTAAGGCTCACGAGATGTGCAAAAGCCTATAGCAGTTCCCGTTCACAAACTGTCAGTTTATCTCCAGCTGTTTTCATGAAAGACTGGCCAACAATGGTAAAATAACGACTTTTACGGGGGTACCACTCTTTGATGCCCTCATGCGCAGGTTTTCTCAAACCTAGAAAATCGAGACTTGGACTGTCGAAATCTGCGTTCAATGCTGAAAATTTCATACGCAGCTTCTCCATGTCTATCTCAATTGGTTTCAGCGCAATTCGCTCTTGAAAAGTGTCTCGCAGCCCAAAATCGCCAAAGAATTCATAAAACCTCTATTTTAGCGTTCAAGGTCATCCAAGGTCATTGAGTTCGGTGGCAATCGAGAGCCAGTGTACGACTTCCTATTAGTGATTAATAGTAACATAGGCCCTATCTCGCACCGTTATTGAGATACAGCGACTTATTGGCCAAAAATCGCGAATTTTTTCCACCCCCCCCTCTCATTTAGCGCCCTCGATCGGGGTGACCCCCTTTAAATTTATGGAAAAGTTTTACGGTTCCTGAAACTAGAGTCTCCGGGCAGCCGACGGTGAAAATTTGGTAATCCTAGCTTGCACCGTTTTTGACTGATTCACCCGTGTGACGGACGGACGGACAGACGGAATTGCGATGTCTAAGACGCGCTGAAAGCAGTAGCTGCTTTCGCATGTAAAAAGTGCTTTACTTTTGCCTGAATAACTGCTGTAAAAGTTAGCAGTTAAACATTAAAATTTTTAAAGTGCAGCAGCAGATTTGATGAGAAATTTTGAGTTTTGTAGCACTTTTCTCCATTGTTTATTCATTCATCTACCGTGAAAGAACGTCAAAATTGTTCGATATTTACTGAAGTTATCTAACAGTTAAATTGCCATCTTTCAATGATATCCGTTGTATTATGTTGTTTTCTGGCTGCGTACAGTGCCACTACACGCTTGTTGTTCAGTGTCAACATTGCCAAGTTGGTTCGTACATGCAGTGAACGGTTGTAAGGAGTAACTGTTTTATTTCGGCAGTGTGTTTCGTCGTATATGATTGATCAGAATGATTTACCGTGTTCTTGTTGATGTGCAATATCTTTACCTCGTATTGATGTTGTTAGGTTTTAGTTCATGCGGCAGTGTTTGATGAATTCGTCCGGATCTAACTGGGAGAAGAGGTGAGTGGGCTGACTTGGAGGCTTGGAGCTTGTAATTAAAAGTAAAGGTATCCCATACTCAGTAACGAGCGTTGGGGTTGGAGCTGATCCCGGTCTCTAGACAGTCAGCCCGCAGCTGACATAGTCATAAACTCGGTGGTAGGCTGCCATTACTTTCCACCAGGCCAGCCTTACCTTCACAGCCAGAGAGCTTCACCGACCTTTGACCGGGACCAAATTATACTGCTTGTTGATAGAGGCACGTGTGTGAACAACTTGCCCAGAGTCGTTACCTGGTAGTGCACTGGGCGAGAATCGAACCGGGGACCTTTTGGTTACCAGTCAGGCCCGCTACTGTTGCACCACCACACTTGAAGCTTGTAATAGGTTAAATTATCAAATTAAATTTAAATTAAATTAAATTTAAATTAAGTTATCAATTAAATTTAGCCTTCAACAATTAAGGACTCAAAAGACAACTTCCAAACCTGGCAAATGCCACACATGAACCAGTACGACTGTTCCACAGTGTTGTACGTGCACTAGGATTTATGTGAACAATTTCTGCACGTTCCACTTAGAACTCAGCATTGTAATATTCACCATCCTGTGACAGTGGAAATTAGAGCTGTCAAATTAATGCATTAATTAACGCGTTAATGTGTTAATAAATTAGCGTGGATTTAAAAAATTGACGCAGGTACGTAAATTTATGTTAAGTTACGAAATTCTGTGAAAAAATTCTAATATTTTGTTAAACTGCGGTTATTTGTCAATCGAATAAAGTCAAGTAACTAAACTGTAGTTGCCATTCCATCACTACTGTAAATAAATAATTATTCCGACGACAGGCTAATAGATTTTTATGCTGGCTATGACGTTAGTTATTGTTAATTATAGGTTTTAAAATGTGTTTCTAACTTTCTATATTCTACACGCAGGGCCCCCAAACGTCGCGGGGCCCGGGGTAACTTACTCCCTACTCTCCCTCTCGACGGACCTGGGTGCGTTAATAATGCGTTAATTAATGCGTTAAAAATAATCACACAGTGCATTATTGCATTAAAAAAAATTAACGCTTTGACAACTCTAATGGAAATAAATGACGGCTTGATGGCATATTAGTTAGGACGCTGCATCTGACCTCTGCTGCTGCTCAGGTCGCTGTTAGGTGGAACTTACTACTTGGATGGGCGACTGTCTGCAGGCACGTAAACCATCTCGGTATACAACTAACGCCAATGTCAACTCAGCCTTCTACATGTCTCTGCTTGTCTGCAGTTAAGGCAGGGCGTGTTCACCTGTGTTGGGTGGCAGCAAACACTGTGATCAGATCCCATATGGCAGGTGACGCTCCGTAGCTCTGATGGCTTTTCCATATATAGGCCCTTAGCTATACACATCCTTTTATTAATGCATGACTGATGTCTTCGTGATTGTAAATGTGTGCAGTTTAACTGCATTTGTACATGTAAGCTTAACTAATTAACTCTGAAGTCTTGCAATTGTGGCCATTTGGAATACGATCGTTTAGTCTTTTACTTGTGTTAGCAAAACAAATGTCACATATGCGTACATTTTGTGTCATTGTGTGGTTATATCTTACGCGTGTGATTATTTTATTATTTGTAAAGTTCTCTGATTGTTTTTGTTTTGTGGCAGATATCATTTTAGAGTGAAAGAGAATCGTTGTATTGATTTCATTTTAGCTGTAGTTTTTGCTTTTGGTGATTTCTTCGGTTTTGTGAATGCGTTGATGTTAAGAATGTTCTGAGTGTCAGAAAAGCGTCAGCGAGAAACTATAATCTTGAACAGTTCGTTATTTTACTATTGGAAAAGACTAGACCATTATTGGGAATTTTTGTCACATCGACTAATATGCATAGCGACTTTGTTACTGTATGCTACCTCAAACTTTTGATTTTTTCGTCAACTGTCCCTTTGTTCTTGGAATCACATGACTGTTAGGATGGTCAACAATATACATGTAAACTTTTGGTGTTTGTTGGAGCAGAAGAAAGACTTTTCACAGGCGCTTGGCTTTCCTGTCACTTGACTTAACCAGTAGTGTCGTGGCGCTGATATATGATTATTGTGTATTGTACTATTGAGTTGATTGTGATTTTATTATGATGTTATTGCAAACCCTGAATATGTGCAACTATTTAAAGCACTGCTGTGAGCTCACTTTTACAGTCAGACCACACGCCCGGGATAGTCGCGCCAAAATCATTCAGCAATCATGCGGCTTGTTTAACTGATATTGCACTAGTTAGATGTTCGTCGCTGTTTCTTCAAAATCAGGAATTTCACAGCTGATAATGGCTCATAGAACGAACTCGTGTCAAATAAAAATGGCCATTTATTCAGTTAGGCCTTTTGTTTGAACCTGATAATTTGAAATTATCGATCTCTGAGTGTAGTGTCTGATGCATTCGATCCAGCCCGTAGTGACGGGGCCAGCGATCTCTGGGGCGCCGAGCACGTGCACGCTGTAGCATCGCTGTATGGCGACCTAGCAACGCGTCTACGCTGCCGTAGATTCATCTTTGATTGTCTGCTGACATTGCACAGTGCCTTACTCTGCTCATTTTGTCGTTGTTGTTGCGCGGCCGTCCTAATAGGCCGTATTGCGTGTCTTGCCTGTCTGTTCGTCTGTCTGTTTTTTTGTCCCGTACGGGTTCTTAACTGGGAAATTGAAAATTGGCGCGAACGTAATAGAGCAGGAGTGAATAGTGTTCCAATTATTCTCAGTTCAGAATGTCCAGATCAGGGTTACGGTTCGGGTTGCGCAGCTGTAGGCGGACGGCCGCACAAATATGTCGGCACTGGGCCGACGTATTTTTCTATGTTACAGTAACATAGCGTGAAAATGTCAAGCTGCAGTTTTTACGATCTGTAGACTTCGAAATAGAAATGGACCGTTTTAACAGGAATGCCATGTGCCGTGCTGCTACTCTCTGATTTGTGGGTCGTTGTGAATATAACGTGACGTGAACATAATTGTGAAGAAAAGTAACACTGACGTATTTCAGATATCTGTTGTTAGTCCTTTCAGTGTAATGCGTATAGCCTAACAGCAATAGGCCACTTCAGTGTGCATATTTTTTGTTCATTCATTATTCAGTTCATTTTTTCGCAACTTTGCGCAGTTAATGTGGCATATACAGGTAGGTAGTTTTGTGCGTTATAAAACCGGAAGTTGAAGTTTATTCTTCCCCTTTTCCTGACAACTAGGCCTATCAACCTATCACACACTGGTTTCGATGTCGTAGACTAAGCCATTTATAAAACTTATATTAAATTTTTGTCATTGAAGCAATTTATCATATCGTATAGCCCTAATAGGAACAATTTTAGGTTGTGGTATAGAGTGTAGGCCTACTACATGTGTATTGTACAAAGTGATCTTCTGACGAACATGCATGATCAGTCCCACGGTGCTGATCGCAACCTCATTACCCGAGGCTGGTCTGCGCGTGCTTGTATGTCTAATTTTCCATCTGCCTAATGCCTTGCCCGGGGTCCGCTCCGTTATTGCACGTGCTTTTCGCTAATGGAGCGTTTATTGTGGCGCATGAATATTTGATTGTGGATCAGTCGTCGGAGCAATGACTGTCGCCAGCCACGGCGTGCTTTTAGTGCAGCGGTTAGGCCTATGCGGGTGGCGATCGATTGGTCGAAGCGTCGCATCTCGGCGATTGGACGACATTAAGGCGTTCTAGCACACGTCCAGAAGTGTTTGGTCATGCCGAATACTGTAGGCATAGTTGCCGCGCGATGCATCTAGTGCAGAGCGCGGTATTGCTACTGTAAGTTGTCCGTCAGTCCGTCTAAACGTTGATGTGTCGTGGCAATATAGGTTGAGCTACTTAGAAAGTAATTACATGCAAATTTAGCTCCGGGTTTTCGCTCGTCTGCGCACAAACGTCGGCAACCTCGTCTTTGGAAAGGATAGAAAATCGTCGAGTTGATTTTCGAGGTTCGAGTTCCCGAAACTCAACGGTGCATCCAACGTCGAGTACCGGTACTCTACTTTTTTAGCCAAAAATTATCGAGCAGTGTATAGAGTTAGCGTCAGGTTTCGAGTTACGGTTAAAACTCGACTCGACAAATTTTGTAACTGTCCAGGACGTCTCGCTGGGTGGATGAAAGCTGGCGCCAGGACGTGGTCAGTCGTCAGTCGCTGGATATGGAGAGGACACGACACGAGGCGCGAGTTGATCTGTCACTAGAAGCGAGTAGTCAGCTGACCGCGGCCTCACGGCTCACTGACTGCCCGGACTATGCCTCACAGTCGCTGCGTGCGTGCGAGATAAGTTAGAACAAACTCAGCAGCAGCAGCGACGCCGCGGGCCGGCGTGTGATCTGATGACGTCACGCGTTGCGGGTGCCGTACGTCATTGCACCCGTCCGGCCCAGCTGCTGCAGCTGCTCCTAGCTCGCCATCATCATCTTCATCTCGCTGACACTGACCGTAATAGCAGACCTGCGGGATGGCGCGTAAAAGTGGAACGTGCACGATTTACGTGGATCCAGCCATCGGACAGTTTTAGAAACGATCAGTCGCAATCGTTGTAGTGAAGCGTGGTCATGCTAAACACTTGAACACCATGACTATACACTTCACTTCACTGCAATGATCGAAGCTAGTCGTTTTCCAAACTCTATTTGCTCGATCTACACTGTGTCCCAAAAACGTCCCACTTTATTATCCATATCTTTGCCAAATTTTAACCGATTTTCAAATTTTTTCACTGTCGCATTCTGTAGAGAGTTAGCAATAAACTGGTTGTTAAATATCCCATCATCCATCAATCGTGTCGCTACACTACTTTGCGAAATATAAATGCAAAAAAAACTAACAATAATAAACAGCCAGCATGTTGATAAACAAAATACACTTTCGACAAAAATGCAGTGAATGATCTGTACGGTGTTAGATGCGTTTCTTTGGATATCTGGCGTGTTGAATGATATGTTTTTCTGGCCTTTTGTGGTTTAGTTAGCTTACCGTTTTATCCATAGTGGTCACATTTTGTTTAGTACGTGTGTGCTTTAGTCTGCCAGTCTCATGCTTTTGGTCGGTGCTGCATGTATTCAAATCTCTGTTAGTAACCTTACCAGTCTTTCCCTGTTACAGTTTATTTTCAAACATTCTGGTAATATCCTTCAAAAACTGTATTTTTTAAATCAGTACAAGTTCTTAATCAGAGCCTTGTCTTCACTGCTAAATGGCACATTACATCACCGGCATATCGTCACTGCATTAAAAAGTATTATTTACTATAACATCGTCTGCTTTTAATTACAAACATTTAAAATGTACGTAAAACAAAACATAATGTAATTTTTATATGAAAATTACTAAAAATGGTATCAGAAAATAATGTTTTGCATATGTATTATAGTGATTTTAATGATTTTAGCAAATTTATGTTTCACATGGTAGTGTGGCGACACAGTAAAGTGTGAAGGGATATTTAACGACTACGTTATTGCTTATTGTCCACAGTATGTATCAGTAGAAAAATTATAAAAATCGGTTGATATTTGGCGAAAATATGGAAAATGACAAAGTGGGAGTTTTTGGAGGACACGGTGTATATAACGCATGCAATACATGTCCAGTTGCCCACTTTATGTTGCAGTAGAGTGCACCACCCGGTAGGTCCCTATAGACGAGTCTGCGACGTTAACGCTGCACTCATAGCGCACAGACCTACCCGCACATTCAACATGACCTTTACCTGCACCTTTACCTTTAATATATGTGTAAAAAAACTTACCAGTTTAAAACTGTGTGTAAGAAGATGTGATGATATCAGTCCTCTAAAACAGCAAAAAAATCATTTGGGTAACCTTAGATGGGGCTATGCATATGGCGTCCTTACAAGCTGACTTTAGTTGGTAATCACTAACATGGTCTAAAGCCTTCTTTATTTGATGTTATTTGT
>Ga0209671_1005590_pt1 | contig 12754 bp, 9 predicted proteins | sample WorMetHERISLAND2_2_FD_187401 | JGI IMG/M metagenome (GOLD analysis project Ga0209671, IMG submission 187401) | Marine gutless worms symbiont microbial communities from Max Planck institute for Marine Microbiology, Germany - Olavius geniculatus... | ecosystem: Host-associated > Annelida >... | reverse complement strand
TAGTAAATATTCGTTGTTCTGAAATTTCTTCGTTTGCAATAGCGCAGCACCTCGACAGAACGTCTGTGGGGCCCGTGAATTTGCGAAACTCTTTCTGTGAATTTGACACACTTAAAAAATTCTGCCGTGAAATCATGCATTTTTTCCCATGAATTCGGTTGGTCCCTATAAATGATTATAGCCCAAAAGTCATTTAAAGGCCAATTCGCATGAAAAAAACGATATTGGCTAAATATGTGTAGAATGTAACACTAATTAATAATATGCTGAAAATAAAAACATCGTTTTGAAGTAATTTTATCACAGATTTATTGTGCCAGCCAAACGCACCCAAATGTGCCACAAAAACTGATGACGTCACTCACAGGATGGTTGGTTGACAAACTGACATTCGCATTGAAAACACAGAAAATCCGTCGGTTTTACTCAGAATAATGTCTGATTTACAGTACAACTAATGACGCATAGGTGACATCAGAAATTGCGTCATTGTTTATCTGTTCACTATTAGATGTGCTGGAATATTCTGGTTTTTTAGTGGGTTTAACTATCAATAAAAAATTTGTTTTTTAGGCTATTTAGCCGTAAATAAGGCTGCATTTGAAATTGAGGCAATAAAGCTAGTAAGCAAACTCCTGCAGATGAGTCACAGTTCCGATAATGGCCGAAGCCGAGAAAAGGAAAAAGTGAGTACTTTAAACCTGATTTTTAGGGTATTAAAATGTACTAGCAACCAGAAGATTAATGAATATTGACAAATAAGCATTTGATTAAGTCAATTAGCGCTTTATAACTGTTACGTAAAATGATGCGACTTGCACTTAAAAGTAAAATCAACAGCATCGACAATGATTTTTTCTGAACTGAGCAAGTTACTAAAAACTTTACATGCTAGCAATTTTCAAAATGAAAAAAGATTATAAACGTGGTTGCATGATTTTATGGCAGTAACATTCTTCTAGTGAAACTGACCTTTTGTGTGAAGAGCGCCTGTGTGAGGAGCCGTGATCAGAGCTATCCGTGGAATATCGAGTTTTGCCAGCAGAATATTTCTCATTATCAAGCACCCACATCATTACCCTATACACATACAGTCAGCCATTTAGAGCACATGTCAATCATGCAATAATTAGCTATACAGTTACATCGATCATTTATGCAATTCATTTCTTCCAAGCAAGACATTCATTTATTATACAACACCCTCTTTCACGCATGAATAGCTGGCTTCAACAACTGATAAGTTCCATCCAACAAGACTTATTAATATACACTCCAGTAAGTAATTGCACATAATGCATGTTTATCGACAAATATTTCACTATTTAACTTTAGCATCCTTCAGTGCTTGGATGCCAGTGGCTGGAAGTCGGCAAGCCCTGCATCAACCATTGTTCCTTTCTGCAAGACTGACCTATATGTCCAACCCAATACAGACTGATGATTGAATCTGATCTGAATAATGATCAGCTAACCAGTAGATTTAATTGACGTGTACTTGTGTAGTTAAAATTAGCTACCGTGTACGAATAAAAATAACTGGAAGTGACTTATCCATGGCTGTAAGAATGTCGTAACGTATTATCATCCATTAATGCTGCTAGCTCTTTCAACGGAAATGCAATAATTAAATAAGCATTACGTATACATGAAAGTAAACAACAAACACACTTCTACCTTAACAATGACAATTTATTTTTGCATGAAACGGTATCATATTTTTTTAGAGTAGCATCCATCCTAAGCTATGCAGTCTGCAATGTCAGTAACCAAGTCTAATGAACTAACTTATATGGCAATGGCAATAAAAGATGTGCTCGTTTCAACTATACAGAAAGCCCAGACACTGATTAATACACCAAACTCAACTAGTAGAGATGTGACGAACTTCCAATTCGCATTCGACAACATGCGAATATTGACCACTTTTCAGCTATTCGAGTCGGTGGCACTTCCGTCGAATACGAATATTTCATTTTATGCAACTTGACTGAATTTAACTGAACTTTAGATAGAGGATACAGACTGAAAAGAACACAGAATGCTCTGGATGTTTCATCTTCTTAATGAACTTGATTGATTTAACTGAATTTTGCCTTAGATACTGATTTTTTTCTGTCTGAACACTAAGCGACTACTTTAGCTGTTTTGCTTTATTCAAATACAGGCGTAGTGGAGTTTCGTTGAGGCTGAATAACCATTTGCACTCGTATTCGTTATTCAACGAATAGTAAATTTAATATTCGCATTCAACGAATGCAGATATTTTCCGGCTTTGTCACATCCCTATCAACTAGTTTACCTTTCTTTGGTTGTCTCTAAGGAATCCTGCGTTGTGGCAGAAACGTTTGCAGCAGCTGCAGAGCTAGAATGCACGGGTTCCATGCTACGTCGGGTGCCGGTACGTCGAGCGTCGACGTCTACAGCTAGTCCAGCAACATTGGCGTCGGCCCGGGAAGACACGGCGACTGCATGCTGTCGACCGTGCCGCATATCACGAGCCAACTCTTTACTGCACGCTACATGCCTACTGTGTCCATGACGCACTTTGTCATCATGCCACGATACATCATCTTTGGTTCGATTCACCACCGACGCCTTTAACAAGCCACTGCCATGTGTCTTTGATGTCGCCCCAACACCCGATGGCATCGCACCCCGACTGGTAGCGACTGTCGGATGGTTGGGAGTATGCAACCCGGGAGAGTGCACCATGCCTGGCGTCGGCCCGTTGGAGTTCTCCCAGACTCGAGAAACATGCTCTTCGAGGATGCTCTGCGCATTGTCATCCGTTTCGCTGTCCGTCATGACAGAGCGCAACAGCATGGTAGTAAAAGGGAAACCCTCAACCGCGGTTGTATTTAAGGCACACGCACTTGGGATTGATGAACGCACCGACTCGTCTAGCATATGACTTGCATCGCTGTCCTACAGACACACACAGACATCTCACCCAATCTATCCATAGTGCAACACATCAGCCGCTTCCACGAGCTACAATAGACCTGTCCAGTGATGTAGTCAAGTCCACTTAGTACGAGTCAGAGTCCAACGGCTCTGAGTCCAAGTCCAATGAGTTCAACAACATAGAGCATTTGTAAAATTCAGCATTAGCAGTTCACGATTCACGATGGTCCGAGTTATGAAAAATAAGGACACCTAGAGTTTTACTCAAATACTACATCACTGCTTCTGCCTGATTATTCCACAGTCACACTCATACTGCCTACTGCTAGCACTGTCTGCAGTGCTGGAATTGCCCGATAACTCCATGGGTGCACTCAAGCATGACTAGATGAATGACAATGCATGGCTATTGGCTGTTTTGGGCTTACACTGACCATCAGCAAATGGGAATAAGTCTGTTAAACTATTGACTGGAGTGTTTAACATTTAACACTCACTTATCCCATTCCAGATAGAGATTTAATATATACACACAATATACAATGCTTTCAAGCATAAAAGAAAGATCTGCCTTAATACTCAACACATAACAGTGTCAACAAACAAAGCTGTACGGAAACCAATTCACTTTACAACTGATGGCGACAGATAGTGCAATGACATCAAGAAAGGAAGCAACAAATACCGTAATTTTTTACCAGAGAATAAAGACCGACTCACATGTTCGTGAATGCTATGCAGAGACGTGGCAATTCGTTGCAGCTTGTCCTGTTCATCTTTGAAATGCTGCAGCTTCTCGCAGAGCATGTTAGCAAACATCTCCGGGTTACTCTGAGCAACGTTACTGTCCATAGGCACTCGCTCCGTCCGCTGATCAGTCACAGCACAGGGAACACTGAGCTTTAAAAAAGAAACAAGAATCGACAGTAAAAAGAACAAAACAAAAAAACAGAAAAAAACAATCTGCCTGTTATCTTGACAGCAAGGTAAGCAACATGCCACCAGAAATGCTATTCAAAATTTCAGCAGCTACTTACACCTAATATTCCAAATAAAAGAAAAAAATGTTAGAAATGAGTAACAGCATTAGTTGCTGCAAACAGAATCATTCTTATTTTATCTTTAATCATCATCATGACACGTAGACAGCTTTAATGCACAATCTATATATTTCAGCAAATAAATGTCAGCATTATATGGTGAAAAAGTTGATCGGTGCACCAAGATGAAAAAAATTACCGACTAGAGCTTTTAGCATGCTGCATATCTCCAACTTGCCAAGGAGGGGATGGTGCTAATTTGCATAGACTACTTCAAGATCACCCAATGTCGATGATTTTTATCACATCTGAAAGGGCTTATGCGACTTCCTTCTAGTCATCAATCATATAGCAACCTGGGCCCTATCTCTCACCATTTCTGAGATATGGCCAGTTTTTGGTTGAAAAACAGACATTTTTCCTAACCCCTCCATTCAACCCCAAATTCAAAAATGTTCCCCTTGCACTGCATCACGAAAATTTGCATGCAGAGCCATCACACAGCAAAAAGTTTTCCCCTTGGACTTACCGCTTAGCCACAATACAACCGTTACAAACGACAGACATCTCGTAGCAAATGGCGAGACCTATAAGCTCACACCTTAATGGTTGGCCCATAAAAACTGTCACAACATATGCAGCAAACCTGCTACAAGTAAGAATACACAAAACATCAAATAACTGACCGGTATTAGTGGCTGGTCGAGATTTGTATGTTGGTTTACATCGGCATTGCGGCGAATTGCTTTCAACTGCTTCCGTTTATTGCAGTGAACTGCTCTGTCCCGACCATCTCTGCCAAACACGTTCAGCCGACATTTCATCATCTCAGTCAACTGAACAAACAGTGATCGTAAACAACAATGACATATCAGATACATCATCTTTGGTTCAATTCACCACCGACGCCTTTAACAAGGGAGTCAAGGGTGGGGGAGTTGAATGGATGGGTTCGACTGAACCCTCCACTCCTGACAAAACCAGTAAACTTTGCATAAAATTAACCATTTGAAAACACGTCCGCCGAATCTGATTTTCAAGCTTCAAATGCATAAAAATATGTTTGCAGCATCAGTTATGCCCCAACCCTATTCACTTCCAAAGACTTCCAAGCTCACTAGCTCAAGGACACCACAGAGTGCCACCAAGTGCCCAGGCGGGGGGAGTCAAAGCCCCTTTGTAAAAATCTGGTTACAGGCCTACAATGGTCGCAATAATTTTTACTCACTTCAAAATCCTTATATGCACCTTCTATTTGCGAAGTGCACCTTGCATTATGCATGCAAGGAGTTAAAGCAAGCAAGATGCCAGCAATCAGTCCAGCTGCCAGGCTTCTTAGGCACCAACAGTAAATTAGGCATAACAGTGATTAAATAGGGTAGTTTACAATGCATGCTTAAGAAATGCAATCCACCCAACTAGCTGACAAGCTTGCAATATTAGCAAGTCAGCAACACATTATTTAACCTCCTCATAACCATTATGCAATATGCAGCTTGCGTTTGAAAGTATATTTTGTGCAATGGTCAATCACTCAAGAGTAACTGTTTTTAACACACAATTTATGAAAACCTAAAGACCTAGACTGCTTTCCCACCAATCACTTATTACAACTGCAACTGTGACTGTGCCAAATCTGAATTGCAAAGTGGGTGTGTGTTAAAACACTCAATCAAAAACGAGGAATGAATATTCAAACATTATGCAATGTCTGGATGCAGACATCACACGTTCACATGCGCTTCTCTCTGGGTACACAATAATGCCATTAGCACCATCAAAAGACGCCAGCTGCGCGATAACGCCAGACAATGGCAAGCGGCCATTACATTACAGCTGCAGTGTGACACAGTCGTGGACAGGGTCAGAGGCCATCAGATGACATGGCATGCAGATCAATCAGCAGCACTGCAATATCCAATTATCCATCGTAAGTCGTAACGCGACAATGGAAATGCAAAATTCAAGTTTCACAGCTTCTGTACTACAGTAGTAGCACTAAAATGTGTAAAGACCAGTATAACCCGACTATAGCAGTCCTACCTCCCCCCGACTCCCTTTTCACCAAGACAAATGCCAGTGTTCAAAACTCTCCTCAACAGAATCCCACTGCAGGGGGGTTTTGTCGCCGGGTATTTGTTTGTCTCGTAAGGGGTTCAGTTGTAGGGGGAGGGGGTTTTGTTGTAAAGGCAGGCGGGGTAGCCGGGCAGGCTGCTGTGCTACCCCGCCTAATGAAACATCAATAACCATGAAGCGTGGCTACAAGCTACCAGGCCAAGACGACATAGCACATCTTGAGACCAAAAGCACGGATCCAGCTGTCTATTTGTCAGAGTCTAACTGTCCACTGTTGACTGCATTCAGCAACAGTTTGCAATAAACTATGGATTAACTGGAATATCTTAGACGAGTTTAATACCAACCAAAGACCAACAAGTACCTTGATCCAGGAGGTCTCCCCATACTCTGTATACTCAGGCAGCTTAGCACGCTAGTTGTATAGCACAATCCTCCCGCACAACAGACTGCATGATCAAACAAAGCCTGGAGTGATAGTCGGTCTTAACAGAGCCGGAATTTTTCAGCGTGGCTCGAGGCTCGTTTCACCGACTTTAAACCAGCCGGGATTCCATTACCATAGTTTTTTTTGAAAATCAAGAATTCACATCTGGCCACTGCTTATGCAACGAACTATATGATACTGTGAAAAAGTTAAAGAGCCATCTAGTAAAATTAGAATGTTCCGTTTGGGAAATCTTCACTTAACGGAATAAAAAATATGAATATTTTGACGCATTGCATCAATTCGTCGCGGAGGAGGGGGGGTCATTTTTCGCCACTACAGTACAGTGTCACGTCTGATCCACGACTGCGATGGCTGGAGTGCTGAGAGTCGTTATCTTGGCTAGCCATCCACGACTTGACTTTCTGACGACATCAAAATCACGCATAGCAGCGTACTACTACGCTAATGGGGACCAGAAAACGACGTCAGCACATCGGCCAGAGAACAAGTCGACGTCTACAAAGTGCCCATAGAAGAGGGGACCCCCACGTGAGTGGGTGGAATGAAGGGGGACTTTGACGGCGGGAGGGGTAGGATCAAGGGTCGGTCTCAGTCAACACACAACGCACGTGTTTTGCATAAGGCGTCGAGTGAGATCTGCTGCAAAGCACTGCCCGGCCGTGCAACCAAGCGGCGCGGCGCGATGGCAGCCAGGCAGCTCTATATTAAACCCGCCAGCGGGCCAGGCAGGCCAGCAAGCAAACCATGCCCCCCCCTCCCACACGGCGGCGGATCCTTTGATGTCCGCCGCCACGACGCGTTATGAAGAAATCAGATACGCCGGACGACGGTGAGCCAGTCACAAGGCGAGGAGGTGAGTGAATGGGGGGGGAGATGGGGAGGAGGGTCTCTTACCACCGCCACCACACCCTGCTGTCTGGCGTTCAAAGCAAAGCATACAGGCTTCACACTGATATAGGGGCGAGCAGGAATGAGCAATGCAGGCCGGCTGGGCGATGATGTTTAACATCAAACGACTACACACACTGCGTACAGTACGTACGTATCGCTTTAGAATCAAAAGCCGCCGACAACGCCAGGCCATCAATTGGCGTCGTACTGGCCGCATCATCAATAAACCGGACAGTTCGGACCGACTTACCGACCGTCTGCCATTGACTAGCGGGCCTGGAATCATCCCTCTCCACAGCGCCCCCATCTGTCCAACCGGATGGCGTTCGTCCGACTTCCGCCACTGTTTAATAATTCACTAGCAGCGTCCGAGATCACAGACTACCACATGCAAGGCTTCTTTGCTAGCAATATCCACTATCCACGGTTCCAGTCTTGTGATGAAGCACGCCACTGCTAGAAAAAAAATCAAAGTCAGACTGCTGTGCTGACCTGTACACACTGCTATCTGCTAGGAGTGAATAAGATAAGACAAAGGTTAATATATGGTATTCAGAAGGATTTTTGCAATCAGGTTTTTAAAAGTCAGAAACCCTCCTTCCTCCCCACCGTGGTCAGCCACCTTGTCATGGTGGTGGGGCTTTGAACCGATGACCCGAAAGATTTCTGAAATCTGGAGGGTAGGAGCTAACTAAGAGCTGACCAAACCCGTGAGAGCAGATTTGCTACACGTTACCAGTGCTTTTGTGCTGGTTTCGGCTTCACAGCTGACTACGGCTTTACAGCCGTCTATTTACGGCTTCACAACCGTCTACGGCTTTCTAGCCGTTACCTGTAACCTGGTGGTTACACTCGGAGACGCGCATTGGGCCGAACTGATACGGTCTCATTGCTGGGCAGATGTAAGAGCCTGCCCACCCCGGAGGTAAGGTAAGGTAACCCTCCTTCCTGTCACCCAACAATGTCAAAGCAAAAAACAAATCGTTCCAGTGAAAGATATGTGAAACATGGATTCATTCCGAAGCGCTGCCATTCCAACAGGTTGGTGAAAACCTATTTTAGACGACAAAACCGTACTTATTATTAAATGCTAAACTCTAACCCTATCCCTAATGGTGGGCCAGTACCGAAATATGTCAGCTCAACTGCACCCATTCCAGATGTCATCAAAGCTTAAGCAGAAATCATTTTCAGGAACAGTTAAGTAGCACTACCACGAGTCTTTGGATACAGTTTTTCATTACATGCTGACCTTTACTAGACAATAATGTACTTACACACTGCTGTCAGTGTATGACATAGTGTCGTCAGTCAGTGCATCACTTGAAAGACTCTGCAGTTCGCTGTCCTGAGCTGACACTGGTGCATACGACACGTGGTATGGATGAGACAACTTCCTGCATGCACACAAAAATAGATACTAAAATGAAATAAAAGGTAAAATAAAAAATAAAATAAAATAATCTACCTAATGTATCATGGCACTACTTAGAAAAAATACCAAAGTCAATTCCAAATGTCAAAAAAAATTGCTGTCTAAATGCTTATCAGAACAACATACTCTGCCACACGACCGACTGCTAAAATATTTTTTTCTGACTCGAATCAAAAATGCACTGGTTCTTTTTGCAATTCATTCAACCCGTATTCACCTCAAACACAACTGACTGAATTATTCAGATGTTTTAACCAACCCAGCAATCAATAGAGTGACAATATGTACTTTACTATCTATGAAGTTGACTAAATTGACACTGTGTAAAGCTTTTCGGCTTTCACAAGACCTTACATCATGGAGCAAAACTGTATTTGGCCCCAATAGTTTGTATAAAAAACAGAGCTGTTGAATCGTTAATTTTATTAACGCATTAACGCAACCAGGCCCGTCAAGAGGGAGTGTAGGGGGAAGATACCCGGGCCCCGCGACGTTTGGGGGGGCCGTGACTGTAGAATATAGAAAGTTAGAAAGCAAATAAAAACTCATTTTTCAACAATAACTGACATCACCGATAGCATAGAAATCTATGAGCCTGTCATCTAAATAATATTTATTTACACACAGTGATGGAATGGCAACTACAGTTTAGTTACTTGAATTCATTCGATTGTCAAATGACCGCAGTTTAACGAAATGTTGGAACTGTTGCTTCACAGAATTCAGTAAATTAAATACATTTACACATGCGTGTTAATTTTTTAATGCACGTTAATTTTTCTAACATGCGTAAATTTATTAATGTATTAACGCGTTAATTTGACAGCTCTAATAAAAAGGGTGTAAGCTGAATAATCCAAAAAAGTACAACAACTAACTGAAAAACATATGAAACACAAATAATATCAATGAAAAGGCGATGCAAAATACCCCAAGTAAGTGCTGGTTGTCACAGCTTCGCGAGCTCGCATCGTTGCGCAGAGTGCAGACGGAGTTAAAGAAAGCAGCGGCGCGGTAGTCACAACCCTGAGATCATTCAACGCCAGCTCTTCGTCCTCTGCTACTGTAGGCAGTGATCGTATAACACAGTCAGTAGACACTGTAGTAGGCACAATATTTGTTGAGCTACAAGCGACAGTTTGTGGACTGCTTGCACCGCACTGAACATACTGCAGATATGTATCGGACTTGAGGAATAGCGGATAATCATCCGACCGCATTGCATGTTCCACGTACTGCTGTGCGTCGTCGAACAGAGTCCGATCAATCTGCCGCTGACGCAAGCGATCAACTATCTGACGTCGTATGTCTGCCGACAGTCGCAGACGATCGCCCTTCACGTAATGCTTGTAAACCATCTTTGCGAGTCCAGCAAAGCGTTCAGGATCATCAGCAACCATCTTCAGTCCAGAACATGCAAACCAGAAATCCAGCGCCGCCGAGCAGCCCTGCTCCTGGTCCAGAAACTGCTTGAAAAGCCGAACGCCTTCGCTATCTTCCAGCAGCTGTTTCAGGCTCTCAGCCCAGCGCAGGTACGAAGCACTGCCACTAACGCCCGTCTGACCTCCTGATGATGACGAGGTGGAAGGACTGTTCTCCTTGAAGTATGGCAACTCCGACACACTGCCTTCCGGTTCAAAACCAAGAGGCGGATCGCCGACGTCGGTCCAGCGCTCCAGCTTCGTTGGCAAGTGCTGGTGACAACCATCGACAGCCGACCAGTCCGATGTCTTTGGTCGACGTATGCTGGCTATGCTGTCACCCGACTGAACACCGGTATGCCTTGAGAAAACACTCGCCAACAGTCGGCCTTCGTGCATGCCGCTATGAACATATCTACCATCAATAGACTTCCTGCCAGGCCACTGCTGATCATCCTCTTCACCAGGCACTGGCGGCCGCTTCGCACTGGATGAAAAACTGTCGATGAAGTCACCTCCAGAAGGTCTGTTGACAGCATTCATAGCAAGAGGAGTTCACTGCATAATGTACTACGACCACATCAACAGTTTCGCTAGACCTTAGATCATCGTTCATTACTGCTACTTGACACAAAATCCAATGCTGCTGTGGGTAGCAGAGAAATTGCAGAACTCAATCTTTTTCTTCCCGTGTGCTGAGCAGAGTTGTGCTACGTTTCTGTCGATCTCTTCTGCTAAACACACACATAACCATACACAATCATCATTTCAACAGTCAATTTGTAGTTTAACCTTGTTTAGCATGTTTCCTCTCATTTTCAGTCTCCACGGACCCCCACCCCAAGCATCCTCATAGGACTTGCCAAAAACTCCCCAATCTACATAACCACTTCAACTCAATGCCATTGCCCACAATCACGCACAACAATTTGCAACAATACTTCTATACCAAAAATATAACACGTGAATAAAAACTAAAAGAAAACCACAGCAACTGTTGTTTAAGTGTTTCTCCAGCAGTCAGCATTTTATTATGTAGCCTTCCTACACTGTCACAAAGTGCCATTCTTTTTTCAACGAACGTGATGAACATCATCGGTCAGCATTAAGATAAAGAGACTGCATACAAGAATGGGGTATGAGAACGAGTGCTGCCCCTCACGACCAAGCATTATAAAATTCTTGTGCAAAAATGACACTGGCGACAGTACTGCTGTGTTGCCATATAAAGAAAGTGTCATAAATATATCAAATAAACCCTATAATATTCACTTCTCCCACATCATAATGTGAAAAATAAATACAAACTCACATACATAAACGTCAGAAGAAGCAACCGAGGGGTGCGACGAAACACCGCACCAGCCTCGCAGACCGCACCGGCAGAAAATTACCGCACCAGCACCTAGGTTGGGTAGCATTTCGCCTAATCGCATTTCGCCTAATCGCATATTGCCTAGTCTTTTTTTGATAAGCGGACCAACAACGACTTGCTTTGTCGTTTTTTTGCTTCTTTGACAAGCTTTGTTTTGTCGTTCATCATTTTTTCTACCATTTTTTGGCCGACCGTAAGTAAGTATACGACGGGTGTCGTCTCATTTCGCCTAATCTCATTTCGCGTCATATACTTACCTTAACCCTAACCCTCACCCTAACCCTAACCCTAACCCTAGTTCGATTTCGGTTGGGGCTCTGCAGTAGACCCAACTGGGGGAGCGATTAGGCGAAATGAGATTAGGCGAAATGCAATTAGGCGAAATGCTACGACACCGGTGCCTAAAACGACCACTAACCCTAACCCTAATGCCGATGACACACAGTCAGATATCGGAGTTGAAAGTCGACTCCAAAAATCAACCTCAAATATCGGTACCGATTTTTGAGGTCGATTTTTCATACCGAATCCACTCGGGATGAAAAATCGGCGCCGAAAACAAACATGGCAGAGTGCGACGTAAAAATTACAAATTTCCCGTATAATCTGCACTTAGTACCGGATATAACAAGATAAAAAGTTTAATGAAAAGAAATGTAAGAGGAAGCTATGCATGAGCTTTATCTCACCACCTGCAGTGGATTTATTCCCTAGATGGCGTACCACGTCTACGGTACCATTCCAACTAAACTCAATCAACAGAAATTATAGTCGGACGGTCGGACAGAATTAAATTCGTTTCTATCCATTATTTTTTTGATAGCACCGGCACTGGTAAAGACAAGACAATGAAATAGGCCTAAAACTAATTGTAAAAATTAACTTACCATGACAATGCAGTCATTTTGCTAAATTTATTCTCTATTATAGGTGGCAGCATCATTGATTGTTTGCATTGCTTTACTATCAGCTTAATCTTACACGACCGGCAGCTAATTTTACTGCTAAATTGTTGTGACGCAAAGGCTATTAAATTGATAGCAAGATAAAAATTGTAGTATGCCACATGTTCGTATGTAACGTAACACCACATTTTAGTCAACAGTTGTAATATTCAAAACTGCTTGCAATAATTATGATTAGCAATATTCTTTCGTT
>Ga0209671_1005589_pt1 | contig 12754 bp, 6 predicted proteins | sample WorMetHERISLAND2_2_FD_187401 | JGI IMG/M metagenome (GOLD analysis project Ga0209671, IMG submission 187401) | Marine gutless worms symbiont microbial communities from Max Planck institute for Marine Microbiology, Germany - Olavius geniculatus... | ecosystem: Host-associated > Annelida >... | reverse complement strand
ATTCATGACGTCTATAGGCTATGGCCTAGCCTAGAATGATGGCGTCGTCGGCAAGCCATTAATATTCATGATCTATATGGGCTAGGGTTATGACGTCATCGCAGGCACTGATAGATTAGAATATTTCGCATAACGTAACGTAATGCCGCATTTCGTTTGAATTCACGCATTAATTTCACATATTTATGAAGCTCAAATCGACACATTATATATGTGAGGTTAAATGTCTAATTTAAATCTACAGAAATTGCACAAGTGAATTTGACCATGGCCATGGACCTTTAAGGTCCCATTTTTCCATGCACATTTGATGGCCGATCAAATCGATCTCTCATCAACTTTGGGACTTGACCGGAGATCATCTCAATAATTGTTTTTCCATCGCCAATTAGCGACAAATCGTCCATGAAATCTCCCATCAAGTTGATGGCCAAATATTGGCAGATCAAGTCAGATAATTGACGATTAAACGTGGTGATCTGCAGTTCGTTGCTTATTCGCACCAGAAACATTGCTTCACGTCGCCGGTCAGAACGGCAATTCACGCATTAAAATAAGTTCCAAGCATGGCGATCAGTCACTACTGATCAATTTATACTGTGCATGGTGTTTTGTAAAGAAATAAAATGGATAGACCGTTTTTCATAGACGCTCCCGTATAGATTTGCGATAGAACGCATTTTTGACAGCAGACGATATCGTTGATATCGTTGCTATGACGACGTTTACTGGCTACGGCGTCCACTCGCAGCGCATGCTGGGTAATTTAGCGCAACACCGCAAATTAAGGTCAACTGTCAGCCAATCAGATTGGCATAAAGTAGGCTCAGTTGACGGCGGATCAGCTAATCGCCGATCACGTAATTGGAGATCGAAAATCCATGGAAAAACGAAACACAGTTGATCGGCGATCAATTCTGAACATCAAGTTGATCGGAGATCAGTAAATCGGAGATCAAATTTGATTTGATTGGCGATGGAAAAACCGGACCTAAAAGTCCTTCCTGGGCCATGAGATTCATGGCATTGGCATTGCTGATGTTCATTTTCTTAGCATTCAGCTAGACACCAGTTTACACTGCAAGATTACATATATTGGGCATTGGGGCGTGCATGATCAAGGGCTGCCCATTTATGTTCCAGCTATCACTGGTACTCATCATGCCTACCTGCTGAGGGAGGGCCAGGCTGAGTTAACTTGAGTGGCTTGGTTTATTACTAAGATGCTATACTCACAAAAAGAGGGTACATTGATGTCGGAAGCAGAGTGCAAGTTCCAGGCTCTTTGGACACTCAGAATGTACAGGGTGCGGCAGAAAAAAGTTTTTCGCCGTTTTCTCAGCAAACGTTTGGGATTTTAATATGAAATTTTACAGCTTTATTTACTGAAACCTTCTACATTAAACTGCCGTGTAAAATGTGATTCTGTTGAAAAACGATGAAGTTATAGACTTTTAACATGATCCTACTGATTTTTCAGCGTTCAAAAATGTTCATGCTAAAAATGCTATTTAATTTTCAAAAACTGGTTACACGTTACTGCCAATAACGTCACAGTGACATTTTGATAAATAGCAATTTATATTGTTTATAAATCATCACTAAATTATCATACCTTTAAAGCAATCGCCGGCTGCCCACTGGATTCATCTTCCAGCACGACGACGCGTCAGCACACACAGCGCGCAACGCCGTGCAGTGCACAGAACTGTCTGCGGGCCAGCTGTCAAGATATCATAACAAAAGACCAATGGCCTCCAAATTCCTTGAATATAAACCCAATGGATTATCACGTATGGGGTGCAATGTTAGAGGCTTACTGCACACTTAAAACAAAGCTGAAAACAAGCGCCGAACTCAAGGAAGCGCTTCAGGTTATCAAGGGCAACCTGCCACAGGGACCGATCGACAAGGCTGTAAAAGATTTCTCAAATAAGGCGACTGGAGGCTGGTGTTGTAGCTTGGAGCTGGTGGTGAACGCTTCGAACATTCGCAGTGACAATGGAATTCTGACATTTGATCATTATTTAACTGTGTTGTTTCAAAGATGTTACTAAATTAGTGCTGTAGCCGGAACATTTTTGAATGCTGAAAAATCGGTAGGCGGTCATGTTAAAAAGTCTGTAACTTTGTCGTTTTTCAACAGAATCAAATTTTACTTAGCAGTTAGATGTAGAAGGTTTTATTAAATAAATTTGTAAAATTTCAAATTAAAATTCCAAACGGTTGCTGAGTAAACAGCGTAAAACTTTTGGGGTCCACTTTTTTGCCGCAATCTGTAGGACTCTATGCACTGCAGCGAGGTTTTATGACATGATATGGAACTATGGATCGACGTTTGTTGTGTGTCCGACTTGCAGCATCTGACCCTGTTCGTGCTATTATGGAGTCGCTGAATAGAGCGTCCTCACTGTTGGATCAGGCAGGAATTCGTGTCGGCAGGGAGTGTGCACAAATTCGGGCTCAGATGAGAGAATTACGTCTGCTGCTGTCAGGTGGGCAGCCAGCAAGTGGTGGAGTGGAACCATCCATCTCAGCATAATGTTGTAGCCCACTAGTCAGGCGTTGGTAATTACTGAATTGTGTGTGGTAACGACACTTTGTATTATGTGGTAAATGTTACTGACACTTTGCTGATCGTTAATTATCATACTTTGTTCTATCGAGGGTAGAATGACGCAGATCATTTTAACTACAAACTACAAAATTTTCAATATCCTTCTTAAATATTTGTTTCATTAACATACGAAAAACAGCAAGCAAATCTGGGTGTCATTTATTGTAACAAATTTTTAAAGCAACGTTTAAAATACTGGGGGATAAGTCAAAAAAAAATGTTTGGCATGGACATTTGTTTAGACTAATTATCTGGAAATGTCATCAACAACAGATAGAATGTTTTTGCCATTCTGCTCTTGTTATGTGAGACCGCTGCTCTGTTTGCAATTACCGGTACATTAACTGTTCATATTTTGCCAGATTTGTTTTATTTGTTTCAAGTTAGCTTTCGAGCAGTATTAGGCCTAACACTTGGTTTCAGTGACAGTTGCTGAAAATTACCATTGGACTTTGTTCTTCTTGTGTGTGTGTGTGCATGTGTGAAAATAGCATTATGTTTGTGACTGTGAGTTACAATAATTGTACATTTTTGATCAGATCTGCAGTAATGCGCTTTTTGTGCTGAGATAGTTTCTGAGTGGCGTAAACATTTCAGTGAGAGTTGGTGAAAATAATTATCGGACTTTGCTTTGTGTGAGTGAGAATACTTTCTTTTTATCAATTGTAGTTAAATTTTGAATGGTAGTATTTCATCAGTTGTTACTGTGGTAATGATGAGTGTTGTAGTAACCGTTGATTTCTGTGTAATTATTGACTCAAAAAATTCTGACATCGTGTGAAAATACTTAAAGGGTGATCCAGAAAAGTTAGCTACCAAGTTACCAGTCTTGATATCATAAAATATTGACATATTTTTCAAAATTGTTCATCTGGCAGACTTGTCAGTAAATATACAGCAGATTCCACCACATATGTATTAATTGCTGATGTTATAATCGTGTCTTTAAACTAGCATGTACTGTCTTGCTGAAAGCCAAGTTACTGAGTCCAGTGCAAAATTATCGAAAAACTTACAGATTACCATTTCTGTAGGAGTGGTTGTAGTAAAATAAACTCTTACATTGAACTGCAGAATGCTGTTCATATTGCTCAAATTTTCTGTGGAGTTTATTCTGATTAATTACATTTCACAGAGTGATGCATGGCGTTTGGGGCATGATGGGATATGTAATGATAACTTTTGGGCAGATTTTCTGTTAAGAGTACCAAAAAAAGTGAAATTTTTTAGTGCTTGATGGTGCCTGTATTAACTAAGTGGCTCACCTTTTCGAATCACCTTGTATATATATGTATAGGGTGACCATGTGTCTGGAAATGCTAGAAATGTCTGGAAAAGTCGAAAGAGTGAATTCCCATTGAAAACTGTTGATTCTAAACTTGACATTTGAGGCACGTCTAATTAGTGGTATGGTAGTAAGCATGCAGCAGTAAGATAATTTTTTACATTGCATTTTTTACTGCATTGCATTGCATTGCTTTGTGTTATTATAAAAAAACTGCCATGCTTAAATTTTTGTTTCTGTAGCCGTTAGAATTCATGGCATGAGCTACCGCAGCATGGGATAAGTGCCGTAAAGTATTACAAAATGGTAACCCCCTATATAATTTATTTCTTGCAGTATTGCTGCATTTTATGTTAAGTATCTCTGACTTGTTTATGTTTTTACTGTCTTGTGAACAGATTCATAGGTGAAAATTTGTTGTGACTGTTTTTAAAAAGATTTTTTGCATTGTATACCTACTATGGTAAGGTTATGTTGTGCCAGGAAGCACTTGTAATTTTGTTGGAGTTGAGCGATGAGCAGCACTTATTAAGGCCTTGGCTTTTTTAAACTTTTACAGTCTGACAGCTGTAGGCTTTAGTATTATTGCCATTGCCATTATTACTGGAGATTGTCATTTTAAGACTATGACGTAAAGAGAAGTGAACGTTTTTAATCAGGGAGTTCAAATGTTGAGAAAATTTATGTGGGCATATTTAGTTGAGTTTGGTGTGCTTACTGTTGCGTAAGGTGTTAGTTTTCATTACAGTGTTTGAGTGCAATTATGATGCATTGTTAATTTAATGTTTTGTTCATCTGAAAAAAATAAAACTGGCATGACCAGATCATAATTGTGTTTTTCGTCTTGACTGGCTGCTAGCTTATCAGTGGTGTAGCCAGAAATGTGAATTGGGGGGGCCTTGACCCCTACCCCTTTTATTTCCCTCCCTTTTTCTTTTCCTTCTTTTCAGCCCTCTACTTTTCCCACTTTTCTTTTCCGTCCCATTAGAAGTAGGACTCCCAGCAGGGTCTGCGGTTCAGCTTCAGCAGACATTGAATTTGGTGCATTAATATATTTAAAAGATGAGATCTGGTGGCAACAATTTTAATTATTTCCCTGAGAATTAACTGACAAAATTTAGTGCAGTTTAAATGTGTGCTTGTCTTGTATGGGGGATTGGGGAGGAGGGCTAAACCCCTTGCTCCTCCCACATAATCTGTCTATGCCACTTTAGCTTATAGACATTTAATATTTTGCTGGTATAGTTGTGCCAGTCAACTATTATATATATATATTATGTGTTAGCCAGGCTGTTGCAACGATTGACAATGTAATGTAAATACTGTCTTAGCGTCAATGTTAGTCACACAAAAAACGCTGACACCTTGTGCATAATTATGTGGTCACCTTGAATGTCACCACTAGGCCGAGACAGTTTCCTAGCTTGCAACACTGTCTTATAAAGTCTGCCCTACCTCCATGTGTGATCTTTAAACTTTAAATGTCTATTTTTATTGGACCACTGTGCATACTTGTGCAAAAACCGTAGATCTCTGGCTGTTCAAATCGTTCAAGCTGTTTACAAGGTTGGCATGCTGTGGTTTTGATTCAATTGATGTAACTCATTTCACGTGTAACAAGAAAGCACAGCTGTCGCTAGGAATGACGTGCTGCAGCTATAGACACTTTCTGTTTGCAGTACTGACCCTCAAGGTCTCCAAGGTCGACGATTTGTATCTCATCTGAAAGGGCGTATGCCGCTTTCTATTAGTAATTAGTAGTAACCTTGGTCCTATCTCTCACCGTTTCCGATATATGGCCAGTTTTCCATTGAAAACGCTCATTTTTTCTTATCTCGACCCTCCATTCAATTCAAAATTTTAAAATGTTTCCCTTGCACTAGATCGCTGAAATTGTGTATGCCTGGGTTTAAAACATGGTAAATTATTCGTATAGAGATTTTCGTCTACGACCTACCGTCTAGCCACAATACATGCGTTACAGACGACGGGCAGACAGACATAAGATACATCGTTTAATAGACGGCTAGCACGTCAATAATAAGCGACAATGTATAAAAATTGAGAAAAAATAGTTTAAGTCTGACAACGCGCGTACAACGCGTACTGTGTAGTGCTCGTTCTGTTGTTCTCGGTGACCTTTACTTACGAACTTACTAACGCAATTGGTTGCCATGACAATAATGGAAGCTTCCAATACTTCCGGGTTTGTGTTTTGGATTTGGTTTCTGGCAGAAATGTTAGTTTCAAGATGATGCATGTCGAAAAGAAAAGAACGGTAAAGAATAATTAGGTTTTAAAATCATGGTCAGAAAACAGTATTTCGAATTCAGTTGTTTGTATGGAACACCGACGGCGGTGTCACCTTAAAGCCGATAGTTTGCTGTAGTGTCTAAAATGCATTTCTTGCATAGTTATCACTATTGTTTTTAATCAGAATTAACAATCACTTAGTAGTTAATGTTTTGTAAAGTTGTACTATTAAAATGCTTAATCACTACCAGTTCTAGGCAATTTTTATTCCAGTCACATATTTTTGCAGCACTACTTAACAGCATAAGACTGAATTGAAAATGGTGTAGCTTAATGGTAAGCTTATATATTTTCAGTCAGCGGTCTAGCAAGGCTCTAAGAGGCCCTGGTTAACAGTAAGTTAGGGGCCATCAGTTACAAAGGCCAGTGGTTCAAAGGGCTGAGAGTAGGTATGTGGGACTTTGGGGAGAGGGTAGCGAGTCTTCTTCCGGCCAGTGAGGGGGCCCTGGGAGCACCTTAATCTCTCCAGCCTCCCCTGATGTTTGAGACAAAGCTGCAGGTGTCAAGAATTTTGATGCTTTTGTGTTTTCAGATAACCTTCCCTGCTATAGAAAAGCTTTTGTAGCATAACATTTTTACTCACTGTGGTTAATTTTTAGCAATTATTTTTTGCTTCATTTTTGTGTACCTTTTGCTTTATTTTTAGGAGCTTGGGGCTTGATCAGTTTATTGAACCACTTGAACCACTGTTTTTACACCACTGTTTTAAATACACTGTTAACATAATATATTTATATATTTTAACTGCAGCTTTTGATAAAATGAACAGGCAAGTATACAGTTTGATGAATTTAGAGTTTTTCTAACACAGTTTGTATTACATCACCAATAGGATATCAATGCACAGTGTGTTACTTGTGTGGCTTTAACAGTTCATACTGTTTTATTTCAGCTATTAACACCATTATATTGTTTGTAATTGATTTTACTTACAAATTTCTACTTATACTGTTACAGATATAGCGTAATAGTGCATAGCGTGTGAGAAACTGATAAGTAAAAAAGATAAAGTCTTGTGCTTGCTATAGTGGATAGAAGCACTTTGACAATTTCAAAAGTGGCAGCTGATTGGCATGAGCTGATGATACCGCAGTGCACTATGCGGCCATCCATTGCCCGCGTAAACGAACAATTGGACCCACGGTTTGCAGCTAGTAGACATACTGCCACCCCAATCAGCCACACTAGGTCTTAATCCCATAACCCGTAAGTTACTACTCATTTCCCATTCCATGGAGGGTAGGAGGCTGAGTTGGCCTGAGCACACAGTAGGTCAGCAACTTGCTCAACGTTGCTTCCAAATGACCGGCAGCGAGAATCGAACCATAACCTGAAAGAGTCGATAATAACCACTAGACCACTTGCACCTGCACAGGCACATAGGAGTGAACAAGTTGCCCAGAGTTGCTACTTGGTAGTGTACTGGCTGGAAATTGAACTGTGGACCTTTCAGTCTTGTATCTAACACCCTAACTGCTGAGCCACCAAGTAGCCAGTGTAGTCAATCTGTCCTGACGAAAACTGACGAAATAACAAAAGGTATAGTAATGCAAGGTTTATTTGCTTTGTGCAAGCTATAATTTTTTTTACATTTTTAATACTATAATATTATTGCAATGTACTTTAAATTTTTTTGTTTAACGTGTTTTTTTATTTTGCAGTAGGCCCCCTATTGAATGTAATTAGGTTGCAGGCAAGTCCTGAAGTAACTTGTAAAAGAGCTGCCATGACTACACGTTACAGAATTTTGAATTAAAGTACTGGGTAGTGCATAAATACTCAATTACAGACTCTGTAGTGATTAATTGTTGTCATTAGTTTGGTGAACAAAAGCTTTTGTCTGTTGCTGTTGATTATATCCTAATAGCTTAAGTTGATGAAATGTTTGCTTTGAATAATGCTTTGAATGAATGAATGTAACATGTAACTGGGAACTGGGAACTGAAAAACTTATTTAGGGTATTAGGTGTGCCTGTACTTTATACTGTTTAAAAATACAGAATAGTAGTTTAGAAATTGCACTGGCTGTCTAATTTTGCACAGTATTTTCGTTTAATCACAGTGTTCATTTGTAAGTCTAAAGTTTCTATATTTTTAAATGATTAATTAATAATTGCATCATCTATACGTATTTTGCTGCTCTGTTGATTATGGCTGCACGTCACTGCTTTGCTTTTGATGCTATTCCTAGCTGTTAGCTGTTAGTTGCATGACCGTCTATTGAATAGTGGCAAGAAAGGCAGCAAGAAAGGCGGAAAGGATGCAGAAAAGGATGCGGACATTAAGGCAATGTCGGCTGTCAACTCAAATCTGTGGCAAGCCAGACTTGAAGTTATAGAACAGTCACGCATTGAACACAGGTGTTATTGCTTCAGTAGCTCATTTCTACTTTATCTTTTATTTTTAATTTATCTTTGTTGGCATAATTTTTATTATAGATATATTACATTGCTTGAGATTGTTTTTATTTGTTTATTTTCTTGACTATGTTTTCATGCTTTCAGTAATAATTGTTTAGCGCTGATTATTGTGTATTTAGGACAGGTTGTAAATAATTGGTCACTTTGTCTGGGAAGCATGGTCTATGTTGTAACGTGTTTTTCTGTCTGTTTTTCACACTTTGTCAAAATGTTTAAATGTATCAATTCATTTTGTTTAATACGTTGCCTTCACTGATTAGTCTTTTTGCATCAAAAAGTGTAGCAAATTCTCAATCGACAGGTGAGTGATTTAAATCTTGTTAAATGAGTGACTAAAATAAATGTGCGGTAATGGAAATGAATGTTTGATTAGTGTGTCTATATCTGTTTACATCTGTTTACATCTGTTTACAATTGTAATTTAAAAAGAAATAAGATGACGAACAGATATTTTCCGATAGTCACCAAGTTAAAACACTATTGCAAAGTTGCATTACATAATTTCTCAATTCCTCTTGTTCTTTGATTTAAACTGAATTTTATTTTATTTTATATTTTTAGTTAACGCCTAACTTCTTTAATAAATCTGTACCTCTCAGATTATTTCATGCATAAGATACCAGTATTTCAGTCTTTTGACGTGCAACCAAACAATCATTGTTTTCTAATCTTGTGAGTTTTTGCTTGTTGCTTGCTGAAGAGCTCGTGCAAGAAGACTGGCTTTGGAGAACGAGGCACTGCATGACCAAGTACGACAGACAGAAAAGGACACTGTTGATGTCATGAGCTTTCTTAAAGAACAAGATGTCCATAAAGATCAACAGGTTAGCTAATTGTGCCATTTGTTTTAAAAGCATATTATTCGCATTTAATGGTAATCATTGTCTCAGTTATATCACTGTCGGTATAATCGCAGTTCTCATAGCATTTTTTTGTTTCCCTTTGTTGATCACTTTTTAAAGCTGCTTGTCATGTTACCATTCCATAGAGGATAGAAGGCTGAGTTGATTTGAACCGGCTCGTTACATGCTTAGATGGTTTCATGCCTGCAGACAGTCACCCATCCATGTGCTAACCGGGCCTGGTGTGGAGTAACTTTGTTGATTGAGATCTGTGCATTTCCACTACAGCATGCTGCCATGCAGATAATTGTGTTTTCTACAACTACCATGTTTCAAATTGACTAGTACAGTAAAAACAGAAGAAGATTTCACATAGGCACTAGGCAGCTAGCTGAACTAGGCCCGTTGTGTGGGCGCTTATCACTTTTTGTGGCACTTTGAGCCGGCAATGATTAGACCCAATTAAGCTAGCATACAGCCGAAGTCGGCCGGATGGCGGGGAGGGCTGTATTTTTAACAGCCAGCATCTTTAACCGACTGAGTCAGTATGCCAGCAGTCTTGGTAACAAGGCCTACTGTTGTGCAGAACTTGCCGTTTCTTCCCTAGTGATGTAGACTTTATGCAAAGCATGCGTCACACATTGTTAAGTTTTTTGTTGTTTATAATTGTAGATTGCAAAGCTCAAGTCTGATATGCAGGATATGCAAAAGCAACATTTCCAGGAAAAAGAAAAATTGGTAATTGACTTTGTTCATTCTATGTATTTTTGTTCTATTTTTAAATCGTATATATTTTGTACTTTAATTACTGTAATCTGTTGGCAGCACTGAGCACTCAGCGCATGCACCGTGTCCAGAAAAAAGAGTCTATGGTATTTTTGACATATCTTTGACAAACTTAAACCTATTTTCATAATTTTTGGCAGGAATCGTCCTGAATATTTACTTCATTTTACTGTCGAGATATTTTCTTTTTATATTGCCATGTCACTACGTAGAGCTGACATAATTATGACGTCATCGAAAATGCCATTATCATTGTATTCAAGGTGAACAATGCTAACATTGTAACATTGTTTTGGCTAATTACTTTTACAAATTTGAACTTTTGTTTATAATTTTTGGTAGGCAACATAAGAAAAGTAACATGCAACTGCCAGTGTACTGACAGTCCACTTTGCCGGAATACTGATGCCACTTTACTGTGTAAATAAAACACTCTTTGTATTTTTACTTTACTCCAAACCAATATAAACAGAAATGCAGAAAACAAATTTTTTGCCTGTAGCTGCCTAGGTTGTCAGCAGCAGTGACAAAACTTGCTACTAGCCAACTTTTGAGTCAACAGATTTATTACAAATGTGCATTACCGCGACGCTAACTCATGCTGCAGAGATGACACTGCTTTCTGATAATAGCTGCTACACAACGACGTTCCCATAGTGAACGTGACGGCCAGGTGTTCACATGGCGAAAAGCAAGACTAGGTTCAAAAATTTTGATAATAAGTTAAGTAACTTATTTCTATGCCATCAATCTTTCATGTTTTTTACTGCAATTTTCTTTCATCAGTTTTCCTGTTTTCGTATTGCAGAGGCTCATTTTGACGTTACTTTTCAGCGAAAATGCCATTTTCGATGACATCACGATTACATTAGCTATACATAGTGAGAAGGAAATTTTGAAGTTAAGTTTTTAGGTGTTTTTAGTAAAGCGTATCATTGTGATAATGTGTGCCAAAAATTATGAACGAAAATTTAAATCTGTTAAAGTTATTCAAGAAAAAGTGTAGACTCTTTTCTGGACACAGTGTAATGAATTCATTTGCTTAGACTAATTGGCTTTGACTTTGGTCCTGTGTCGGAGTCAATCATTTGCCTACAGAACTCATTCTTTAGACACACAGCTAAATTTGATGAAGATGCACCAGCTTATCAAGCTCTGCACATTCTATATAGACTTATTAGGTTTACTGTACTCTGTAATAATATTTACAGAGGCTGGAGATATCACCTAGGCCATTGTCAGAACACCCTATTTGATCAGCTTTGCAGGAACAAATTCAGTACCACTTGCCTGAGTTTTGTTGAGACAGATTTTATGAAAATTTGTTGTGAATATTATTGTTATTTATTAAGTTTATGCATCAGTGCATATAATAGAGAGACTGGCAGTGAAAGTGATGACAATTTTTCTCGTTTATTTGTTATTGTGGAGTTTTTGCATGTTGCACGTTACAACAACAGATGGATGCGAAACATTCTATTTGAAGTTTTCATTGGTCTGTTTTAGTCTTAAAATGGGAAATATTTTAATATTGTTTAACGTGCATTGGCTGACAGGCCCTAAAGTTATAATAATTTTATTTTTTTGACGTGCAGTTGCTGATAAATTACGTGCAATGGCTGATAAATTATAACTAAAAATCTATTTTTCGCAGTAATAGTGTTGTTTGTTGATTATTTCATAAACGCTATCTGAGAAATGACAGTAAGAGATGACGAGGCACAGTCATACGAGAGTCGGAACATTTCATGGGCAGCATTAGTGCTGTACTTTACTTGTTACCGACTGGCTTGCACACTCTACCTTCATACTATGCCGGGAATGTATAGAGTTGTTCCTTAACAGTTTCTGGCACATTTGCTAGGTTGAAGAGTTCCAGACTCAGGTGAAGGATCTGGATCGACAACTTTCTCTCCGAACCCGTGAGTTGGACGTCATAAGAGCCGAGCTGAAATCAGTGAAGGAATTTCGACGTAAACGCGCTCAGATGCAACGCGAACTTGATGAGGTATTAAATTCACTGCTATTATTGTGCACACGTTTGAAAAGTATAGTCCTTGCACTGTTTTTGTTTCATCACACAAATAATATATTAGTTTTCATACAGTGTATTTTTTGTGCTTTGTTTCCTGAATGCTGGCACGTTTATAGTAGAGCTGTCACAGTTGATAAATTAACGCGCGTTAAAAAAATTAACGCACATGCGTAAATGTATTTCATTCAGTTACTAAATTCTGTGCTACAAAAGTTCAGATATTACATTAAACTGCGGTTATATGACAATCGAATGAAATCAAGTAACTAAACTAATTTTCGTTTCATCAGTACTGTAAATAAACAATCACTTATTTATTTCATTGACAGGCTAATAGATTTCTAATTTTTGACACAGGCACTACATTGTGGGCTTCATTCCAGTCACCCTCTCCATGTAGTCCACTGTCCACCTACAACATCGGCAATATTGATAGTTACTTTATTAAAGTTTATT
>Ga0209671_1005588_pt1 | contig 12755 bp, 11 predicted proteins | sample WorMetHERISLAND2_2_FD_187401 | JGI IMG/M metagenome (GOLD analysis project Ga0209671, IMG submission 187401) | Marine gutless worms symbiont microbial communities from Max Planck institute for Marine Microbiology, Germany - Olavius geniculatus... | ecosystem: Host-associated > Annelida >... | reverse complement strand
ATTTTGGGCTGCAAAAGAGTGAATTGCGATGAAATAGATGGAGATAGACTACGATTACCTGCGAACAGGAACTGCTATAGGCTTTCGCGCGTTTCGTGAGCTTTGCTCAAATTTCTTGTATGATTTGTCACCGTTTGTGTTGGCAACTTTCGTGAAACGTATCCGTGACTTTCCCTGTGGGGTAGTTTCGGTGAAAGTCAGCGTAATGGAATTTGGGCTTTACCCAGAAACTTGGGGGAGGCAGGGGTGCATGTAGCCCAAGACTCAAATGCCATGGTTTGGGTTCGTGATTGTGCAACACAGAGAGGTATGACAGACAAACAAACAAACAAACAAACTTTTCCTGCATTATATGATGATTGTGACTGCTGTTTTTTGTGCTGTTTGCAAGTTTTCCAGTTAATATAAACCAGTCGCTTGCACGACAGTTCGGATTGATGTCAGGAATCTCCAGAAACTGTTGTAATTTATTAGAATGGGTATTGGCAGATATGGTCAATGTAAAGTAAATATGCCAAAAAATGCGAATTTACAGGTTTAAAGTTTCATTTGTTATGTGTGATGTTTGCACAGAGGTGAACCGTCGTGACTATCGTGCGTGGTACGGACTGGGTCAGACCTATGAGATTCTCAAGATGCCGTACTATTGTCTGTATTACTACAAGCAGGCTCAGATGCTGCGGTTGGTTGCTTTGGATACACTGTGTGTATTGATGGCTTGGTAGTATAATGATCAGTTAGTATGTTGGACTTATGATTCTGAGGTCGTTGGTTCGACTCCCTGTCGTCGTATCGGTATTAGGTGAAACTTAGTACTCGGATGGGTGCCTGTCTGCACACAGGTAAACCATCTCAGTATATAACCAACTCCAAGGCCAACTCAGTCTTCCATCCCTCCAGAGTAGGTAAATTGAGTATTGGCCCATCTGGATGGCATTGTGGCAGGCGTGCACAACTGTGTTTGGTGGTGGGTAACAGTGTGTGATTCAGTCATCGCATATGGCTGGTGATGCTCCGTAGCTCTGACATGGGTTTTCCACAAAGAGCTAACAATTTAACTCGTTCAGCCATTGGTTAAAGGCTGGTTTTTTATAGAGCTGTCGAAGCGTTAATTTTCTTAATGCATTAACGCACTGCGTTCATTTTTAACACATTAAATAATGTGTTATTAACTCGCCTAAGTCCATCGAGAAGGAGAGTAGAGCTGAGTTACCTCGAACCCCGTGACGTTTGGGGGCCCAGCTTGTAGAATATAGAAAGTTAGACAGCAAATAGAAACACTTTTTTTTTAGCAATAACTGATGTCATCACTAGCAGCGAAATCTATTAGTCTGTCATATAAATAATATTTTTAGTGATGGATCAGCAGCTGCAGGAGAGTAGAGCTGAGTTACCTCGAACCCCGTGACGTTTGGCGCATTACAAATGCAGACTACTTACTTACTTATACAGTTTAGTTACTTGAATTCATTCGATTGTCAAATAACCGCAGTTTAACGAAATATTGGAACTTTTGCTTTACCGAATTTAGTAAATTAAATAAATTTACACATGTGCGTTAATTTCTTTAACTCGCGTTAATTTATTAACATATTAACGTGTTGATTAATGCATTAATTTGACAGCTCTAGTTTCTTGTTTTCTTAGCCCAACTTAGAGGTGATTAGATTTTGGCAGTGGTCTGGATCTGGATCCAGGAGAGGATTGAAATTGACAGATTCTTTGCTATTGCCAAGTAGGGCTAAATACACTTGTCATAAGCCTACCACCAGTTTGTGGCATGTGCTTTTAAAAATGCTGTTTGTCAGTGTGTTTTGATCAGCATTTTTGCATAAATTTGTTTGCGTTTCTTATAATTAACCCTTCATCCTTGTATAAGTTAGCTGAGAAAGGTGTTGTTATTTGCAGGCCGAATGATTCACGAATGGTGGTTGCGCTCGGCGAGGCTTATGACAGACTAGACCGGCTTCAGGAGGCAAAGAAGTGTTTCTGGAAAGCCCATTCACTTGGTGATGTCGAGGGCCTTGCACTGGTTAAACTAGCCAAGTAAATGTTACTGGCTGTTATTTTGACACTTTGTAATTATTTGGTTAACTATCTTAATGACTTATCTTAACAGAAATTTATTTGTTATGTTTGGAGTGCACTGGTTAAATTAACCAACTGAATATTACCGACTGTTATCTTAAATACTGTATAGAATTAACACTGGTATATGTGTTATTATTATTATTGTAAATCAGACACCAAGTCCTTGGACTTTGTTTATTGCACCCTTGGTTTTAGAAATCCACATCTGATCTTGGTTAGTTGAACTTAGTTCTCAACTCGAAGTTTTGTCTTTGCAGGTTAATAACAAGAAATTAGAGCTAATGCTCACGAGACACGCAAAAGCCTATAGCAGTTCCTGTTTGCAAACTTTCAGTCTATCTCCGGCCATTTCCTCGCAGTTGATATGATTAAAAAGCTTGTCACTAGTGCTTGTTGTGACACATAGCATGCCCATGCCTATCTGCAACCATTTTCACGAAAGACTGGCCAACAACGGCAAAATAACGACTTTTATGGGGGTAGCACTCCTTGATGCCCTCGTGTGCAGGTTTTTGAACCTAGAAAATCGAGACTTGGACTGTTGAAATCTACGTTCAGTGCTGAAAATTCCATACACAGCTTTTCTATGTCTATCTCAATTGGTTTCGGTGCAATTCGTGCTTGACATGCAGCCCGAAATCGCCAAAAGAAATCCCCCTATTTTAGCGTTCTAGGTCATCCAAAGTCATTGAATTCAGTGGCAATCGAAAGCGAGTGTACAACTTCCTCTTAGTGATTAATAGTAACCTAGGCTCTATCTCGCACCGTTATTGAGATACTGCAACATATTGGCTAAAAATCACAAATTTTTCCCACCCCAATGTCATTTAGCACGTTCGTTCAGAGTGACCCCCTTCGAATTTATGGAAAAGCTTTATGGTTCCTGAAACCAGAGTCTTCCAGGCAGCCGATGGTGAAGATTTGATGATCCTAGCTTGCACCGTTTTTGACTGATCCACCCATGTGATGAACGGATAGACCGACAGACAGAATTGCGATGGCTAAGACGCGCTGAAAGCAATAGCTGCTTTCACGCGTAAAAATAAGTCACATGCTATTGTAAATTACTCTGGAACTGTGGGAGGGTGTCAGGATTATCATTACAGATACTGCTTTCGCCTCTGTTTTCATTTAATGTCAGCGTTGTTGATGTCTTGGTTTTGATGATGGTCTTGAAAAGTCCAATTTTGATGAACGGCCTAACTTGGCTGGTTTGTATTTATCGGTCCTATTTTTCCCATCTTATCCCGTCATTCATACTTGGATAAGAAACCTGAGAAATCAACTATTACAGGCTGAGTGATTGTTTGGAAAAAAATTGGCTGTTAAAACTGAACGTCTGGATGCTGGCTGGTTTTCTCTTAAGGTGGAACTGGTAATGTGTACGTAGATTGTACGAGAAATTATCAGAGGATGACCAGGCGGCCGCAGCCTACACAGAATACATCAATGAAATGTCCGCTAACGAGGTAAGCTACAAATTTGTGCACTGCCAACGGGGTTGAAAAAATGAATTTTTAAGTTTTGTTCAATCTTGGGGTTAAACCAGGTGTTTTTTTCTTTAAAAATGCCTAACTTGAAGAGCTTTGGGGTTTTCGTGAGTTTCAGGTCAATAGAATGAACTCTGTCAGACATTGTCTACATTAGGTAAATAACTGAAAATTTGCAAATTTTTATGTTCAGAGTGCTATAAACCTAACTGGAATCAAAAGAGTTATTATTAGTGGAAAAAAATTAAAATTGGACTAAGTTCGAGGTGGGTTTCGGGGCTGGATTTTATTTACATAAAATACGAGTTAGTTTGTAACCATGAGACATTGTTATGTTCAGTGGTAGCTGTAACAGACAAGAATGTTTGAAAACGCATTTTACATTATAGAAATAAATCTTGGTTTAATTTGCAGATTTGTGCATATTCCTTCTTCTGATTGTGTCAGATTAGTAGCTTTGAAGAGCAGGCGCATGCATACAAGTACCTAGCCAACTACCACCTCAAAGCCAACCAGCTGGAAAAAGCTTACTTCGCCGCTCAGAAGTGCACAGAATTTTTCGAGGTACAGTTACTCAAGTGCTACTGCACCTGATAAGTGATTTAAACGTTTACCCAATGCTAATTGCTTTGTTGACGTTTTGGCAACTGCTGCTAACTTCATCAGAGTGAGTCGACGTTTTGTCTCAGACAAAATTTTGTACGTCTCGGTCTCAGCTCAGAAGGTCTCGTGCACATCCCTGTCTTATCTTGCCTTACTTTCGGGGTGAACAGGCTGTTACATGGGGCATTCAAAAAGTTTTGAGCCTTTATATATTAGACAACACATTTTCTGCAATCTATACATCAGTGATACGCACAACTCATAATATGAGTCTGCTGTGGATTATGATGTTATTGCAGTTTATGATGGCAGAGAGCATTAAACCAAAACGATTTGGAGTGCTAATGCAAACAGCATAAAATTAGGATCGCTGTTGCATGGCATCTGCTTTTGTGAAAACCGTGAAAATGTGCATATTAATTTCTCATTGGCATTGGTGAATATTTGACAGCCTAAATCTGTGCTGACCACAAAAAAGCTCATTTCAGTCAATTGCGATGCCATGTATGATGGTATCAGCAAAATGTTATTAAGCTAAGGACGTAACGTGCACATAGCTGCAGCCTACATAACGTCAGATAAGTTAACAGTACTTGCATCTGCTGACTTCCTCATTTCTACAATTGTCACAGTGACATCTACAGCTTATCACTAGCGACATTTGTGTTTTGTTGGTGATTATGTATTCAGACTCGTGAGGAGGGTAAAGCGTTGCTTCGGCAGATATCGCAGTTGAGGGCGTTACACAACAGCGGAGACACGGATCCACCGCCGTTACTGCTGGATCCGACTCTGCCTATCGCAGCCAGCCATATAACGCAGCCATGTGATGAGTCCACTCCGCCCAACACTCGCATCTCTCCCATGTATCTGACATTCAACACGTAACCACAGTCGGACTTGGGCATGTTCAGCTGAACATGGTCCTCGCAGGCCAGATGTGACATTCTCTGGCCTATAGGGTTTCTTTGTGGCATCATTCGACATTCGAAAATTCACTTGGTGTGGCATGACATTCTCTTGCCCGAGGGTCGAGGCTCTGTGCATCGTTTTTTTGCAAAATCTTAACTTCATGACATTGCTTGTTTATTTATTTCCCAAACAAGAAAAATTATGTGAGGGTCCACTACTTGTGAAAAGGGCCTAATTGCATTTAAATGTGGCACTATCTGTCTTCGGCACTACAGAATCCTATGGATTTATGCTGAAGATATTTTATTATTAGTGAACCTTTGCTTTACAGTGACTGCAATATGTCGCTAACATGTTCATAGTTTGAACATTTCCAAACTTTTTGCAGCATTTCTCTCGATATTGCGGTAACCTTTGTCATGCATACTAACAGTACAGGATTGAAACGGTAGCAGTGATAATGACATGACATATCGATGAAGTCAACATTATCAAAATTGCATTGTCTAATTTCTTTTACCGCTGTTGTTCTATTGGATGTCATTGGAACCAAGTCACGGTAAGCAGTCTTTTCTGGCAGTTTTTGTGTTGTGGCTGATGTCTTTGAGATGATGAGTTTCAATCCAGGTGCAATGACTGAAGAAACGAACAATTTAAATTGTGCAGTGTGCATCCCTTTCTGTCGGTGTCGAATTTCTGTATAGCAAGATAATTTCACGTTATGCATGTGTCACACATCGCATTAATTGCTGGCAACAGACTCAAAACAGTCGATAGGTTATGCTCATCAGAAACATTACGACAAAATACACGTAGCATCAGTAACACCTCCCAATTAAATATCTATCTTGCATTGGTAATATCAGATCTATTCATAATAATATACATAACAACCACGATACTGGCATTTCAACACCAGGTTCAGAGCTGACACAAAACAGCTTAGCCCAAAACTCGACATGATTGATTTGTACTAATTCTAAGTAAATTGTACTAATAAAGACTAATGGCATTTGATGCCTGAGATTACACATGTTCAACTCATTGTGGGATACAGGCAAACTAACCATCTTTGGACATACTACCACTAATACACAAATGTAAAGACAACATACTTCTGTCACAAGATGGGGAAATGCATACATCACCACAGCATTTACAGCACACACAGTTTTAACCAGCAATAGGTTTAAAAGTCTGGGGGCGGGTAATAGTAGACAGCTGCAGAATTGCAACAGAAGAGATATAGTGTTCACAATTTCAGCTGTGCCCCTATTAAAATTCCCTAAAACAGGGGGACTATGTAGGTTCAAATTATGTATTTTTTGGAAAAAAAATTATGATAAGACTAAAATCTAGCAGGTGGAGGAGTAGCTGACACAGAAATATTATGCACCAGATTATGGCATTACAGAAAACACACACAATTGACCTAACAGCTTTAACAGAGTAATCCTTGGACAGTGCTGGCATTTACAGGCCAACAGTAAGTTCTACCAAATACAAATAATATCAATGCACTACCAAAATCCAGCTTTCTCTAACGACAAATCAGCCAAATGCAGGCAGCCAGTCACACAAAATCCGACAGCAGCAGGTGTGCATTAATGAAATCAATATGCTGTGCACTCGCACCATTCCTAAATACAAGGTGATCACTTTCAGACTTTTTAACACTGTAGCAGTATTCATCAGTATACTGTTTAACGCTACGTTTGACGGTCGTTGCAAATTAAAAACAGACCTGGTAGCCTCCGTGCCTTCAGGATTCATCATTTAATGAATTGCGGCTGTAGATGTAATAGCTGCAGAATGAGATGCAGTCGTAGTAAGCAAAATTTAAAAAAAAAGAAAAATGTGAAAAAAGATTGCGTAGTGTAAATATGCCTAATGTTTATACTTCCACTAATCTTTTTTCCAGTTTTCCCTGACTTTTCCTTTAACATTTTTAACTTCCCAGGTTTTGCAGGCACACGTCACCTTGTAAATATGAAACTAAACAGCATTCATTAATCTACCTGTATTGATGCAATGCAACACTATGATCAGTCGCTGAATGCTAACTACAGACTGAAAGACGGATGATGCAGTTTTACTATTAAATACATCGGGACTCAATCAAAACTGTGCAAAAGACAGACAGTACAAGTCATTTGAGCAAAGCTCGTGGGATGCACGATAGCAGTGGTCCTGCCACTTTGACAATCAGTGTAGGCCTACAGCAATGGGATATTCATGCATGTTGAAAGAGTACTTAAAATTTAAGGCCTACATAGGGAAGACTCCTTGAATTTAAGAGATCGAAACTTAGATGCTTAATAATGTATGTTCTATGCTAATAATGTGATATGCAGGTTGTCTTGGTCTATCTCCAGTCATTTTGTCGCAATTCAGTGTTGAAATGTGCGCTCCATCCAAAATTCACTAAAAACCCCTTTTTGGGGGTTCAAGGTCGTTCAAGGTCATCGATGTTGATAAATCTAAAAAGCCTGTCACCAGTGCTTGTTACAATAAGCAGCATGCCTGTACTTATCTGCAACCGTTTTCACACTATACGAGCCAATAATGTCTTTTTAGGTAAGTATCCCTCCTTGACGCCCTCATTCGAGGGGAACCCCCATACACAGAGGCACAAAATTTTGTTACGATAAACTAGAGTCCTTGGGGCAGCCCACAGTGAAGATTTTGTGATCCTAGCTTGCACCGTTTTAATACAGATCATGAGTGTGACAGACAGATGCCTAGACTATATCTAAGATGTGCGAAGCATTCTGCTATTGCGTGTAATAAAACGATCAAAAACAACAACTAACAATCAACATAAACCTATCAATATAAACCTATTCCAATGTTCCCGGATCAAGCTGATCTTTTCGGTCACCAAAAAAACACTGACAACTGCCAAATTAACCGTGTGTAGTGCACAGTGCAAACAAGAGGCTGATTTAACTACGGCTGCAAATCTAACTGCAGTTGGTGCTGAATTCAGGATAATATCACTGTCCTTATAAAATCATTTGCTTTCTAAAATCTTAAATACTCAGACAGTATTAATATCACCAGTGGTCATTCATCATCTCAGGGGGGCAGCTCGATAATCCGAAAGTATGACAGTTTTAGGGTTCTTTCCCTTACACTTTTACAAATGTCGACTCAATCTTTACATTTCCTCTAAATTAAGAGTTTAGGGTAAAGATTAAGGTTAGGGTTAGGAACTAAGGGTTGTATCGGACTACACTCAAATTATAGACACACGACCCCATCTCAGTACTAACTCGGCTTGGTGCATAGTAACTTTGTTAATTATGCCCTCCATCGCCATTAAGCCTAACACATAGATGGGTCTCCAGACGCATGGCTTCTTAAATGGTTTTACCCTTCGGTGCCCTCCTCAAAACTGGTATTCACAAGAAACACAATGAATACTCCAACAGTATAAGACCAGCGGTAACAATAAAGTCAAAATTTAAAAAAAAACACTAATGAGACATTTCAAAACTGATAGTAGAGATCATTCGAGAACATCTCAGGCTCGCTTAGTGGAAACAGCAGTAGAAACCACAGGACAAGACCTGCAGCAAACGATACAGCGACGTAGTATCTTGTCGGTGACTTGTGGGCAAATATTTCGCTGAAGTTTGGAAAGCCCATGTGATTGCAGAACATATGAGCTATGACTGGTGCTATCAAATGACCTGGAACACACATGTGACAATTGCAACAATAAAGCCCAACCAGTGTATTCCATTGGGTTTGAGTGTTTGAAGTTAAATCTAGGTTTTTAAAAACCCAACTTCATGGTTTTTGGGGTTTTCATGGGTTTTAAACATTGCTAGATAATGTCCACATCAAGTGAATATCCAAAAATTTGCAAATTCATAGATTTCATTTTTAAAAGCTTAACCACAGTGAAACATTTCGTTATCAATAGAACAATAGACTAAGTGAATTAAATTTGGGGTGGTTCTTTAGGTGGGTTCACCTAATTTTTCTGCCCAGGTCTGAACACCATATTGCAGACATTGGTTTGCATCTATCAGTAATATGAACTAATGACGCCAAATGCACACTGTAGAGAACTCGGAAGGTTGCTTTTGCGGGTACATGCTCAACGTTGAGGACTCTATTGTATAGTTTTAAAACCCCTGTTATTCATCTTGTACACCTCTGATGTTATCAACATAGCTGGGAGCCATGGTGTCTCGATTCCACGCATACGCCGATGACATGCAGACATATGCTAGCTGTGCAGCGTGAGACCGACAGATGGCAACTAGTCGCCTACTGGCATGTGTCGCTGACAGACAGATCAATGACGTCAAACCGGCTCAAGTGAAATGCTGATAAGACGGAATTCATCTGGCTGGGCACGCGTCAACAGTTGGCGAAAATCACTCTGAGTCCACTGCAGCTCAAGGGTCAGCTCCTGACACCGCTAAAGAAAATATGCGACCTGGGAGTCATATTCGACGGTGAACTTAGAATGGATGCACACACTGGGAATGTGGTGCAAACCTGCTTCTATCAACTTCGGCAACTCCGCGTGTTCGACGATCACTGGCACTTGATGCCCGGCGCACCCTTGCAGCCGCATTTTTATATCAACAGGGTTCATAGCAAACTGAAAGGACAAAATTCAAGGGCTTTCAAGGACCTAAAATTGCAGTTTTCAAGTACAAAAAAGTATCAATAAAAAGACATATCATACTCGCGTTACATCAAAATTTAGTGAAATATATACTTCAGTGTACTCACCAATACTGCACTAATGATAAAAGCAGAATATTGACATCTTTATTGATATTTTGTTAAGTAAGCAAGTGAACTGTAACCAAGTAGGGTGAAATGCCCAATTTTACAAGAATGCTTTCTTCAAAATTTTAATATGCAAAAGTTTCAAAATATGGTACATTCAAATTCATGGACTTTCAAGGGCCTGGAATTTTTTTTTCAAAATTCAAGGACTTCTCAAGGACACTATGAACCCTGATCAAGCACAGTTGACTTCTGTAACGTCATCTTCTACGGCGTTTCCTCACAGGTCACTCGTTGACTGTAGATCGTGCTGAATGCCGCTGCCCGCTTGCTTGTTGGTGCTGGCAAGTACGACCACATCACACCGGCCATGCATGACGTCCTCCACTGGTCACAAGTGCCACAGCGAATACTGTTCAAGATGGCACTTACTGCCTTTGATTCTATCTGTGGCACAGGTCCTGCATACTTCAAGGACGTCTGTGTCCCAGTGTCTGACGTCTCGGGTCACTCCAGTCTTCGTTCAGTTGGGCATGGTGATATGTTCGTTTCCCGAACAAGAACTCTGCTCAGCTGACGAAGTCTTCGAGTTGCAGCACCACTCATCTGGAACAGTCTGTGTGGGGAACTCCGTTCTACGACCATCAGTTGTGGACAATTCAGAGCTCGGATGAAAACTCATCTTGTAGCCAGGCTTACGCAATGAACCTCTGAGAAATTTTTTTATGAGAGAGTATAAACTGAACCGAACTGAAAGAAAGCTAATATTTAGTTAGGCATTAGAAGAATTACGAAATCTTACGTAGACCAATATTGTTGATCAAGGAAAATGTGCTACTACCAAGCCAATCTGCCACACAGTTGGCAAAAATCGAACTGTTGAAATACAGAACACTTAGCATGTATGTGGCAACCAGATGTGCTGCACAAAATGCAAGCTGCGTCAAAATGCTGCAAAATGCTCCAGTCCAGAGACATCAAAAAAGTAACTGAAGATGTGTACAGCAAGAAAAACACCAACCTGTACGTAGAAATAAGAATGCAGAGTAGATGCCAAAGACAGTTGTATAACATGCTTGAAAGACTGCAATTACAACAGTGGCATTACCAGTCACCAGCTATATGAAATACAACGAAGTATAACGTGACAGTACAAATGCTTTAAAACTGTCCATCCAGGGCCAAACTTTTTGGCAGAAAATTCTGGCCAAAAGTGAGTACCCAAAGAAGCTATTATTAGAGTCTGTAATGAACTGCTACACCATGTTTTTTGATGTTACATATATTGGACGTTATGGGGGAAAAGCTGGCCAGGGGGTGTGGGACAGATACTAGAGCCTCAAAATATAGAAAGTTGTGAAAAATATGAAGTATGTACATAACCCTACATATGTAGCTTATTTCATTCATATGAATGCAGAAAAGAAGAAGATTTTGCACAAAGAGAGCTCTAGGTCCACTGCATGAGAGCTTATCCCCTTTGTGTCACTTGAGCTGGCGAGGGTGAAACCCAATTAGGCTACCACACAGCCCAAGCCAGCCAGATGCTTAACTCCATTAACAGCCAGTGCCTTTATCCAAAACACAGTAACACCCACAGGGTTGGGTTCTTGAAAACCCAGGTCTTTGAACCATGCCAAAGATCTCTCAATGTATAACAGTAAGGTACAGCGATAAAAAAGTTGCATTGGCAAGATTATAACAGGTTACAGATATGATACATGCATAGACAGACATACTTGCTGCAAGCAGCGCTTCACTGAAGCCGACTCCTTGCCGTATCCTTTCCAGCATGTGGTGTACATGTGCTGTATCCACACATATCAAAATTTCTGAACTTATGCACAACTTTTGAGACAAAAATGAATGATTGAAACATTATTATTGTCTTGTGTCTAGGCCAATGGCTTAATTAAAACATTAAAAACAACACTAAAGGTAAAAAATGTACGTGTAATTATGGTAGAAATGATTTAGCATAACAAGCAGTTCACTTTTTAGCCAAGGTTAAAGGTTTGCCAAGGCAAGTCCGCATGAATAACAGTTAGATAAGTTACTTCCCATTTTCCAATCAGCATCCATATAGACTATGATGAAAACTTAAACCTTTGTACATACAGGACTAAATGTATGGAACACCATTCCTCTTGAAAGCAGATCCTTCGCTTCATACAAAAACTTTAAACAGCACATAAACAGCTAAAAAACATCTTATTGGCCTTGGCCCCTATTTTAACCTATTTAGCAACAACCAGCACCTAAGATTCAACACCGGACACATCACACTTTTCATATACAATTTTCCCTCCTGCAAAGCTGAAACGGTGACAACCCAAGAGACTAGTTTTCATTATTTTTATATGTGCCAAAAAATAAAAAAATCCGCAAATCAGACTAAGAATTTTGCCAGAGCCAGATTTTCTATCAATGGCCAGAATCTGCTACATCCACCATTTTGACTTCTATAAAATACACCGTGGACCATAAAAACGTGGCAATTTACTATTGTCAATATCTTCGCCAATTATTGACCATTTTCAAAATTCTTTCACCGGCACACTCTGTAGACAATTTGCAATAATGTAATTATTATATATCCCACCACACGGTAAATGTGTCCCTACACTACCTTGTGAAATATAAATGTAAGCAAAAACTAACGATAATAACAAAAAATTTGGTAAATGAAAAACACTTCAAACCAACACTGCAATGAATGATCTGTATGACACTAGACTGTGCTAGACCCACACAGTTTAGTGTCATACAGACCATTCACTGCAATGTTGGTCTAAAGTGTTTTTTTTCAATTTTACCAAAATGTTTGTTTGTTATTATCGTTATGTATGCACATTTTATTAATATTTCACAAGGTAGTGTAGAGATGCATTTACAGTGTGGTGG
>Ga0209671_1005583_pt1 | contig 12759 bp, 7 predicted proteins | sample WorMetHERISLAND2_2_FD_187401 | JGI IMG/M metagenome (GOLD analysis project Ga0209671, IMG submission 187401) | Marine gutless worms symbiont microbial communities from Max Planck institute for Marine Microbiology, Germany - Olavius geniculatus... | ecosystem: Host-associated > Annelida >... | reverse complement strand
TTAATGCTGAAAATTCATATGCAGGTTGTCCTGATTTATCTCTAGTGGTTTTGGCGAAATTCGCTCTTGAAATGTGTTTTGCAGTCTGGAATTACACGAAAATTTAATGAAACCCCTATTTTGGCGTTCAGTGTCATCCAAGGTCATTGCTTTCAGTGCCATTAAAAAGCGTCTGTACGATTTTCTCTTGGTGATTAATAGTTACCTTGGTCCTGTCTGGCACAGTTTCTGGGATACGACGACTTATTGGCTAAAATCGCAAATTTTTCCGACCCCTTTCTCATTCAACGTCGTCGTTCGGAGTGACCCTTTCGAATTTGAAGAAAAGCTGTACTGATCCTGAAACTAGAGTCTTCCAGACAGCCGACAGTGAAGGTTTGGTGATCCTACTTTGCACCGTTTTTGACTGATCCACCCGTGTGATGGACGGATGGACGGACGGATCGACAGAATTGCGATGGCTAAGACGCGCTATAGCAGACTTGCTGTCGTGCGTAATAACTGAAAAAGCATAATACACAGAAATTGCAATATTATTTGACGTGGCAAAATATTGCGCTGACTGCTGATTATCTAATGCACAACAACTCTGACGTCATTTCAAGTTAACTCAGCCTTCCATCCCTATGGATATAGATAAATCGAGTATCAGCCTGCCTGACTGCGGTCAAGGCATGGCGCGGCGTTCACTTCGGGCGACGCCATGTAGCTCTGAGAATAAGACGGGCTTAAGTTATTATGAATACACACCCTTTAAAACCTTTTAACCCTTTAACAAACTGAAGTAGTGGAGTCTGGACTACACAGAAAGTGCCATTCGGAAACATCGGCCGATATACAGGACACATTGAAAGCCGACCACGCGCATTTCCGGGCTGCACAGGTGCGCCCGTCCGCCCGGCCTAAGCTGAGTTTACCAATCAACCGGGGTAGGCCTTATCTATCAACAACAGTGCGACCCCTGCCGATGCACGTCACGACATCCAATAAGCTGCGGGTTATTTGACGATTGCAAGCGCAGAGATTACTGCTAAGATGAGTGCGGAAGATGATCAGCGGTTGCTGCGGCGGACAGCAGGTGTCTTGCGAGGAGACGAGGAACGCTCGTCAGCGTCAGAGAACATAATACAGCGCGAAGTGAACGAACAGACGAGGTTAGTGGTATGAAGTATATGACACGTGCTACTATACTGTCTACAGTCCAGCTGCATGCCCAGGTCAACTCAGCCTCCTACTCGTAACAAAACACATAGGCCTAATGATACTTCAGGTGTAGTTTCAGAACAGCCAAAAAAACTCGAAATTTAAAAAAATTGTCACAAAAGTTATTTTTAAAAATTGTTTTCAAATTTAGAAAAGTAACCAACGGCGACGTTTTCTAACTTATTATGCAGCCGTCATAATAGCCGCATTGCGAGTCTTGCGTTCGTCCGTCTGTCCATTGGTCCAATACGTACGGGCTGCTAACTTAAAAACCAAAATGCGTCGAAAAACCCAAATTGGTGTATACGTTTCCCGGAATAAGTAACCGGTACGCCAATTTTCACCTTTAAAAAGGTTAGACAGACGATCGCACATTATGTCGGCACTGAGTCAGTAGGCCCTATGCCTACCATATTTTAGTTAATGGAACGCTGCTTGAATTAGTAATTACTACTGTGATGTAAATGACGCTTGTACGCGTTAAATGTCGGAGTATAGTCCGAATGCGGCGACACGTATAGGCCTACGGGTATCGCTTTGACTTTGAGTGAGTTGCTGATCGATAGCGGCGTACTGCAGGGGAGCGCCGTTCCTCACTCTTTCCTGGAAAGAAATACGATTATACTAAAAAAAAACTGTGTAAAAAGCCAGCTATATAATATGATATTGTGTTCAAAACATTTCGATGTAAGTTTGTTCTCACTTCTCGGTTTTTGTCTATAGTTGCATGCATGTAAATCTATTCTGCAATCGTTTTCTGCAGTTGAGAAAATTAACGTGCACTGTAGGTGTAGTAGGCCTATTGTTTAGCATTGTAATAATTTTGTTGTATTTTTGTATACGTATTGCAATTATTTTAAAACACAGCGCAAAAAGTGCAAACATTTAGGCAAAATTTTCTGCGCCGTTTCACTGAGCCCCGCAGTCACCTTTGATGATCGATTAGGCCTATACGCACGCGAAGCCCGACCATGCAGTTCGTCCTAGTTTTGTATCGATCCACTGGAGGGCTGCTGCTGCTGATTTATAACAGATGCTATCGGCTGTGGACCAGTGTATAGCAAGGCTCCGCAGGTATTTGTAGCTAAATGTATCCGTTAGCTTGCGGTTAGCATCGCAATGTAATCCAGGTAACATGCACAGGTGAGTTTTCACCGGAGAGTTAAGGCCGTGTTTACGTACGGAACAAAACACAGTTGGCAAAAGTATTGTGCAAATGTTTTATTCTACACGTAACCGCCACCTATCTTACAGCCGAGTGCCTACGAAGTCACAATTCAACGGCGCTGTCAAAAATGTTATTATTGCTATCATCATTAGTATTATCATTATAATTTTTTCATGTTAAGACATGCTGTTCTAGCTGTTGTTGTTGTGTACACCTCGTACATGTAAACTTTTTATCACGTTTCTTGTTGAGGGATATAGTCCTTGGTGCAACTTGTGTGCCCTATTTGGTGTGTCTGGCTTGTCTTGTCTGCGCATGCGCTAATTCTTGTAACAGTTCATTTCACGTCGTGTTCTATTCTTGCTGCAAATGATTGATTGTGATAATTATTCAGGCGTGAGACGGAGCTGGCGGCTATGTACGAGACACGCCAGCAGCAGCAGCAGAAGTCGCCAGCCTATTGTACACCATCAGCATCATCATCATTGACATCGTCGTCACACCGCATCATCACTGGTGATGTCTGCCGGCGTCTGCACGATGTGGATGCGCCGTCGCAACGATCGGTCTGTCGCTTAACATTGCTTACGTCACGATCGCGCTCGTCCTGTATATCTCTAGCACTATGTCTGCAGTGGTATAACGGGCTGATAACAAACGACAATTTAGACTACACGAGTAACGACTGACCGTCGGCGACGTGAAATAAGTAATGGTCAAACCAATGTCTGAAGTGTATAAGTTAGTGTAAATTGACGTTCACTTATTCCACTGCGGAACGTGGTTTAAAGATGTAGAATACACTAATGCAATGCGCTCTGCTGTTGTTTCGTCTTCTTTTTCACCTTATTATGCATTCATCGTAGGCCGCATCATGCGTTTTCGTTGTTCGTCTGTCTGTTCTGTAGTTTGTTATGTATAACTGCAAAACCAGAAAGCGTACAACTGAAAGACAAAATGTGCTATACGTCTACTGAACGTCTGAAAATTTGTGAATATGTTTTCCTTCGATTTCGTCGGTTTGTTAGAGCTAGACTGACTGTCAGTGTATCTGCAGTTTTGTAACCGCTGAAATTTACTCAGCAGTTGGCGCTTTAATGAAAACTTATCTAATTACAGGTCGATAGCAGTGCTGGCCGCGAGCAGAAGTCGACGACAACGGATAACTGTCAATTAGACAGCTGTCAATCATTGGACCACCCACGACGTCGACAGTATTCAAGCCCTGGCGAAGAACTGGTTTACCGCGAGATGATGGAACAGCAGGCACGAGAGAACGAGCTGCGCCGTCACTGGAAACAGGTTAGCGTTCTTGTGCGTCCGACATTGATAGACGTTTAGATGTTTATTGTTTCCGGTTGTCCGTCTATATCCGCCTGTTGTTAGCACGATGTTTTAGAATATAGTGAAAGAGAACAAAACGAAACAATTGCAAACGTACAGTAAGCAAAGTCGACGGCGACCGTCTCTAGTTATGTTATTTTTTGCATATGTATGAGCGCCATTTGACGAGTTTTCTGTCGATTAATTCGCTGTTTGCGACATCTTGTGACAGATCTATGGAACTGACGTCACTCCGCCGTCAGAAGACGATATCAGGGTCGTCGCTGCAGCAGCGAAACCGTCGACTGACAACGTAACAATCAACGCAAACAATGGTCGGCGGTCAACTCGTCATATGTCGCAGCCTTTGACGACCTTGGTCTCTGGTGTAACGAGCGACGAGAGTCACGAGATCAGAAATGGCAGAGGGACTTACCACGAGCGCCAGAACGAGGCTAGTATGACGTCTGCGGAAAGACCGACGTCAGCGCATCAGAGAACGACCCCGACGGATCTCCGTGGTAAAAAGCGTTTTCGTCACAATGTATCCGCCCTCTGTGAATAAACTATAGTATTCGGTTGAAACTAACTCATAAGCTATGTTATTTATCAAATTATTATCTTTATTTCTGGATTTGTTGACGTTTTGGAGACAGTTGTTGTCTTCTTCCGAGTTTCTGGGTGGGTTTTCTGTTTCGATTACAACTTGATCGCCGTGACGACATCTAGCGGCAAACAAAAATCGTTCCGAGGAAGGCGACAGCAGTTGCTGCGACGTCAGCAATTCAGTAAATAGTCTAAATACGAGTTATGTTTTGTTGAATTTCTATTTATTGCAACTTCTGCACAATATGCAAGTATTTGAAACCCCTTTCTATAAACAATAAGCATATTTATCTTCTAGGCGTACGGCCGCACATGATGTCGGCAATGGTTTGGCATCTTGCTCGTTACTGCTGTGATTCTGTGTGTGTGCAGACGGTGTAAGGCGGCGGTCGCAGAGCGCCGGTACCGGCGGTCAGCTGCAGCAGTCGCAGTCACTGCAGTCAGCGACGCTGTTGAACACTGAGCAGCAGAGTGCTGCAGGCGAACGCACAGACACCGCGACCAGGAGACGGTCTCGAGACGAGGCGGAGCTGCGCGTTGAGCACGAAATCCTCGAGGCGATGAGACGAGAGAAAGAACTCAGGTAGGTGATAATATCTTCGCGCATTGTGACCTGCAGGCTTGGCCGCGATGAAAAGAATGTTTGGCGCTGCCGAGAACAATTAATGCTAGATATGAGGAAGTTGGACCGATGGATCAACCCGTCAGAAAGGAACAAGACAACTTGATAAACCGAGACACGAGGTTCTAGGATCTACTACTTTCCCCATATCTAGGGGGCCTATAATAAACTGTTAGTCGCGGTGACATCTAGCGGCGAACGAAATTCGTTCCGAGGATGGCAACAGTGGTCGGTGAATCGTCTATAAGTCAGCAGCGTTCGAGAATACGCGGACGCTGAAATAGAATAAGCCTGCGTTAAAATACGTTCGCATATAAAATAGGCCTATAATAGCCTACACGTAAGCCTATCATACGTGTTGTGTTGTTGTTTGCCCACACTAAAATAAAATACGTTAATATACTTAAGTTTTCAGAAAAAAATACAGTATACCTAGGTTTATCTCTTAATACGCATTGTCGAATGTTGTATATTAGGCACAAAGGCTGTAATCTGACAAATTCTTGTCGTTTTTAAGTTACTGCATCAATTTGCTAATTTATTAAGAGCATTATGACATGTGAATTATTGTAGACAGCTGCACGAGTCACTGCAGCGCGGATATCAAGACTTGCACTTGAACGACACTAAACAATCACCACAGTTCGGCTGAATGACTTGACGCGATGCATCAGTAACTGATGTCCGAATCTACTGCAGAGCCTTACGATCACTTGATGCCAAACCAACCAGCGCTTGAAGAGTTATCAACAGCTGTTATTCGGTGCTGTAATAGGCCGCATTACGGGTTTCACCAGTCCGTCCGTCCATCTGTTAGTCCTATTGGGCTCACAATTGTCAAACGAAAATTGCACGAAAACAAAAACTGGTGTGACTGTTCCTCTTGGCAGGAGTAACCAGTGTGTCAATCTTTAGTTCAAAAGCTGAAAAAATATGTGTAAGTGTTGTATGTGCATAGCAAGGCGGACGGCCGTCTAATATGTCGGCACTGGGGCGGCGTAATATTAGTTTAAGGCACCTGCAGTGGCAACTGAGGTGCAATATTTAATTTAGATGCTGTGGCGTACTGAACATGAGCAGAACAGACGTCCGTAATACGAGTTATACTAGCATAACAAAAAGACTGATAACTGCAGTTGCTGTTTATTACTGCTGATTTGAGTATGATGACATAGTTGCAGACTATGTTAGCGTTGCACGCGCGATATAGCCCAAATTCCATTACGCCGACTTTCACTGAAACTTCCCCGCGGGAAAATGTTGTGAACACAAATCATGAAAGTCGGCGACGTGATTTGTGTCGGACTTGCATGATTTGTGTCTGCGACAAGTCTGCAACTTTGTCGGGAACTTATCGCGGATTTTGTCGCAAAGTCGGTGTAATGGAATTTGGGCTTATTTATTTAAGCGTTATCGTGTATTTTATGCATTTGTTAAAAGTATTTTGTCTAATTTTTTTGCAACGGTAGAGCAGCAGAGAGATTGATAGTTCATTTACGTTACGACGGTTATACTAGTTGTGTTGTCAAGTTGTTTTGTTAACGAAATGTTTTGAGTGACGTACACTTTATAGACTTCGTGCTGAACTTATCATCTGCTTATATTATGAAGAATTTTCACTGTATACATAATGGTGTTCATTAGTATGCAACGCACTTTGGCCAAACCACTAACTTGTGCATTTTACAAGGTAGTGTAGCAACAGTACTAAGTTGAGTGATGGGCAAAACTACTGATGTTTACGTTAAGTTTCTTTCTGATGCTGCATGCCATAAATCTTAAAAACCATAATTTTTCAAAGCTATTAAAAAGTGAGCTATTCAAAAAAGAACATGCAGGCCTTTATAGAAGCAGACTGGTGACGCAGTTTGGTGTGCAACAGCCAAAAAATGACGATTTTTACGTAAGTCTAAGATTTTTTTGGTGGTAAAATGTCTGCTTGTTTTTCAAATGTCCCGTGTCGTAATAGCTATGACCTAAATCTTTTAATCAGTCGACAAATCAGTCATTATATTTGCCTTTTTGTACATTTTTTATCTGTGTCGCACTCTTACCATAGGCCTTTAGTCAATACCGTTCGACATGGCTTGCTAATTAATGCACTTTGGATTCACCATAACTTCTTACATACTGTTCTTGAAAAAAAACGTTTTTTTTAAAAAAAACCCTTTTTTGCAAATAAAATTGAGCGTTACCGCTCCGCTGTTACTCGTAAGCGACGTACCCACCACCTATTTTTAAGCGGTTCGCAATTGCGCTAGAGTGTTCTAAAATATTTTGCTACAAATTTTAGCGTAAATATTTTTAAAAATAAAAAAACGGAATATTTGGAACGCATTTTCAAAAACGTTTTTGTCGCTTTTGACTTTGCAATTTGCATGTAACCGTTTCTCCAAGGTGTAGCCACTGTCTTACGATTTACTTATTTTCTGCACCGTTATACAAAAAGTACGTCATACGATGACGTAGGATGACGCAGACGTCATAGAAACAACAGCATTGGTCACCGTGTAAATTTGCCGATTTCTGCTATACTATGTATATAAGTTCGTAACTTATGCGACAGAGATGGTATGCATTATTCAAGCTCTTTACATGAATTTAAGTTGATTATCTTATTGGTTAGGCAGTTTCCAAGTCACTGAAATGCGGATCATCGTGATTTAAAGACACCGTTATACATTATCTCTCATAGGCGCCTATCAATGTACCGTGTTAAACAGCTCTGTATAACCTTTTAGAATCGAATATTGATGCTTATGTGCTGTATGCTCAATATTGTTTTGGTATCTTGCCTACAAATGTGTTAGAATGACAAAAATTATGTTTCCTGTATAAACAGAAGTGTTATTCTAGGCCTATATCTATTCATAGTGTGTTTTTCGTCGTTTGAGTTTACTATATTATGCTCAGCTTATTCCGTTTGCAGACACTCACAAAAACATTTATTCTGTCAGGCATGTTTTTACGTTTTTATATTTTAGATTTCCTTTTCTGTATTGTCCGTCTGTATTGTTCTGTCTGACTGTCTCTATCGCATTTCTACACATTTTTATGTAGGCCTAAATAAAGATGTCATTAATATTATAGCGCCCAATTGGTTTAATAAAGTGCTGGTTAATCCTTAACAATTAAGGTGGCTAACCCGATGCTATTACATACTACGATTAACTAGAAAATATGTCGTTCTCTGAGTGTAGCCTATAGGTATTGTACTGTGTTTTTATTGCCGCTTGGGAAGCTATGCTTAATATCAGAAAAAGTCCTTTCTAAATAGGCCTACGGTTCTGCAACCTTTGGTTGGGTTGACTGAAAATGCCAGACATGAATTTGACGGACGTGAAATTGACGGACCAAGTGTCCAGGCATGAAATTGACAGATATGAAAATGATAGACATGAAGTCGACGGACATGAAATTGAAGGACAAGATATCGTTTTAAAATAGATTACATTACAATGCAGCGTATAATTCTTTGTAAAACAACGGCAGAACTCGAGTCACAACAGCAAAGTAAGTTGTATAATATGCTTATGTATAATAATGTTGAAATACATAAAATATTACGAAAACATCAACCTAAAATTAGCTACAGGTGAGCAACAATAAGCCGAAGTCTGCTAAATATAAGCCTATATATTCAGTCAGTTGAAACATGTCTTGCGTTTTCATGTTTGTTAAATTTTATATCCGTCAATTTCATGTCAGGCTACTTCATGTCCTGCCAATTTGTCTAAATTTGTTCTCCATTTTTATGTCCGTCGATTTCATGCCTGGACACTGGTCCATCAAATTCATGTCCGTCAATTTTATGCCTGGACACGTAGTTCGTCTATTTCACGTCCGCCAAATTCATGCCTAGACATTTTAATGTTCCGTCATTTTCATGTTCGTCATTTTCAGCGCCCCCGTTTGGTTGAGGTAGAGTCTGCTTAATTACGTTGTATGTGTTGTAGGGAGGACTGAACATCAATCTCATTTTCTCGTCCACTATCGTAGCCTTCGGTCTGTCATTTCTGTACGGCTGGAACATCGGCGTGCTCAACCAGGCCAGAAATGTATGACCAAGCTGCTTTTGTAGCTATACAGATGGGCACCGGGCAGTGAAAGTTCATGCTAAAAATGTTAAAAAATTGTTTATAGTTTTATAAGTTTCTTATCGCATGCTTTATTGAAAGACTAACTTTTGACATTATGGAGCAAACCGATAGACGCTTCCAAGATAAGATAAACACCTTGGCTGTATTTACCGTATGGACATGGTCGGGTCCGGCAGGGACGTCGAGAGCCACAGCGGAGCCCGGGAGAAACATTCTCGCGGGGCCCATTTGGGGAGAAATTTTTTGAATTTTGCTTGTTAATGGCGAGTTCTGATGTACTTTCTATTTTTGAGCTACGGCGGGATCTTCAAACGTCGCGGGGCTCGGGGAACACTTCTCCCCTCTGCTTCTCCCCTGTCGACGGCCCTGGGGCCCGGGGTCTGATTTCAGGGCAAAGCCCATTCACTTTAGGATCGAAGTCCATAAAAGTATTATACAAATCTGACCTCTTTGTAACCTTGTAACTTCACATTAATTTGGTTTAGCTGAATATGTATCAATAGTTTGTCGTTTGGATCACTATACTTTATTGTTATGCTGTTCTTGGGCGAATAAAATGATGATGAATTATGATGATAATAAGCAAAACGTATTAACAACTGAGATAGCTTTTCAATCAGTCTATCGGTTAATCAATCAGTCGAAATTTTTAATAATCAGCTGACAGACTGCAAGTACAACCAAGTACAGTACATGCGTCAATACACTGTCTCCGGTAAAAAAAACTAATCCCCTAGACATCGTGCAATAAAAATGTCAAATCTGAATGAATCTGAATGAAGTTTCGTACACTTAATTTCCAATAAATTTCTGAAACAACTGCCAAATTTCATTGAAAAATATTATTTTTTTGTCATAGTTATTAAACGTTAAATATCGATAACAAAATATCTCCGTTACCAATATGGCATTACGCAAGTAACTTTGCATTTGCGTAACTCCAACAAACAACAGCTGATTTTAACAAAGTTTCACACTAACAATGCGCCATTTATTGGCAATCAAGCTGCCAAATTTTAGTTAAATCTGCCTAAGCAAACAACAGCTACAGCAGCTTTAGTGAGGTCATCTCAAAACATTTCAGTTTCAGGTTTTATGTGATAATGTTAGACTTGAAACTGAAGTGTTCTGGAGTGACCTCACAAAAGCCGCTGTAGCTATTGTTTGCTTTGGTAGATTTTACTGAAATTTGGCACTTTGATTGCCAACAGATGATGCTCTGTCGACGTAGAATTTTGTTTAAATCAATTGTTGTTTGTTGGGGTTATGCAAGTGTACAGTAACAGACGGGTTAACTTGCGTAACGCCATATTGGTAACGAAGATATTTTGTTATCGATATTCAACAATTAATAACTCTGCTAAGAAATATTTTTTAATGAAATTTAGCAGTCGCTTTAGGAATTTATTGGGGATTAAGTGTATGAAACTTATTTAGATTCATGCAGATTTTAGATTTTTATTGCATGATGTCTATATAGGGGATTAGTTCTTTTTACCGGACACAGTATAAAACGACTGTAAAATACAATAGTTATAATAATCATGTCAGTATAAGTGCTTTTGAAGAGTAATCGAATTAAAATTTGCAGTTTATTAGTCAAGAGTTGATATTGACCCCCATGGAAAGGTAAAGGTTTAAAGGTTTAAGGTAATGGTAAAGTCCAACACTTGCTATAGCGTTTCCTACATGAGAAAGACTCGAGACCAAAAGCGCTTTACAATCTGATTGGCATGAGCTAATGATACCGCAGCGCACTATGCAGCCATCCATTGCCCGCCTAAGCGAACAATTGGACCCGCGGTTTGCAGCTAGCAGACATACCACCGCCCCAATCAGCCACACTAGGTCTTCGCTCGTAAGCTACTACTGATTTCCCATCCCACGGAGGGTAGGAGGCTGAGTTGGCCTGAGCACACAGTAGGTTAGCAACTTGCTCAAGGTTACTTGCAAATAAGCGGCAGCGAGAATCGAACCGCAACCTGAAAATTGCGAGTCGATACCAATTACCAACCACTAGACACTTGCACCTACACAGGCAGGCAGGTGTGAACAACTTGCCCAGAGTTGTTACTTGGTAGTACACCGGTTGGGAATTGAACCATGGACCTTTCGGTCTCGTATTTAGTGCCCTAACCGCTGAGTCACCGAGCCATGCAGTAAAATACGACAAATACAGCCCAAAGAAACGCCAGAAAAAAAACTATCGAAACTGTGCGAAATGACTCGGTCTTACCTTCAACTAGAAGCTTTGATTTAGCTAAAGAACTAAAATAGTTGGTTTTCAGTAAGTGGAGTATTGCGGGAGGCAGTAAGCTGCACAGATGCAATCAGCAGTTACTGCGTGCTAGCTCAACATTCAGTCTGTATTTAACGCCAGCTGCCGTATGTAGGCCTAAATGTGTGGAATATTGTCACGGTCTGTTTGCAGTTGATTATCGACTTTTACAACGAGACGTATACGACGCGCAATGATGTCCAGCTGTCGGATGATACGCTGATGATGCTCTGGTCGCTGACAACCGCGCTGTTTCTACCTGGTGGTATGATCGGGTCTTTGCTCGGAGGCTGGCTTGCTGACGCCATCGGCAGGTAAGCAAGTATTGCGACAACGACGACGACAAATTATATAATTATACAGTTACGTAGTCAGTTAATAAATATCTATTTAGTTTAGTTGGTTAGTTGGTTGATTGGTGACTTAGTTATTGAAAATGCAACATTACTTCAGAAATATTAATATGCGATTCACACGCTTTCCAAACAGGACAACAAAGTATAAAAAGCTAAGCAAACATGTTTGGGACTTGTATCAATAGGCCGAATGAAACGAAATAGGTTACTGGCAAGTGCACTTCACTCACTGATTGTAAATGTTGTACATTTATAGTTGGCATGCTGATTTTTTGTCTTTATTGATTAAAGGTTAAAGATTAAAGGTGGTGTTATAGCTCTTAATGGAAGCTCATTACAAAGCTACGGAGCGTCATCTGCCGTATAGGATAAAGTGTTATCTGCCAACCGACACAGGTGAACGCGCCCCGCCTTAACCCAAGCCAGATAGGCCGGTACTCGATTTGCCTACCCCGGAGGGATGGAAGGCTGAGTTGACCTAGGCGGCTGGTTACATACCGAGATGGTTTACCTGCCTGTCAGTCACCCATCGCAGTACTAACCCGGCCCGGCATAGAGTAACTTTGTTGATCGAATCAAACGCGTTACCGCTAAGCCATGCTACCAACCCATTATATTTATTTATTTGGTCGTATCTAGTCACACCATTGCGGTGTGACAATCGCATTAGAGAAACATTTGATGCGATTAGAAGCCAGTGGCCAGCCAAAGAAACGGACGGATGGCTAGGTAAATGAGGTTATCAAACAAAATAGCCCTAAATATCGAGAAACCAGCGAGAGACTGCGTGAACAGCATGGAACGTAAATATCTTATCAACCTCGTTGTCTTCCACCGCAAATTCGGCGGTATGGCGAACAAGCAAAAGAAGAAGAAGAAACAGATTATACACTGTGTCCCAAAAAAACATCTCCAACATTTTCGACTGTAACTTGAAGAAAGAATATCGGATTTTAATAATTTTTGGTACGAATATTCCTGAGACAACTTGTCGTCAAGTGACAATTTAATCTCCCATCTTACTCAACATCTGTTTCTACACTACCTGGGGAAAATAGAACAAACAAAATATCACTTTTTTATTCAATGCGACATGATTGCTT
>Ga0209671_1005582_pt1 | contig 12759 bp, 4 predicted proteins | sample WorMetHERISLAND2_2_FD_187401 | JGI IMG/M metagenome (GOLD analysis project Ga0209671, IMG submission 187401) | Marine gutless worms symbiont microbial communities from Max Planck institute for Marine Microbiology, Germany - Olavius geniculatus... | ecosystem: Host-associated > Annelida >... | reverse complement strand
TATTCGCCAGGTGGCGCCACTGTTGCACATAATTAATTTCAATAACTTATGTTTTCGTGTTGAGAATGAAACGACCTTGACTTCTGCAAAAAATCGTGTAGATCTAAGCAGTATTTCTGAAGTTAAAAGCTATGTAACAGAGTGGCCCCGTTTTTTTGGGCCACCCTGTATATCTATAGCGCCAAAATCTCACAAAAGAATCACGGCGCATGAAAACAATCAGGGCGCAGGATAAGCCTAGAATGAAGGGCTGTTATGCTGGCTGAGTGCATGGAAACGAGTAAGGTTGCAAGACGACAGACGACAATGATAGTTTCTGCTGTACACAGCAAAACCCGCTAGAACGCGTGCACAGCTTAGTGACAGGGCGATAATTAGCCGTCGCCCACACAGTAGGAGAGAGAGAAGTTTATTTGTCATATCAGTCACAACCAATACAAAAACAATTTCATTGACAACACAGCACACAGCGTACACGGTGAAACATAATAAAATACCCCAACACGAAAATCGCAATATCTGTGCAATGCATTAGTATTTCATTTCAAAAAAAATTTTTTAACTCACAACACCTCGTAAGCCTGTTTAATTTTGCTACAGTTAGTTAATACAAATATTTGCCGAAATAGTGCAGTATCAAAATCAATGTTCAATTTTTTTTTTAGCTAACAGCGCAACGTACTGAACCTTTCATGAATTTTCAACGCTACAAAATTCTGTGAAGTGCTGCACAAGCTTAACGAGCTAATAAAAAATCATAGGCCTAAACAGATTGATCTTAACAGAGCTAAGGTTCTCATCTATTTCAGAAAAAAATTGCATCAACTGCTAAGTGTTTAAAACCAATTTCCCGGAATGTCAGAATCCGCATTTTGTCCTTAAATCCTTACTGCGATTGTGACTTTAAACATTAAAAAGTTTATTATTTTTAAAATAAGCCAAATTCTTAAACTTAAGTCACAATGATATCTAACGAAAATGGCATGTATTAAACACTCGATTACTTTTGTAATAAAATCAGCCTTTATACAGCTTGTATAGTTGAAAAAAATCGTTTATGAAGTTTGCGTTTTCGTCAATTTCGCGTTTGTGAAAAAAATACAACACGAAGCAGTACACTTTTGCACAGCTGTGTACTAGTCTGAACAAATTAGCAAAATTTGGTATAAAAATATTTGCGCATTTCTGAAATAATCTATCATTATTTTTGTGTTTGATCATTTTTTGTTTTACCCTGTATGATACGCGTCAAAGACGAGAGTTTTTTTATTGTGGTATTAACTTGCAAACTGTGGTCATTGTTGCCCATATCGTTAGAGCCAAAAATATAATCTCTAGAGATAATAACGATCGAAATTTTTTAAATAGTCAACTTCACAAAGAGAAACGATTACTTAATAGTTAATTTCGATTAAAAGCTAACCGCGCTGTAATTGCCAATGAAAATGCATTTTTAGTCGACCGTACTTAAGTAACGGTCGAGCTGTTGGTACGGTTCTCGTCGTCAGTCTGTCCGTCTGTCTGTCACGGATGTATTGTGGCTAAACGGCAAGTCTTAGGAAGTCGGCGACGGTACCATCGGCTAGAACGGTGGCAGCTTGCTATAAGCTGTCAATAGTAACCATGCTCCCCATCTGCAGCCGTCTGGCTGCAGTTTTTAATAACAAGTTTAAAGCCGTATCTCGGAAAAGGTAAGAGATAAGGCCAAAGCTATTAATAATCACTAATAGAAAGTGGCATACGCCCTTTTAAATAAGACAAATATTATTGACCTTGGATGACCTGGAAAGTCACTGACAACCAGTACAGTAGGCTATTTTAGCGACAGCTGGGCTTTTTGTCTTGTTTGGCAAATGTTTCAGGTTTTTAGCCATAAGCTATCACAGATCCACTATAACACAACAATTTCGTCCTGTAAACAGAGTAAAATGTTGACTTTCCTGGAAAAGCAAACGATCGAGATGATGTCACAAGTTCGCTGCATCTACTTAATAATGTTTCACTGACGTTATTTCGATCAAAATTTTGACAAGTAGGATTTTCATATGTCGTAATCTGTTTAACCATTAGGCTAATTGTGTGATTAATCGTTAACTTTCGCAGATCTAATAATCTCTGGTCAACGCCGGTCATCAGCGAGTGAGCGAGCGCCTGCAGAAAGACATTTGTTTAGCCGTGCTCGCGATAGCACTGACCTTATGCCGTGTATCAGTAACCGTGCCGAAACAGTCACAACTCGCAGTGGCGTCCTGGGTAAAAAAAGAGGCGGGATAGGAACTGTCAGAAAGTTGAAATTTTCTGACAAACAATGCAAATTTCCGACAAAATTCTAACAAACAGCCGCTATAAACTTCCGAAAGAGGAAATTATCTATGAATGCTCAAAATTCTAATTTTGTCCCTAAATATCTTTAAAGGGTTTTTCAGCTAAAATTTTGCATCTTCATGCAAAAATTTTTTGAAAAGAAAATGATTTTCCGACAATTTCGGTTCCGCCAGCCAAAAACTTAGAGTGGACAAATGCTACCCTTTAACACGACGCCCCTGGTACGAACGTACTGAACGTGCAACGTTTTGATCAGACTAAAAGCGCGTACAGAGCGACGTAACTGAACTAAACTGAACTGACACGGTTTAGTTTTTGACGAACTGATCAATAGGCGAACAGAGCTAGCACCTTGATCATTAGTTGACGTGTGCGTGGCGGTAATTACGTGATCACCGACGCCGTTAAACGGTGTCTACTGTAATGCATTAGTGCTTGCCCATTGATCAGTTCGAATTCGTCAAAGACTTAACCGTGTCAGTTCAGTTACGTCGCTCTCTATGCGCCTTAATCCTCAATGCGCGTCGTCGACTCGCACTTACGCAGAAATGATCGACAGAAACTAAAAACGATTTTATGCTCTTCTGATTCGTTCGCGACATACGGCGCATTATAATTAAGTTTTAATTGCTTGATTAATTGATTGATTAATAAAAAAGTACCACAATATTCAAATGTCTGAAAATGCAAAATGCGGCCGTTTCCGCAAGAAACTGCTAATTTTTGGCTATGCTTCGGTTTGGTCTGCCTTTTATACCCAATTCACACAGGCGACGCTGACGCGACTTAACTATTACTAGTCCACTATAAAGTTCTGAAGTTTAAACTAAACATTTAGGCCTACTCGCAGTGGCGTAGCCAGGATCTAGTTGTAGTGGGAACACTTGATGTGTAGGGTATGGGGAGGAATGTCCCTTCCTCACGAGGAAGGGGTCTGGGGAGAGAGCTGTGTTCCCTCCGCAGAAATTTTTCGGATTTTTGGAGTGAGAATGACATGTTTTGGTGCATTTGTGGCACTATTTTGAGTAACTGAGTGGGCTCCTAGAAGGGCACGCGTCCCCAGTGCCCCCTATGGCTACGCCAGTGCCTATACTCGTCGACTAATTTAAAGTCACGGCAACGCGCGCATATATGTGAACTGACTTTTTGTGTACTGCAACCTGTCTAAAATATTAAGGCGGTTTTTGCGTTACAATGTTACTGCAAAATTAGTGTTAAAGCTGGATTTCTGGCGAAAATTTTAGCATCAGCCATAACTTTGCCGTCAATTATTGTTCGCGACAAAATGCGGCTAGTACGAGAATCTGCCGTATTTTCGGTTCAACCAGATTTAATTTAGAAAAAAAACTCGATTCGGAGGCTTAAGTAGTAATGGAAGTAATAAACAAATCATCATACCTTTTAGTGATAAAGCCAAGTCGAAGGAAATGTAGAAAAGAAAACAGTAGTGAAACGGTAGCGAAGCGCCAATCAAATGCAACAATTAGCGTCAGTGCTGCGCGCTCACTCGATGGGTCTAGCGGCACGAGAAAGTAGCGACTGTCGCTGCAACAGTATTGCAACTGCAACAGTCGCCGGTAACTTTAGCGATGTTCTAGGCCTATCGCGTGTTCCATTAAAGTAAGCCCAAATAAACGTGGTAACATGTAGGCTAGTGCGCCAAATTATGTTGTCTCTGCTAACTCGAGGTCATACTGCAGCTCATTAACAGCGAATGTATGTATACCGATGTCGATTTATGGCATGAAAGTTCACCCTTTAAGTAAATCAGACCTCAAAGCGTTACACTTCGTCGTGAACAGGTTCTTATAAAATTGTTTCAGACCAGTAATATAAAAGAAATTAGACTTGCACAGTGTATGGTTAATTTTACGACATTTAGTTAAATGATTGAAAAACAAAGTAATAAATTTCATACGGACAACTGGAAGTTGTTGTATGATCAGCTACTATTTGTCAGTTATTCGATGTAATTGTTTTTTTTTCATTTTGTTTCATGGTGCTTTTGCATATGTTATTATTTGTTGTAATTGCTACTTTTTTGGTAAATGAGGATGTATAAATTAGGCCACCCTGTAGTTCACAAAAGCAAGTGCTCTTTTAACTCACTCATTTGCGTTAATTTAAGTGACGTCGTGAATTGAATTAGACGACAGCGCGCAATGTCGTTACACGCTTCGACGATGGTCAGAAAATATCCGCGCAAAGCCGTTTAGTAATATTGGCCATCTGTGACTCAAAGACAGCAAGACTATTATGCCTTCAATGATATAATTATTATTCTCGATTCTCGTGATTCTGCAACTTTTAGCATTTGGCCTATTATTGACGCTAAACGAAAGGAAATCACGAGTTCGCACAATTTACGGTAAAAGTAAATTTTGGCGTTCGCCGTCACTTTTTCGTAATTTATCACACGCGCTGCATTGTTTGTGTCGACATTCTGATACTGAACATCGCAAACTGAACCTAAAATAGGTCAGTCGCTTAAATCACTCACTACGTTTAGTCCATCCGGTTGTGAACCCATCTGTGAATGTTTCACAGATGTCTGTGAGCCAGCCGCAGATACATAGGCGCCTATCTGTTTCGCGCAAAGTTCTCCGCTTTCCGCTGAGCGGAGTTTGAGTTAAGTATGTACGCCGTAAGTATCGAAATGAAACACATTCGAAGTTTATATTCGACAAATATGTTGCAATTTTTAACCCTTTTTTCATTGATACATTATGTAACAATCGCAGTCATGCACAGCCACAACAACTGCAAAAGTACGTCGGCCCAGTGCCGACATAACATACGGTCGTCCGCCTAGAACAGAGCGACCCTAATCTTAACTTTTAACCTAATCTTTGACCCTTTCAACTGTTAAGTTTTGGAAGTAAAAACTGGCACACCAATTACTAATTTGATTCTTCTGTGGCTAACGTTCACACCAAATTAGTTTTCGTATACGCTTTTTCGAGCAAGGATTCAGTACAGACAGATGTGCGGGCACGACCATGCGCGTGCAGCCACATAACAATTAAGAAAAAAGCGAAATAGTCGCTGAGAACTGACTAGTCACGAAAGTCGCAGGCCGGTTCGTATTTAATTATTATGTTATTAGCAGGTCGGAAGAATAATATAGTCGGCTAGCCGAGGCACCGTGGCAGGACAGTGACTAATTCGTATGTTTGTGTAATGAGCGCTGGTGGCAATATCTTCAGCTAGTCTGCTACAGTGACATTGTGCTGAGCGTCTCAACCTATCCGCGCTTAGTTCACTCCACTCCATTGGCGCCAACCTAGCAACGAGTCTAGGGGACGCCCATATAGTAACATTGACAGTGAAGCCAGCATTATCAAGACGATCTTCCTTTTGACATTGGCAATAGTTGTTCAATAGCGTCTTTCCGTCGCCAACTCAAAACGTTTTTAACCTGTAGCCATTATTAGTGCCCCAGCCTTTCAGATTCGGCGAGTTGCTCGCCGACATTATGTGCGCTATGAAATAAATTTTATTTATTTATTTACTTACTCACATATTTATCGTTGCGCGCACGATAATGCGTTAACAAAACCGAATTCGACTCGTGTTTTGTAATTACTGTCCGCGGTAGCGACGACGGTATTTGAAAACATAATAAATATTTATCCGCCTAAAAAGTAGGGCAGACAAAACACGTTACGTCCCCTGTACTTCAGAAAGAGGAACCTGTTTTCCTCGCCACCCTATGTTCGACAACAATAGAAACATCGGTCGCTAAACGGTTGCCGGGTGTCGAGAACTCACCGAAACAGCTATCAGCTGTCCACAACAACTTGTCACCTGCGAATTAGCATCAACATTTCCATTTTGACTATTTGGTCATTTTGTACCACCGTTTTTAACACGTTCATTGTACTTGTTCACAGTTCACACACTAAAACTAGATAAAACGATGACAACGGTCCAGTAAGCTTACGCCATTTCATTAAAGATTGGTAAAGACGAAATAAATCCCTGTGTTATTTATGCTTCTAAAGTATGTAGTTTGTCGACAAGTAATTTGTAGTCGTTTCGTTTTCTGTTAACTAGCGAGTGTTGACGAATCTTTTTATTAAATTACTTCGAACTTCGTTATTCAGAGACGACTAAGACAATTGGAATGCACGATTGTTAGTTAAGGCTCCATTTCTTTTTCTTCTTAGCTTAGTTTGTTTGCTACCTTATGGTGAATAATGGTGGATATAAAGCCTGCTGATATCGGGCACTTACGGCACTTATATTGAGAACGTCAGAGAGACGCCACTGGCAGACTTGGATAGAAATTGAATCGGTCGTCGTTTTGTTCACTTAATGTTTTCCAACTTAACAATTTTGCTGTCAATAAAATTCGGGACCATGGCTCTTGCCCACTCACATGGCTTCGCAACTGCCTGTTACAGGTATTGATATCTGAAAAGCAGCACGTGGCTAAATAGCAGCCTACAAAGCTTTAAAATTTGTAGATAAAGCATAATGCAAGTGCAGTTACGTATATTGGGTACCAAGTTTTGCTTTTTTGGGTTTTAATTCTAATTTACTAAATGAAATTTTAACCATCCATAAATTATAACATACTAGATATACAGATTTTATTTACTAATATACCCGTTGAAGTGAACACAGCAGTATAGACTTTAGGCCTATACCCAAAGAGTCGTCATAATTGTCCAAGTTTACAAAATGCACTCATACAATGACAAGCCGGTAGGTGAAGTGGCTCGCGACCAATGTAAACCAACGCGTATGAACGTATGCTCAAATTGAAAGGTTGTCACTTATTTAACATAAAGCCTAGCTGTCGCTAGGGTGGGCCGACCGTACCGTCCATATCAGAAGACCACATCCGACTGCTGATCGCAGAAAGAAATTGATTCCTCAAAAAGACTGCAGTCCCATACACGCTGTGGTGACTCAATTATATCGAACACCACATTCAACGTTAAATTTTTTTGTGGAAATTTAGTCACGGTTAACGTAGTCTTAAGAGTTAAATACGTCATGCCGCCAAACGATATACAAAAACTAAACAGTTTTTTTATTAGATAACTGTTTTTCATAAATGTTACGATAATTCGTGCCTAAATAAAAAATAACATTGAAGTTTATGCAACTTTTCATTTCGCAAGCAATTTTACGACTGTTCGTCATTTCTGAGCACATTTTTATCGTCGTGAAAGTTATTTGCACAGCTGTGATAACTGTATTAATGACCAAAACATTTTCGTGACTGATTAAAGTGTTTCAAATTCGTTCACTGGCCTATTTACCAAACAAAATAAAAGTGGACATAAAACAGTAAAATATTTGATACACTTTATTTTCTCGTATCTCATAATGAGCAGCGAACACAATGGCATAAGGCCTAAGCTAGAATCCGTCATGTAAGCTTACACAATGTCAATCGCGCAATGCATAAAAACAATCGAAATACACGAAAATCAACAAAACGCGAACGATTACGGGCCACGTCAAACGATATGTAGCATGAAAAGCGTGCCAGTCAATTATTATAATTGAGAACTATATCCAAAGACATCCTAACATTTAATTGTACAAACAGCTTATTATTAACATCTTATGTCGAACAGGACTCGTCGTATACGTCCTTATCGTCGCCAAATATTTAACTATTTTCAAATTGTGCTCAGCAAAAATTTGCAGTAACATCTTTTTCAAATACCGCTCCATTTTAAAAGGCGTCGTCGCTACACTGCATCGTGAAATAACAAAATAACGATTAAGAACTCTGAACGCTGATGCTGTGATAGAAACAAGTCATAAGTCATTATCAATGCCTAAAGGCGTGTTTAAAGCGAAGCGACAGATTTGAACTGAACTAAAACGACATGGAGTAAAATAAACTAAAAACAAAGTAAATTAAAATGAAAGTTTTACGACGCGACTTTCTTTTTAGTTTCTTTTACTTCATTCTGTTTCATTTTAGTTGAACTCGGTTCAGATTTGTCGTTCTGTATGCCTCTTAAGACTCTAATACGCTGTGCAGCGTAGCGAGGCCTGTAAGGCATAAAAATGAAGCGCGGCTCTATGATTATAACCACGTTTTTTGCAATTTTAAACTTTTAAATTTTAAGTATGAAATAAGAGTATGCGATTTTAGTATTTATATTTCTAATTTTACAAAGCAAACAAAAAATATCAACAGATAGTTATTCTTCGAGATTTTAACTTTTCTATTCATAGCGAAGAGCTGTAAGAGAAGTATATACTGGGGGAGGGTAATAATACTAATAACTAATAGAACAGCTGTTAACTTTATGATGGCGGGACCTACGATTCAGTTTGCTCGCATTGCGCGCCTTACGAATGACTATAATGTGGAGAACCATTAACATTTTCAATTTCTGCTATTAATCAGGACCTGCAGATAAAAGCAATGTGCGTTCGAGATAGTACATCTACGTTAATTATTACGACACAATTATGTAAGCAACAAGAACATTATTTAACAAGATTTACAAAGTTATCTTTACAAATATAAAAAAAATGTTTACGATACGTTTGCTGTCACGTTATTTACATGTAGCAAATCACAAAAAATCAAATACGTTTCGTTAATATCGCAATTACAGATTAAAACTAAAAGCTACTTCTGTAGTACATTTCACATTATATTATCACATAGAATAAATATTAAACATAAATCAGTATTGTTGTAGTATAAAAAAGCAGCAGTAAACCCAGCAGAACAATACAATTATTCCATAAAAATATCAGTACAAAAACAATTATTTTTATTCAACTCTTTCTTTCAATTCTCAGCGGATATCAGACAAAAAACAGCAGGCTACATCAAATGCTACACTGTGAATAAGTCACCACAAACAGATTTAATAATAATTTACAATCAAATATAACTCAAAAACTACACCACACGCAAGCTTAAGTCTGTGTAAAAAACTCTTTTTTGCCAAATATACTAATTCGAAATTTTTTTTGTAAATTTTTTAACGATAATGTCAATGACTATCAAAATTTTGCTTAATATCTGACGATACTTGAGACAATAAAATACAGACAACAGTGCAGCCAATGAAAACTAAAAATGTCACTTATCAACAGTAATATTTTTTTTACATTTCTAGGTCGTGTGGTGAAATAAAAAATAACACTAAACACTCATCATAAAACCAAACTTTCTTTTCGTTGTATTAATTAACGTAGCTAAATGTTAGTTACCTACAATCCAGTTATGTTATACATTCGCAACTGCTTTAACATATACAAGTGTTTTAGTGCTTATACTGTTTGTTCGGCAAAAAGCAAGCCCCTATGACTTTCATCCGCTTATCGTTTTATCATCGATTTTCCCAAGTCTTTTCAAATTCCACCAACTGAAATCAACGGTAGCTCAAAAATGCAAACAGACGTCACACCAGAAACGTCTCACAAAATACGTGGACATACACGAGAAGCTTAAATAGATTTTATCAGCTGACAGGCATTACAGTAGACCTATATAACAACAATGCAGTGTTGAGTTGAGTTGAGTTGTGTGTTATTCTGCGGCGTCTGCGTAGAAGGCTTCTATTGTATCATCGTACATACGAAGCACCTCCGGCCTTTTCAGCTTCAGCGTCGGACCTACAGCGTGGACAAAAATAACACACTTTTCTACCGCCTAACTTCATGAAAAAAAATTAACCGATTTTTAAAATGATTTCGCTGTCAGAACGAAGATGAATTTGCAATAACACTCGACAACGTACGGGCAAATGTCCGACTTGACGATAACTGCCTTAAAAGTGCATACGGGAAAACGTCCGCCTCTGCGTTAGCAGGCCATAGTTCGTACGGGCAAACGTCCGAACGAGATTATGCGAAGTTCACCACAAAAACATCCAACGTTATATCCATCGCTATCAGCAGCTAAATAAATAAATAAATAAATCAACGACGAATCAGTAAACGTAAATAAATTGCTGACCTAGTTCGCCGCCGAAGACGGAAAAGTCTCGACGCAGGATCGACCACTTCTGGATGTTCTGCGCTCTGGATGTCGCTTTCTTGTTGACAGCGTCAATGCCGCGCTGAATCGCCTCAAGCACCTGTCAATCATCAGTCACGTGACCATCCACTCGTACTTCAGTAATGCAACTATATCCAACGTATACAAACGTTAAACGAGTCATTCCGGGCCACAAGGTCTTAAGCGGCGACGATCTCCGTATCCTTAGCCTTCAGCCGGATACCAGTTTACACTGCGAGACCAAAGATACAAGGCCAGTGCATCGCGCCGTGTGCCTTTTTACGCTCCAGCGTTCGCTGGTACTCGTTGGGTGTTATCCACGGAGGGATGGCCAGGCTGAGTTGACCTAGGTGGTTGATTACATGCCGAAATGATTTGTCAGTCTGCCGACGGTAATCCATCCATGCAGGTCTGGCTTTGTTGATTGAGACTACAGAAATACGGGACTGATATAATTTTTATAAGATTTCAAAATCTGTGTTTTTAAAACACGGTCCTGTCTAGGTTTGAAAATGTCTTGTCACAAAAAGTAAAAAAGGCTCCAGAATGCATGTGCAAGCTGTGTAATGAGCATGCTCCGTCAATGCACCGAACAGAATGAAAAAAATGACAATTACATAGACTTACAAGACGAACGACGAATGTTTAGTGCATTACAGTGTTACATTTCGCTTTCTGCAACATTCTGGATCACATAACACACCATTTCGTGAGTCCCTCACGCCGAGTTGCCAGATTTTTTATAAGTCATTTTTCCAAAACTGGCAAAAAGTATTCCAATTCTTTATAGGTCTATCTAAACGATTCAAAAAGTGACCCGAGCAGAAAGTAGCAAACACGACGCCAAAGCCGAATTTTAGGTCGCCAGCGCCTGTCAAAATTCGCCGAATTGGCGCTTCTTCATCCACTGTAGCAACCCTACTCCACGTAGAGACGTAGCCCACCTTATCGTCGGAGTTGTCGATGATGTCAGAGACTTTGTTGGCGTCGCTGCCGACCGAGCGGCACCAGTCCACTGTTACAGGCGTCAACGTGTCATATGGCTCCAGTGTCTCTGCGTCCACCTCCGTCTATACACATCAGACCAGCGGCATAGATATGGGGACAGCAAACCCAGCCTTCCAATCTCAATTTTTTGGCTAAATATAAATACAGAAATTTAAAAAAATTATTAAAATTGTTGCCACCAGAGCTCATATTTTAAGGCCAAAATGCACCAAATTTGATTTTGACTAGGGCTCCGGCCAACACCGTGCTGGGGGAGCGTACAGCATTTCTACAGTCCTAGCTGGAATTCAGGGGTCCTATATCTAGAGAGAGGGAGCAAAAGAGGACAGGGTTGGTGACGTGGCGTAGCGGTGACGCGTTTCATCCGATCAACGAAGTTACTCTACTCCAGGCCACGTTAGTACTTGGACGGTGACTGCCTTCGGGCATGTAACCCATTTCGGTACGTAACCAGCCGCCTAAGTCAAATAATCCTTTCATCCCTCCGGGGTAAATACATCGAGTAACAATTTATCTGGCTGGTGTTAAGGCGGGACGCGTTCACCTATGTCAGATCACTCAGGTGGGAGGTAACACTGTGTGATCCCATACGGCAGGTGACGCTCCGTAGCTCTGAGATGGGCTTCCATTAAGAGCTATACCAATACCACACCTTTAACTTTTAAACTTTTAAAGGAAAGAAAAAAAACGGAAAACGGTGGAGAAGGGAGGGGAGGTTAAAAGAGACAAAAGGAAGCAAAAAAGGGGAAAAGAAGAGAAGCGAGCTCCCATTCACATTTCTAGCTACGCCACTGCATCAGACCAGCATCATTGACGAGCATCGCAGCCACAAGGCTGCTGTAGTCAGCAAAGTGCTACTTGACAGCAAAAGAAGTTTCCGGCTAGGGGCGTCCACTCCATTGACAGATGGAGACAATTACCTGCTGAAAAAAGTTGGGGGAAAAGTAAAAATTAAAAACTGGAAGATATTTTTGCAGCAAATTGCCTAGAAACGCATGGCACGGAATGCGACAATTCTGCATACAACTGCTCCAATTTTTTCTGCTTGCTTCGTTCGCAGATTACTTGTAACCCCCTACTTTCAAAGCTGTATTTAATAGGGGGAAGTTAGCGGGTTCAAGCCCCCTGAAATTTTTGAAGTTAGTGTGACAATTCTGCGTACAACAGTTAAAAAAAATTTTCTGCTCGCTTTGCTCGCAAATTATTTATATCACCACCTTAATATTTGTTCTGCCACCGTTGTTTCCTTTATTATTTTAATTGCACGCACTTAATTTGGTCAGTTGATTCTAAAAAAAATGTTAGAATTGCTGCCACCAGATGTCACATTTTAAGGATAAAATGCACTAAATTCGATCTCAGCTGGGGCTCTGCCCCAGACCCTGTTGGGGAACTCACAGCACTCCTTCAGAACTTCTAGCTGGATTTAAGGT
>Ga0209671_1005579_pt1 | contig 12761 bp, 10 predicted proteins | sample WorMetHERISLAND2_2_FD_187401 | JGI IMG/M metagenome (GOLD analysis project Ga0209671, IMG submission 187401) | Marine gutless worms symbiont microbial communities from Max Planck institute for Marine Microbiology, Germany - Olavius geniculatus... | ecosystem: Host-associated > Annelida >... | reverse complement strand
CTTTCACCTTCCCACTGAAAATGATATGATGAAAAAAGTAGGGCAAATTTGATATGGGAATGAATTATCAGATTCAGACTCCCAATGAACTCAATCTTACTTTACAAAATTTCATCAAAAAAAAAAACGAAAACTGCAACCATAAAAGCAACCAAAGGCATACTGCATTATACGACTGTGCTGTCATGTGGTGTGTTCAATAGATGAATAAATAAATGAATAACTAACTATATATATACAGGGTGCTGCATAAAAACTGGAACATACACGGGTATGTGCTTAACCTAGACTGAGCAAATGGATAGTTTTAAAAACGGTCAGCCTTGATCAGTGTGGTAAAGTGTGGTCATATTGAACACTACACTCTAGTGTTTAACATGACCACCTTTCGCTGCAATGAGTGACACTAGTTGTTTCCTGTCTGACTGCTCAATCTATGTTGAGCATGTACATTCCACTTCTTATGTGACACCCAGTAGATGCTACAATCTCTCCCGAGCTACGCTACAGAAATCAATATGACTAAACCACACTGACCAGGTGAATATCAACAGAAGTGACCTGACCTGGTTAATGAAGCCAATGAGTCGACCTCTCAACCAGGTCGGGTCAAGTGACCTGATATCATGTCCGTCGACTGTGACACAACCCGAGTCCACGTCATAGAAACGTTCCAGCAGATTTGTCACTGTCGATTTCCCTTACATTACAACAGCAACATCTACTTAAGCTACTGTACCAATTACTTAATACATTGTGACGTAACAGATTTAAGACAGACAAGATAAATGTTATGGCTTCCAGACAGACAAAAAATGAAAAAGGTGTTCAGCTCAGTTTATATAATAACTGCTATGCTGACAGACTGAAAGACCAGTTGTAAGTAAAATTGTTAAATCAAACTTTGTCGTATAAAACTGGTAGGATTCCTGCCTACCATATTGCCAGCACACTTGGAAACAGATCACATGAGAGACAGGTGAAAAGAAAACATCTACAGCCATCAACCCAACATCAAACTGACAGACCCTCTGCATGACATCCAGTGGCTAGAAACACAGTTCAAACAAAACTCGCTTAGGCTACATAAAGCTAAAAGGAAAAGGTGGCGGACAGCTCTTAATAGGAAACAAATCACAGAGATACAGAACACCACCTGCCATATCAGATCACACAGGCTGCCACCAAAACAGGTCAACGTGCTCTGCCGTACCTGTCAGAGAAACTGTCAGCTTGTTACTGAGGAGGGACGTTGGCACCTCAGGTCATCAGACGTGTACCGTGCCGTAAACACAGTCACAGATCCATGACAGAGCTTCATGGCAGCTGGACCGCGGCTATGGAACAGCCTGCCGATTGAGATCTGACTGAAAGACATTACTTTTAAACATTATAGGCAGCTACTTAAGGCGTATCTGTTCGTTTAGGCTGCGGTGCGTTGTGACTTTTTTGCTTAAGTGCGCCGGATATAAGTACTCTTACTCACTCACTCACTCACTCACCTTATCCCCAGGCAGAGAGGCCAGTACTCGACTAACTGCCCCGAAAAGATGAATGGCTGTGTTGACCTTGGTGTTGGTTATATACCGAGATGGTTTACCTGTGTGCACTTGATAGAGACCCAACCAAGAGTCAAACCTATGACTTCTTGATTGTAAGTCTAACACTCTACCATTAAACCAACAAGCCATGCAAACAGAACAAAATGACTCAGTTTACTAACAGGCTACTGACCACTTCCCGACAGTCCGACCAGGGCGACCATTCTGCCAGCAGGAATGTGAAGATTGAAGTTATTGAGCACGCTCTGATCTGGTCGTGTTGGGTACGTAAAATTTACCGATTTGAAGTCGACTGCACCGGCCAGACTGTGATATGGAATGATCTGACCACCACTTGACGCAATGCTCGGCCGCAACAGCATGTACTGCAGACGTGATTAATTACCAACAACAACAGCGGAATTGACTCGTTGCAGAATTTATATTCTCACTATTCTCACTGCTTACTAATGACAATTATCCTCACATCCAGTCGATCAACTTCAGTCAACTATTCAACATAGTTAACAGGTCTACTTATTGGCATCATTGACCAGACTGAATCACTACTGTTGTACAAAAACTTCTACAGTGTCCATCTACAGCTGCACAATCATAATCTGACCATAACTCTGACCCCAATCTTTGATCTTTTAGAAATAAAATTAATGTAGTTGTTATTCCTACCTCAGATAATTTACACACCAATGTTAGTTTTTTTTGCCTTTTGTTTTTTCAGTAAGTAGCCTGCACAGGACATACAGACAAATAAACAAACAGAGAAATGGATGGACAAGACTCATAATGGAGCCTATTAGAATGGCATGAAATTCCTTCATTACTTGGGTCATCAGCAAACTTCAGTGAAAGGCAGAAAATGGGGTACAGGCATAAACCTCCCACCATACTTAGTTACATGCAATATTTCAACTTCGTATCCACTGCATTGCCTGAGATATTATTTTATGAACAAAAAATCACAGTTAGCACAGCATAATCACAAAAAAACAACTAATATCAATATACAAAAAAATCTACCTCAAAAACACGACTTCCAGCAGTAATACCACGAACTGCTTGACCAAACAGCAGAGACACCTGCCCAAGTGATCTACATTATACACATTCATAACATAGTTGAAATTCACATAAAAATGCAAATATCGAATATGCTCAGACACATAACTGACAAAGACACAAACCATCTAAAAGCAGGCTTCCAGTTCTTAAACAGTCGGTAAATCTAGCCAATGACTGAAATATTTGCACAAATCACGTTGTTGGAATCACTAACCCTCGTAAAGTGACCACTAGTTTTAAGAGGCCATTTAGGCCAGTTAGCTGATGATCGACCAGTTAATTGTTTGCAAAATGACATAAAAGATGCACCTTGTATGATTACGAGGAAGTATGTGATGCTAAAGAATGACTCTACCCTTTGACACTCAAGAAGACTATAAATGTTTGCTACAAATATATTAACCAAACGGTGCCAGCTGGCAGCATACGACACTGTCACTTGACTCCCTTATGCCTGCACTCATTAATATTTATGACACCTGCCTGCATTCGTCTGTTTATATAACCATGTTGTCAGCATTGTCCAATAACAGCAGTCATTACCAAGATAATGGAGGTGTCCATGTAAGCTGACTGTTAACTAACTGTCTACTTCACCACAAGAACAAGACAATGGTCCTAAAAGTTAATAGCAAACTAAACTCGAGTAACTGTTTAACTTTCGTTCTGTCCCTGTCTGTCTTTTTTTGTTTTCTTTGCAGAACTGTTTTTGTTCTGCATTTGTTGCAAATAAAGCATTATAAACGTGGCACAAAAAGAAAATCAGAGCAACAATAAAAATAATAAAACAGAATTGAAAGAGCAAAAGCACACACCGTTGAATTGTTTGTGTAGCAACCATGAAAGACATGAGGTCACCAGCCGTGAACTCATTCTGAGACATGAGATATCCACCAACATACAGTGAACCAAGTACCAAGCCTGCAGCAATGCACATATAAGTAACATATGTAGTATGTACTCTTTATTACACAGAGTTTACTGTCCATGCCTACTAATTAATGCTAAATTCATGGATGAATCTGACTCATCAATCATCAACCAGGCTGTGTCTTTGAAGTCTTTGGTAATTTTAACTTTGGCAAAGTGCGACAGACTAAACAAACTCACAAGACACAATTACAAAACATGACTACATGTTATACATATTTTACAGTGTCAGCCAGTCAGTGACTGCCAGACAGAGAAGCAGACAGACATGTGAACAAACCAACAGACAGACAGACAAAAAAACAAACATATTATTGAGTGCAATGTTAGACAGTCTCTAAAACAATCCAATACCCAGACCAAGTAACACATGAACAATGAGCATACAGACACCCAGTCACCCATGTACCCAGATAGACAAACAGTCAGACAGACAGACAGACTATGACAATCAAGCAGATAAACAAACAGCAAGACAAACAGAGAGGTCAACGTTCCTAAAACAAACAGACATTCACACACCATTTAGCGCAATGTTAGACAGTCCTTGGAAGACTCCAATGCCAACACCGAGCAACTGGTTAAGATGTGATGAGCGTTCAACTTCTTCCTCAAATAACCTAATGAAAATGGTCAAACGTTACATTCCACAGTCACTGCCATTCACACACATTCACTAACAGCTTTATCAGTGTTACTTTGGATTATGACTTACTAAGTCCTTCTATCTCTCACTATAGTGTCTACAGTCTTATAACTGCCCACAATCTCACTCCGGTCAAGCATGACAACTGAAACACGCCTCACTTTTGTTCATCACATAATGTTTGGTGCAGAACAATGCTGATCATGACTATGAAATAAGTATGTTTCATTGCAGTCTACAGTGTATTATTGCAAGTGGTCTAGAGTTTATGGCTCGTTATACTCATGTAATACATCTAAACCACGATGAAAAGTATACTTAACTTACTCCCTGTTATGCTAGACACTGAAAGTAAAACTTTTGGCTAACTGCTGTGGCAGAATTGTTACAGGCATACCATACAACCCCCAGCATCAAAGCACTAAATAATGCAAGTGATAAAGACTTTGAGCTTTGACACAACACAATGTGTCCACAGTGTGCAAATGTATGACATATAACAAATAAATAAACAATATAATGTTCATACGAACACAAAGTCTGTCCAATGCCTTTTGATAGTTTACAGTATATGTCCATCAGTGAGCTGTTTAGACTGGTAGAAAAAATCAAACAGTTTAATTTCAAATTGAACGGCAGCAATAATCCTTTCATCCTTCTCTAATTATTTTAACTAAACAATAGACACTGTCAGTCACGAGACCATTCGATTCACTATAAATGGTCTATCGTCACTATGCGTTTATCTTGCACCGTTATGGAGATATGGCACCACAAAGATAATGGGGTCACGAGTTTGACCTTTTGGGGTCACGTGACAAGGGCCCAGTTCCTATGGGTGGTCCATGGTGACCATGCATCTATCTTGCACCATTATCGAGATGTGGCGCCTCAAATATTGGACGCACGGATCTGGACACAGAAAGAAAGATGGAAGAATGGAAAGAGAAAGAAGAAAGGGGAGGGGACGGGAAGGAAAAACGAAAGTAAAAAAAAAGGAAAAGAAAGGAGAAGGAGAAAAGGAATGGAAAGTAAAGGGAAGGAGAAGGAAAAGAGGAAGGAGAATGGGAAGGGAAAGGGGAAGGGAAGGTGGAAGAAAGATAGCTTAAGAAATGTAAAACACACGGACGCACGCACGGACACAAAGGTGATTTTATACTCTGTCCAATGCTATGCATTGCATTGGACAGACAATAAATAAATATAAAAATTGGTATTAAAAATGATGTAAATCAAAAGCATACCTGGTTTCAGTTGCTTCCATAGCAAAAGCCCTAACAGTTCGTACATTACCAATGGCCTCATCAGCAACTGCTGTTGACCTAGCTACCTAGAACATAGATGTACAGCACACACTTACCATTGTGAAGATGCACGAATTATTGGCCGATAATCGGCCAACTTGCCAATAGTATCGCCAATTGTCAATATAATGGGCATCAGCCAACTGTACAGTTTTACTGGGAATTGCACATTTGCACTAACCAATGTACATGTAAAATATTTAACAACAACAGTAAGCCAGCATTTCCAAAGCTGGAAAAAAGCAGAAATGTTGCTTATTTCATCAAGTTAAGTTTATCATAGTATGCATTTTGCAACTTTGTATAAATGGCAATCTGCTAATAAGCAGCCAATTAGTAGACATCGATATAATCAGCCAACCAATAACCAGCCTAATTGGTGCATCCCTAGAGTTTAGTTCTTCTACATCTGATGCACACTGAGTACTAACTGATTGCTACTCTACAGATCTTAACTGTAATGACATACAAAGTATAATATGAACTAAAATATATCATTTTGTGAACCGTGAAAAAAATAAACAGGATTGGATTCAGCTGTATAGGGTTACATGAGGTCAGTTATAGGGCTCAGTGAGCTACTGGCAAAAAACCAGTAAAAGTAAAACTAGTAAAAGACATTGACATGAAATGTACTAGATGACATTACACAGGTCAAATAATTGGCAAACATATGGACAAAAGTAAAGTGGCACGTTTTTCATGTCCCATGGTGTACATCAAGACATCGCGGATGTGCCTAGTACGAATGCACTCTAGACTTTTCATGGATTAACCCACCAAAAGCATTGACAATAGAGAGTGACACGGTAATGGACAAAGTGGTAACACTACGGTTACTGCGGTATTACCAACGGCGGTATTACCACGGTAAATGGGTAAATTTCTACAGTAATCCTGCGGTAACGGTAAAAAAACTACAGTAGTACCGTGGCAGCAGTAAAAAAGTTGCTGTAGTTACTGAGGTAGCGATAAAACAAAATTAGTTCATTTTCTGCCACATGCATTGTAAAAGTGAGCACCATTCTGGATAATAGAATGCCCATTAAGATCATGAGCAACGAACAACCATGCGTGCTGCATGGTATAGCATTGCAGGGGCACTGGGCACTTGTTTATCACCCGTCAAGTAATTAGTGTCTGCCACGTTAGCGCACTGCACTGACTACAGCAACTGAAATCACAGATATCTGCCAACCATCGCCTAGCATTCCTGGGATCTACTGGAAGACAGCACAGACATGAATTAATAGACCAGGTTTGGCTGACTAACGACAAGTGTGACTGGCGCTTCTCCCAAAGATTTTAACGACATGGGGCATACAGTCGTTTGTCACTGGCGTATTGTTTCTACATGATAACGAATTAGTCCCTATAGTCTACAAGCATTATTTTTGTTTTTTTTTCATATTTGAAGACACTGAAAACAGTGTCAGTCCGCTGTAATAAGCAGATTTTCATTAATAAAGATCATCATTAAATGATGTGAATGGTAAAGTGCTCATCTTCAGACTTCAGATTCTGGGGTGTGATGAGAATGGGGAAATTTCTATCATAATGGGGATGGGGAATTTTTGTGAGGATGGGGAATTTCTTACAAGAACGGAATGGGGACGGAAAAAGTTTTATGGGGATGGGGCGGGGATAGGGGACAATTTAACTTACCGTGTCACTCTCTAGTTGACAAACACAAACACAAATACACACGTGTACACACATGGGAGACGACACCTTGTGAGATACAAAGTCAAAATACCTGAGCTTGTGAATTTCGCGAGAGCTGCCTCAACACCGATCCGAACAGACTACCGGCAGTAACGATGGCAGTGACAACGACAGCTATCAGACCAGTGAGCTTTGGAGAAATTAGAAACATTGACGCCACACAGCCAAATGCCTGCCACATCACAACAGCCCAGGGTCCCACAGTGTCACAGGAGACCACACCTTGTGTCACAACATCTCCTGTGGCAATGTGACATTTGACCAGCATCTCAATGTCATCATAACAGCAGCCTGCACCAGACCACTGTCCCCACATGACTGCAAGCTACTTCATGCTTAAAACCAACTCAGTCTCCTATTCTCAGTGTGATAAAAAATAAGCACAGCTTACGAGGGCAAAGACCTCATGTGATTGATTGGTGCAGTAAATCTACAGATCAACCTGTTAGCTAGTATCGTGAACCATTAATGGCAGTAACCACAAACAGAGAGAGCAAATTGTTAACAGAACAAAATTTTCAATATTGTTACCATTTCTTAAGTCACAAAGTTGTACAAGTCAAATGGTGCATGGCAAATGTGTACAAAAAATACTGTTCAGAAAAACAGAGTTTTTTTATCCGAAAAGAACAGAGATGTTGTAAACCTGTGTGGTGCAGCGCAGACCCTGAGCGACAACAAGCTTGAATGAACTCTTGAAGTCTTGCACATCAGTCGACAGCCTACGCAGCACACACGAATTGATAGCTAGGCCATGTCACCCAACAGCACACTCCACAACCACAGAGCTCTGCTGTTAGTCGATGCATAAACATAAGCTAGTTTCAGCAACCTAAAACTCTTATTCCAGTAGCAGTCAGTAACTGAAAAGCTAAGACCAGTTACTGATTTTTATACTTTTCCCTGTCATTTGCACCAAATGTGCCTTCAACTCTAGTAGCTGCTAATTGGGGAAAGGAAATGGCTTGGGACTTAGCAAACAGACGTACTGATGACTGCACTGTGTTGTCATAGCGTCACTGCCAGGCAGGGTTTCACATCTTTCACTTCAGCATAGAACTAGATGTAACTCTAAACTCAACACTATCCCTAACGTCATACATAGGCCTAACATTAACACTAAGTGTGTAATCGATTTAGCAAAACTGAAATCAGTTTAGGGTTTGTGTTTCAATGTGCAAATGAATTGCATGAAACCAGTTTGTACGCAAACACGCAATGGGACATGTCATCGTGTGATATATAGTAATGATACTATTGTACTTTTTGTTTTATGAAAACTAGGAAGATGTGTTACCAAATGACGTTCGCAATTCTGCAGTGCATGACTGTTTTATTTCGCAATATTCTCACATTTTTTCAGTCATTAGTCAATGTACTCAGCGGGGCGATGGATACAAAGGGTTAGGCATACACTTAAAACAATGATCGTGTCAAAACAAACACATTCACGACACACACATACGTGAATATTTGCCACATGAAGCTGTTACATAAATATAACACTGAAAACAACGATTTATCTCACTTTTCGTTATATTTACATCTCATCTTGCACAAGTAAACAAATGAACACAACCAGTTTCAACCAGCAAAACCTGGTCTGGAGACCTTTTCACCAGTTAACCCCAGTTTCACGAAACCAGTTTTGGATTCCTTAATGGTTTGCAAAAAACTGCTACCCTGAAAGGAAACTGGTTTCAGTTTTTGCTAAATCGATTACACTCTAAGAATAGTGAGCTAAAATCTAGGCAAAACCAATGGTATTACTCTGGCATATATCACTTACGTAACAAACTAGACAACTACAGATTCATGCACAATGATGAGCTAAGTAGGCTACACATCTGCCCAGTGGAATCCTGACTCTTTGGACCCCACAATCTTAGTAGTTCATCTTTATTCTAGAAAACACCACTGTAGAAAGCAAAGCATAACTAAAAAAACTACAATGCTGTTGTCTATGCAAATTCCAAATACGATTTTAATTTTAAAATAAACTGTAATCATGCCACACCTGTTAACAATTTCTCCAGTTTTATTAGCATCGAAGAATGCTATGTCTTGCACAATAACTGACGCAAAGAGCCGACATCGAACTCTTGCTGCCATTCGTTCTCCAAATGATGACAACAAAGAAATATAAATGCATGTCAAAATGCCCTGCAGAAGCAAAACATTTAATCAAAAACCACAGCAAAAAAGAACGTTTTAATCAAACAACCAAGCAAAGCTACTTCGATGTAAAATGTTTGGCAGTATAAAGAATTAAGCACTGAAGCAGCTGGCATTCAACTAATAGAAATGATTTCATGTTTGCTTGAAACTGTGTGGTTACAAGAATTTGCAACCAATAATAACGGTGACAAAAATAACACTAAGAATATGCAGAAAAATATTTAAAAACTAGAAGAACAGTAGCCAACCTGCAATGCATACATGCTGACAAGCTGTAAAGCTGGTTGCTTGATATCATCCATGAAGCTAAAGTGGTCAGAGTTGCACACAGACTCTGGACTTGCATACTTGCTGAGTACATTCACAAGTCCTCCGATCAACAGTGGAATGCGAATGTTAATAAAAGCTACAGCCAACGCACTCTGTGTGAACAGATCAATACAACGTCAATCAATCAATTAAAACTAGAGCTGTCAAAGCATCAATTTTTTAATGCATCAATTAACACATTATTAATGCACCCATTCTCGTGGAGAGGGAGAGTAGGAAGGTAAGTTACCCCGGGTCTCACTACATTTGGGGGGGGGCACCTGTAGAATATAGAAAGTTAGAAACACATTATTAAACAAATAATCAACAATAACTGACATCATAGCTAGCATAGAAATCTATTAGCCTGTCTACGGAATAGATATTTATTTACAGTAGTGATGGAAAGGCAACTACAGTTTAGTTATCTGAATTCATTCTATTGTCAAATAACCACAGTTTAACAGAATACTAAAACTTTTGCTTCACAAAATTTAGTAAATTGACATAATTTTACATATGTGTGTTAGTTGTTTTAATGCACGTTAATTTTTTTCAACGCATTAATTAATTGCATTAATTTGACAGCTCTAATTAAAACACATCTGTATAGCGCCATATGTTGTAAATGGATCAGAAACGCATAACAGCAGGATGGTCAATGGTCATGTTCCAGTAAACATGTGTCAAACAGTTCAGTTTTTAAATACCGGTAAGACTTAAAACTGCTGAGAAGTTTGGTGGACCAACAGTTATACCGAGTACACAGTGAGTTCCAAATAGAAGGATTGCTAACATTGAATGCTTTCGCTGTTAGATTTGATTGCTAAGACTAAAATACACATAGCACACTTGCACGCTTGCACAGAAAAACACAATTTATAGGCAGCACTTCCCACAACATCAGTATGTCTGTCACGCTTGTGCACCATGCTAAAGCTGTTGGACAAAATGGCAGGGACAAGTCATGTGGCCAAGTAACATTTCATTAGACATGGACTCTGGTGCACAATGCATTCTGCCTGGAAAGGCCATCCCCAGAAAGGCCATCCCCAGAATGACCTATACTGTGACAAGTTGGATGTTAAACCCTATTCACTCACTCACTCTGGTGCCTCACGGAAAGCAGCTCTAGATAAGTTAGGTTAACAACCCTTGCCTGTCTGCATTGCTAACTACAGCCAAAAGCTACAAAAAGTGAACTGAAAAAGTTACTACTGACAGCACATATGAGCTCAGCAATAACCTATCTGATGCCATCATTGCCAAACCCATACTACTTTCCCTTACCTCAGCATAACCTGTTCACAAAAATAGCAAAGTTGCAAAAAATAAATCCGGAATGGATCTGGCTTACGAGGCATAATTGGCAAAACAAAGCTGAATACAGAATATTACAGTATAAAATGAACACACCAAAATGGCTCCAAATAAGTGCCAAATATCTGGCAACATAAGTTTGAGAAACTCTTTCCATGGAAAATGATGCTCTTTATCACCATCAGAGTAATCCAGTTCAACAGTCCGAGTCCAGCTTTTTGGCCGGCACAGCACCTGTGAATTCCGATATAAGCTGGCAGAAAGTGTGCCGGTAATTATTGCTGAACCACCCAACACTAGTGATGAGCTTCTGGAAAAATATGTTGTGACATTGCCAATACGTTTTAGAGCTTTGGTACAATTCATTCTCACGGTGAAACACGAAGGATAAATCCCAAGACACGACATCACTGTACCAGAAGTGAACCTGCTATAATACAGCACAACAAACTAGAAACCATAACTGAATAGCTGTTGATAATACTCTAATGCCTAGGTTTGACAATATATCAGCCCACACTGATTGAAATTTTACTATTAGTGCAGTAATTATGCAACACTGCTGCGAGTTGCTATGGCTAGCCGATTGCCGCTACAAGTAATTTGCATCAACTGATGTTGGTTTAGAAATGTGAAACTAAAAGCCACAAACAAGTCAAGTCACCAAAATGTCCTGTCCTGCCCGTTGGTCCGCCGGGCACCTTCCCGCTGCATCAACACTATTGGTCCTGCAGCGTATTCCAGCAGAAGAAGGAGAACAATAAAGTAAAATACAACTTTTCAAAGTGTGTTATTCTGCAAATGACTCTAAGAAGTGTATGCGATTTTAAGAGCATCTAAGACGATAAGCCAACGGTGGTGATAGCAGTTACACGAAGAACTCTACCGGTGAATCACAGAATACGGCAAAAGAACATAACTAACTAGAATTCAGTCCTACTACCTGAAAGAAGAATTTCTATTAAATACTGCCCTACATATAAGCCAAAACATCTCTAATTGCTTCAAAAACAAACTTTACAAAACTTGTTTACAAATAACCAGTGCCACACCCTCACTTTGCATAGAATATGAAATAGAGCTCTGCACGAGCCGGTTTTCGCTCCCAGGAACTTTCGTTCCATGGAACTTTCGTTCCCACAGTCAACGTAACGTGGTTTCGTTCCCCAACACAAGTTATGATTATTTTATTGATAAACTAACGGAAATTAAAGCATTATAGCTTGTTTGTATCTTTGTACAGCTTCATTGTAGTAAAAGATGGCAAGATCTAGCAAATTATTTTATTAATTAATTTATCTTAAATTTACTAAGTTCTCCAAATTCTTTCTCAAATTATATTTGTTTAGAAATTATATTTTCCGTCAAGTTCTTACCATTAGTTTAAATTCTAGTCTTTTCCCTGAACCTTAAACCCATCTTTCGGAAAACCTTTAGCTAGCTGTAGCACGTTGCCTAGCGACAGCTGGGCTTTTTTGTTTTGGACGTTGAGCACTTACGTCGCATGCTGGCATCCTTTGATTTCATCTGCTTCTATTAAGTGTGTAGGCCTATAATGTTAACTCTGAGTGAGGAGCAAAAGTTCCACCTCATTTTCGCTCAGCGAAAGTTCCAGGGAACGAAAGTTCCTGGGAATTCCAGGGAACGAAAGTACCTGGGAGCGAAAGTACGTGGGAACAAAAGTTCCTGTTACCAGAGAGATGAGTTTCAGCATATCCTAATTCTAAT
>Ga0209671_1005578_pt1 | contig 12762 bp, 5 predicted proteins | sample WorMetHERISLAND2_2_FD_187401 | JGI IMG/M metagenome (GOLD analysis project Ga0209671, IMG submission 187401) | Marine gutless worms symbiont microbial communities from Max Planck institute for Marine Microbiology, Germany - Olavius geniculatus... | ecosystem: Host-associated > Annelida >... | reverse complement strand
TCAGTGCTGACACGATAAGCATTTTTCATTAGCGAACCAGATTAAGTTCACCATCGAAGCAGGGTAGCAACTGACAGCACCAGTTGAGACTAGCAAGTTTGTACCTGTGACACATTATGACGTCAGCGTTACATCACGACTAGCAAAGAATGTTTAATCAATTGCCATATTTTGTTCATATATTTCGAATTAGTATTTCTTCAGCTACAACTGATAAAAATTTTATGCAAATTGCTCTTAATTTGAGTAAATTATAAAAACAAACAAACAGGGGTCTTTTTATGGAACACCGTGTAGTGGACCTAGCAGTAGTTTGTATTACTGAATTAAAAACCGCAGATTGATTGAATTATTGTCCAGTCTTGATCTATTGGCTTCGTCTGCGAATGTATTACCACTGAGGTGGTAAGAATATTGTTGTGCGTCCCAGTCTGTAGGAGACCGCATTTCGCATTGCACTTCGTATTTTGGTCCGTCTTACACTTACAACCCAAAATAGATATCTGTATTGTCGACAGTTGAACGATGCCATTTTGAGGTCAAACAGCCAGAAAGATAGTTAGCCATCTGGGCAGTACGTCTTGTTTCAAACTAGGCCAGCTGTCAGTGGCGGTGCATTTCTAGAGGCTATGTCGTAATTTGTGAACCAAATTTTTTGAGTTGCTGAGCAGCAATGGAAGACATAGTTTTATTGATCCGTGCTGTGCTCGCTTTACTTAACATTGGTTGGTTTTTCTGACAAGTGTAGAAACAGTGACATTACATGGCATGTAACCAGTTGATAGGTTTCATGACAGCAAGAAAACTGAGCGATTGTTTTCGGTGATTGTAAGAGCAAGGCCTTCTAATAATAATAATAACTAGAAGGCGCTCGGAGTGCATATCTCCGCCAATTCGTGTACACAGACAGACAGACAGATGGACGGACACCCACATACAACAACGGACAGATCGACCAATCTCATAATCTCCTCTAATTCACTTCGTTCCATTGGCGGAGATAACAATGATACTAGCAGTTTTTTTTGTGCTATGCGTACAGGACTTTGTCCGGACTGGCAGGATTGGAATCCGGCGAACAACGTGGACAACGCGACGGAAGCAATGGACGCGGCTGAACAGTGGCTTGATGTGCCGCAGGTCTGTCAGTCTTAGTGTCGTCGTGGCATCTTCCTCCAAATTTTGAACTGTGGCTAAAAACCCGCATTTTGCGAAAATTTGTGGGCAAAATGGAAACTTTGAGCACCATAATCTTCTCAGTGTCTTTGCAGTGTCTGTCGGAATTGCGACTCCCTGCCTCGCTATACGCTTCAAACCGACGACCTCGCTGGTTATTCTCATGCTCAGTTTTGATCTGATCTGAATGATCTGTTAACTGAGCTCACTCTATCGTCGTTGTCTAGCTGGCTGAATACTGTGGTCGGTCGACTATAGTTACCTAGATCTACTATATATCCTATGGACTGCCAGCACGAAGGTAAAAAATAGAGTTCTTACTGAGCCAATACGTCCTATGGATCAGCGCTGATCTCTTGTTTCCTTAGCCCTCAGCCGGACACCGGTTTACACTGCCAGACCACGGATACGGTGCTAGTGCATTGCACGGTGTGCCTGTTTATGTCCCAGCTTTCACTGGTACTCATTGCAGGTACCCACAGAGGGATGGCCAGGTTGAGTTGATCTGGATGGCTTGGTTGTATACTAAGGTTTGCAGACGGTCACACATCTGAGTACTGACCTTCGTCAGACCTGTCAGTGTAGAGTAACTTCGTTGATGCGACCAACAAATGTAGATACAAAATAAAATTAAATGACTACGTTGCTGTTGCATTTTCAAATTAAACATAGACAAGAAATATTATTAGATTGTGACCAATCTAATGTACTCCTCGCGCACATCATTTTTTTGTATTCTTTTACAAGCTTTTTCGCTCTTTTCGGCTTGTATTAAAGACCTGGCGTCTAACTGAGACCCGTTTAATATTATACTAATAGTGACTGGCGTCGAGATCGTTATTGGAAATTGTCTCGCCGCAGTTCATGAAAGATTGTCCGATTTTAAGAACAGGGAAAAAAATTTCCAATAATGGTCGATCTCGCTAGTTGTCATTTGTCTTGTTATACCTCAACGCATGCGTCTATCTGGCGCCGTTACGGAGATATGGCGACTCAAGGATAATGGGGTTACGACCTTAACCTTTTGGGGTCACGTGACGTCATCGGTCACGTGACCATTTGACTCCCGGGGGTCGACTTCCTATGGGTGGTCCATAGCGACCATGCGTCTATCTAGCACCGTTATGGAGATATGGCCGTTTGAAGTTCTTCCAGGAAGGTTCTTCCAGGAACAGTGGTCGGTCGTTGGTCGGTCCTCAATATTACACTGATCTCATATACTCCTTTTCGCTACGTTAGGAACGTAGCGCACGAGGAGTAAAAATCCAGTCTACCTAGTACCCATATGATGACATGTTTGATAATTATTGTTTTGCATTGGCTTGCAGCTGATAAAGCCTGTGGAGATGTGCAACCCGAAAGTGGATGAATTGAGCATGATGACTTATCTGTCGCAGTTTCCTCACTGCAAGTTGAAGCCCGGGGCGCCACTTCGACCCAAGACTAACCCCGCTCGTGTTCGCGCCTACGGCCCGGGTATGTAGCATATGCTGTCAGAAACTAAAGGCACCTACAGAGGAGCATAACTAAACTGCATTGAACTGCACTAATGCTCGCCCATTGGTCGGTTCAGTTCAGTTTATTGTTGCTCTGTACGATTCTTAGTTACATCATAGCTTTAAGCTTACACAGCAAGCATTGATCTTGTCCTTATTGTCAAGGCAAGTCAAGAATAATGACGGAGTAGTTAGTTGACGTTGACAGTGTGTCTGGAGTGCAGAGGTTTAAGAGGTGGAAACGCACCTGCATACTGAAAATCAGCTTTTCAGCTTGTCCACGTCAAAAGAAGTAATGCTTTACGCCAAAACGCTATCTTCTGGACTCCTCAGCTTGAATAGCAAAATTCATTTCATTGACGTTTCGCTTGGCTATTGGATGTGCTCAGCCAGCGTGAATGTTTTAAACGTTTATTGTTTCAGATGTCCAACTGTCAAAATTGAGGCAAGACGAATAAGTGAAGGGGGCCGGTGGATTCCAGCATTTCGTGTTTTTTAGTCTTTTAAAGCTATACTTTAGCCTGTGGCTTGGAGTGTGATATGAGTTTATTCATGCCATTGCGTTAATATCTGAGAGTTGGTGGACTTGCGTTGTGCAGGTCTGGAGCCGATTGGAAACACGGCTGGTAACCCGGCTAGATTCATAGTGGAGACTTTCAGTGCTGGACGTGGTGACCTTACCGTCACTGTACTCAACCCACGCGGAGTCCAGGAACCGGTCAGTAAAAGAGTGGACAAAGCAACGGAACTTAATTTAAATGAAATGAAAGCTGCATCACGTGGCTTTCAGTTTTTTTTCATTTTATTTTACTTTAGTTCATTTCATTTCTGTCGCTTTGAACACACCGTAACATGTCTCTGCACTGCTGTCGCTGCTCAGTTAAGTCTTCAATAGGCGCCCCCCCCCAAATTCGTGCAGTAACTATCACCATTAATCAGCAACTGACCGGTTGAGATTCTATAACTTCTGTCAAGCCCGTCTTAATGCTACAGATTAGTAACTTGTTTCACAGAAAACTTCAATCAAAAATAATTATTGCCGCCGCCAGAACGGCGTTTTAGCTCAAAAGGCATCACAAGGCTGTTTGACGGCCGTTTCTACATCGCGTTATATTGCGTTAACGATATTGTTTATTCTCTGGACTGATGAACATGTGGTCTGTCTTTACAGTTTTCTTTTACCATATAGCAGTTTTAGTTCATTGTTATGTACTTTTGACAGTAAGTGATAAATGCTGGCTTTGGTTTTTTTGCAAAATGTTTATGCATTTGCGTTGTGGCAGTGCGAGATAATCTTCAACAACGATCGTAACTTGACGTACAACTGCGTCTACGTGCCGACCATGCCGGGCATGTACCGCGTCATCGTGAGCTTTGCCGGGCGGGAAATCCCCAAGAGTCCGTACACGGTGGGAGTGGACGCTCAGTCCGGGGACCCGCTGAGAGTCAGTGCTTCGGGACCGGGTCTGGAGAAGACTGGAGTTACCGCCAACCACAAGACATACTTTGATGTTCACACTCGCAGTACGTCGTGATTTCTACATTATGTCACATTGCTGTCGTCATTATTAGCTTGTGAGTTGCAACGCGTCAAAAATCTTATTGTTGCTCAGTGTGTTTGTGTGCTTGTGCCGTACGGCGTCCACAGGTCGGCATCTTTAGATCTCAGCAACTGAGCATCGGATCCACTTCTGGTTTGGTTCTAGGGTGGATTATTTGGGGATAGCGGATCCAATGACCACGTGACCGAAGACGTCCCGTGACCCCTAAGGGGCCATGGTCGTAACCCCAAAATACATATCCGGTCCACTTTTATATTTGGTTGAATGCCTGGGTTTTTGCGCTGACAGATCGAATAGCTCTTGTAGTTTGTGGTATCGGCGGATAAAATGCGTGGAGTTTAATGTACATTAGATTGGTTACAATCTAAAATAGTTTTTGTGTTATATACGTTACATATATACACTGTGTCCGGAAAAAAGTAACCCCTAGACATCGTACAATAGAAGTGTCATATCTTAACGAACGTAAATAAAATTTCGTTCAGATAATTTCGAGTAAATTGCTAAAAAGACCACCAAATTTTGTTGAAAAATATTATTTCTTAGCAGAGTTATTAATTGTTCAATATTGATAACAAAATATCTCCGTTATCAATATGGCGTTACCCATAAACCCCTCTGTTACTGTATATTTGCGTAACTCCAACGAGCAGCGTCTAATTCTAACAAAATTTTGCGTCAGCAATGCACTATTTATTGTCAGTCAAAGTGGCAAATTTTAGATAAATCTGCCAAAGCAAACAATAGTTACAATGACTTTTGTGAGGTGATCCTAAACACTTCAGTTTCAGGTCTTTGTGGATAACGTCAGACACAAGGACCTGAAACTGAAGTATTTTGAAGTAACCTCACATAAGCTGATGTAACTATTGTTGACTTTGGCAGATTTAACTAAAATTTTGTACTTTAATTGGCAATACTTGTTGCATTGTTGACGTAGAATTTTGCCAGAATCAGATGTTGTTTGTTGAAGTTATGCAAATGTACAGTTACAGCGAGGTTTACTTATGTAATGCCATATTGGTAACGGAGATATTTTGTTGTCAGTATTCAACAATTAATAACTCCACTAAGAATAACATTTTTACGAAATTTGGTGGTCTCTTTAGCAATTTATTTTGGATTACGTGTACGAAATTTTAATTAGATTTGTTCAGGTTTGACATTTTTATTGTACGATGCCTAGGGGTTACTTTTTTCCGGACACAGTGTATACATGCATACTTGCTTTATTTTATGACTGGGATTGATGGGTTTGTTCTAAATAGGAATGTAAGCATTTATGTGCATTCACTAGATGACTGTGTATTAATAATGCTCATATTAAACAATACTAATAATGCTGTAACGATGCAGATTGAGTTGTAACATTTGGACGTTCATGTTTGTGATATAATCAGACGCAGGCGGCGTAGGTGTGGTTGATGTTGGGGTCGTTGATCCAATGGGACGTAAGGATCTCATCAAGCCAATGGTGGCTCGTAAGACTGATGACAATTGGTATGTGGAGTACACTCCACTCGTGGAAGGAATGCACTCCGTCAACGTATTCTTCGCTGGAAAACCAATCCCACAGAGTCCATATCCAGTCTACGTCTCGCATGGTAAAGATGCAGATTTTTCCATACAAATCCAGAAAGATTGTCTCATTTGTTTTTCACTTGTTAGATGGTTGCTCGTTGCTAATTGTATCTCTTTATTGTCGATACATTTTATTTGAGATACAGCTGTTGCAGAGTTGTGTAATTAACCTCCAGGATATGCATTGGAGTTTAGTGGTTTACAATGTTTTTGAAGAATGACAGAGATATCTACTATTAAAGCCTTGAAAACAATTATTGTAGCACACTTATTTTTAGCATTGTTGTTGTTAGCATATTAAAGCGTTTATTGTAGCTAAAAAGTAAGTTATTCATGTAGCAAAAATATAACCACATGCTGTAAATTTGATAAATTTCTGGCAGCATTTTCTTGAACTGTTGTAAAGCATCTGTCTTTTTGTCATTGTTTGGTATGAGTTAACGATTGAGTTGGTTTGTGTTTGGTAGATGGTGCTGCTCTTCCCGATCCGTCAAGTAAGTTGCACTCGTAAGATTGTGTGAATATATTAAACTGTCTTTGCTTCGTTTTTTTTTGTATTCGTGCAACAGCTCTCACGTGGATTATGTGTTTTAGCAGCAGTAGTAAATCATTTGCAGTTACATGTTTATATTTGTATTACATCTTTTTATGTGCATAGTTAAAATTCCACAATTAAAAGCTTTAAACTGTTATATGTCGGCTTTACTGGAGAATTATGCAGCTGTTTTTTGATAAATAGACAAATTGGTTATTGATTGATTTGTCAATGTTGCTAACCAGTGCAAATGTTAATTAAGTATATTATGATGTCATTGTTACTGTATTTAAATTGATGTAGTTGTTCTCAAAAGTTAAGCATTTTTACTTCTTCAGATCTTCGTCTATGCTTGCTGTAATCTGTGCATTTACGATTATTTGCAGGAGTGCCTGAGGCAAGACCTTGTGCACCAAGTATGTATACTTGCTGCTTGTATTACTTTCTGTAGTATAAGAAAAACATCTGTCTAATGAGTTACTGGCAGTATGTTAAAACAGCTTTCTGTCTTCATAGTTAAGCAGAGTATGGTTGAGTACGGTTTTTGCATCTACATGTCACTAGTTGTCTCACTGCTACATTATCCCACCTATATGTGTCCATGTCTAAAGCATGCAGATAGATTGGTCGTGGTCGATGTTAAAAGTTGTAATAAATGTAGTTCGTAAAATATTTTTTGTTTAAGTCATCGAAATTATATTATAAGAAATGCAATACTGCACTAATGCTGTTGATAAGTGGATAGGAAGGGTATTTAGGCCCTTAGCTGTAAAAAAAACCCTGCACCATTTCTTGGTGACTTGGTTTAACCTGGGTAGCTTTGTTGAAGTACCACTGTTATTCGCATGTGTGCAGAAGCATAAAATTGCACACAACCAGTTGTGCGAATAGCACATATTAGTGCTTTTCGACTACAAATTGGCAACTTCAGTTTTACTTTCATGAACGGATATCGTCACTGCTGAGAAGGTTATTGCAAAATACTACCTTTCTGCCCAGCGTTCGCAGAAGTTTGTGTGCGAAGTAGCAAGTTTTCTGTGCAGTACGGTATGGTAAATTTTGATAGCAAGACATATGATAACGTATGATGTAATGTTCGTGTGTAACAGTTGATGCCGCTCGTGCTTCGCTTGCATCACGTGAGTAAACTGCAACACGTTATATAGTAGTATTTACTGTCTTGCTTTGCGGTTTTGTCCTGTGATGATCTAAGTCATCCGTTTGAATGGTGCAGTTCTGCAGATTATTTTCATAACAACACGTTTAAGATGTGGTGGGATCTTTGTTGATCACTTTTGTTTTATATTGGCCGTTAGTGTTCGTTTAGCATGATGATTGTTGATTGATGCAGTGATAATGTTTAATTTAGTATTATCAGTTATTAAATGATGGTTATAAATGTTTGTCTTGTCATGGAGAAATAGGTCGGAACACGAATTCACTTGGACGGCATCTGCTACTCCTGTATTGTGCTTGAAAATTTTATCTAATTACATCGACTGAAGTAGAACATGCTTGACGTTGTATGATGTTTTTTACTGTATAGCGACATCAAAGGGTGCTACGCCTGCGGAACCCCCAGCCAGGCAACGTGAGTCTTTTTTGAACATCGTGTTTCTGTATGTTTTAGAATTGTGGAACATGATCTCGTAATTTGTTTATTTTTTTTTGATCAAAAGTATTCAAAAGGATGTTTGTTGTATCCTTTTGCAGTATGGGCAGTTTGGGGAGTATTCTGTATTATGCGTTTAGTGATACTTTTTACCTCTAAATTATCTAGCAGAGGAACTGGCCTGAGCTGAACTAACTCTGAAAGAATTGGCTAGTTTAATTCAAATGATGTATTTTATGTTACTTTTACTACTTGTCTTTATATCAATGCCAACAAGCGGTAGGTAGTCAGCCATTCATTTGAGCAAAACGTTCATGTTATGAGTAGTATGGTAGATGCAGTTGTTGTTATTGTTTTTGCCATTGTGGCGAGCCATCAGTGTTTATATGTGTTTGAGAGTAGTTAGATATCAGTTAGTTTAGTTGCAAGTAGTTAGATGTTGGATATGCTGCCATCTTGCATGATTGCTGTGAACTTCAGCTGCCTGGAGGCGTAAGTAAATACTTGAATTAAATACTCGAAGCTGTACTGACATTTTTTGCAGTGACTACTTTTATTGCATGTTCTGTACATAATTTTTTATTTTCCATTTTAGCATTTATTACAACAGTTAATATTCACAGTGTTTTTGCATGCTGCATCATTTGCTATTTTGTTTTTGCTTATTAAAATCTAAATCCTTTCAATAAATGGTCACAAAGTAATGATTATTTACCTTTAACTCTGACATATCTGTATTAGTGACACCAATAATCCTTTCGTCACTTTCGTGGGTGGCATTTCTTGTATATGATTTTGCCTGCTCTACAGATTTTTGAAGGAATGAATTATACCTGTTTGCGTTAATTGATATTGTTGATACTTCCCCATTTCCGTTTTTTCAGCTTATTACTGTTTGTCTTGAGCCCTGAAGCTTGTACATACTAATAACGCATTGTTTACATTCTCCACTTTTATTTGCTCCAAAGGTATGTTTGCTGTGTTTGCTATAGTGAAAACCAGTTTGTTGAGCCGTTTTAGCTACTAATGATGTAATAGTAGGCTATATGGCAATTGTACAGAGGAATCCTGTACTTGTTTTGCAATAACATGTAGATGAGTTTTGGGTATTTTTGAGCCAGTTTTGCGTGGCATCAAAGTAGCATTGATAACAGTGTGTAATGTAAAGTGACATTGATACTTAAACGCAGTGAATTGAAACGCGTTGTACTGCAAAGTGTTCTGTTTAATGTCACAGTTTATTCCAACTTAACTTTTATGTTAATAAGTAAATTTATCGAAATACAACTTTTTATTTAGTTATTGTTGACGTTTCAACAACTGCTGCTGCCTTTTTCCAAACGACTGTCCACCATATATCGCTGCGGCCGACAGTAAGCAATCGTAGATATGTGGAAGTTGTTTTTCTTCGCTGTAACTGTCTTGTAAGGGCACAGTAGCTAGCTGTAATAAACTGTCTTTAAATCTTTTAAGAATAATTCTTAGGCGGATATTTTAAAGATCTTGTGTACGTATTGTGGCTTAGTGGTAAATGCCCACAACATGTGCTAAGCCTGGATTTAATCTCCTTTCCGTGTACAAAGAGTAGGCTACTCTCTTTCAGTGCACATGCTTTGAGGTTAGTATCACATGGTTTTCTCTTCATTTTGTTTTAGTGCCACTGATGCTGAGGCTGTATGAATGTGCATATTTTAAATATATTCATTTTAGTCTGTTTATTTGAACACTTAAAATAATTTGAAACTGTAGCCATGTACCATCTTTGCTGCCTGAATGGTAGATAACAAGGGCTGGCTGACTGGCGTCTCTGCTTTCTTGGTGTATAAGTTCTTAACGTTCGTATTAACAGTAGTTAGAATTCTGCAGTTTTTTTCAGCGTTATTCAGCGTGTTTTCAGAATGCAGTTATTAATATTACTGTTTTGAAATGTCTTGTTATGTACAGAGCCACAGGGCACTCCGCCTATGAAGAAACCTCGTAAGGATGATTTACCCGTGTTGTGTGGTTGTTGTTTGCCATGTTGACAATCTGCTGTATGTTTGATTCCCGCATGCGTCGCTTGCATGTTGCGCGAAAATGAATTTGTTGCAGAATGAAAATTTTAAAATGTAGCGTTTCTAGCCTGTGATTTGATATATTAATAACTTCACATCACTGTCGCTTTAGCATCACTAATTAGTCTTGGACCTACTGTCTTCTCATATGCGGAAGAAATTGTAAGAATTGTTCAATTCTGCTGTTAAGTAAGTAAGCAAGGAAGAAAGAAAAGTAGTCAGCTTTTGTAGCATCTCGTGGTGTCGGAACACATTTGAATTGTAGGTTTGGGGTAGGTTTGGGATTCAAATCGTAGCCGTGGTTCAGTTTAAGTTAGTGCATTCTCAGCAACATATTTCTGTATGCTGTTAGTGATCGTATCATATTTGCCTTTAACCCTTCAATCTTTCGATTAATGTGCTTGTAACCTATGCATTGCTAACGTTGGCTGGATTCTTCTTCCCCTACTCACTGAGATTGGCGTTGATTAGATGTGTTTCATCAGCTGTGCTATGGACCCAAGTGAATCCCAAAACTTCATATACCGGCATGTTGCGTTACGCTCTGCGTGATGTCTGTATTGAAACAATGAGTTGAAGATCCAATTGTTACTGCAGCTCAGTATTACACGAAGTGATGGACGATGTATGGCTGTAAGAACGTTCTGAAAGTAGTTAATTGCAGCACGACATTATTCATGCAGAGACACGAAAAAAATGAAAGAGTATCGTATTTGCACAGTTGAGAACAGAATAATGTACTATAGTGTTACTTCCCAATATCCGATTTTTAGCACATGAACATTGTTGTGCTTGTGGAATTATTTTATACGAATGGACTTGAAATATTGTGACAAACGTTCATCCATACGTTTGCAAATTTATGCACCTTTGATTACAAAAGTTCTGCATGTTGTGTGTGTTATCAGCTATTGTTTGAATGTTTGTGTATGCATTCTTATTTATTTGCTGACGATTTTGCATGTCTCATGCTGATTTATGTACACCTTGTCCGGAAGAAAAGTCTGCGGTATTTTCGACATATCTTTGACAAAACTCAAACCTATTTTCATAATTTTTGGCACCAGTCGTCTTGAATATTCACTTGATTAAACTGTCGAGATATTTTCTTTTTATATTGCCATGTCACTACGTAGAGCAGACGTAATTATGACGTCATCGAAAATGCCGTTTTTATTGTATCCAAGATGAAAAACGCTCAGTGTTTCGGTTAATAACTTAATTTGAACGTATGTTTATAATTTTTGGTAGGCAACACTAAAAACGTAACGCGCAACTGACGATGTACTGATAGTCCACTTTATCCGAATACTGACGCCACTTTACCATGTAAAATAAAGCACTTCGTATTCTTACTTTACTCTGTACCAAAGTAAACAGAAATGTAGAAAAATAGTTTTTTTGCCTTAGCTGCCTCAGTGGTCTGCAACAGTGACAAAGCTTGATATTAGCCAACTTTTGAGTCAACAACTGTTTTTTGCAAATGCACACTACCGCGACGCTAACGCATGCTGCAGAAATGACGCTGCTCGCTGATAACAGCTGCTGCACAACGACGTTCCCGTTGTGCACGTGATGGCCACAATTAACGTGGCGAAAATCGAGATTATATTAAACAATTTTTATAAAAAGTAACTTATTTCTATGCCAACACAATTTTCTTTTAGTAGTTTTCCTGTTTTCATATTGCAGAGGCTCATTTAGACGTTGTCTTTCCGCGAAAATGGCATTTTCCATGACGCCACGATTACAATAGCTACACTCAGTAAGAAATAAATTTTGAAGATAACTTTTAGATGTTTTAGTACAGCATATTATTATGATAGTGCGTTGCAAAAATTATAAAAGTACATTTACATTTGTTGAAATTATTCAGGAAAAAGTGTAGACTCTTTTCCGGACACTGTGTATGTTCGTAGTAGTGCATGTGCAACAGTTGATTGATTATTGATTGATTATTTGTTAACTTATCTCACTACAAAGGAATGCAGTAATGTAATCGTTAATTCTTCACAGTGACTCTCCATATGTCAAAAATAGAACTGTTATAATGTGGTCCGTGTAAGTTGTATTTGTGTGTCTGCGTGTTATTTTTGAAACTGGAAGGCAAAATTTCATTTGTCTGTTGTACGATTGAAGCAATTTAGTAGTTGAGGTGTGTTAAATTGTTCACGTGTTGCGTTAGTGCTGTGTTACTTTTTTGTATTTTCTGTCCGTTTCTGTCTTCTCTTTTGTGCACTGTACCGTAATTGCTACAGGTATCTGCAAATAAACGTATTCATTCAGTTCAAAAATGTGTGCTGTTCAAAGGAAAAATCAGTACAAGACGCAATAAGCTTATACATGTAGAGCATGTGTCACATTGTATCTTTTTATGACAATATTGTTCTCTTTTAGTTCGTACAGTTTGTAACTAATTTTCTACACTTAGTACTTTCTTCTTTTTAATCTGAAATAACAACAATGTTGTGAGCGGCTTAGCAGTCGATTGCTGAACCGTCGAAAGTTTGCAGAATAATTATTTCTATCCAGTGCTTGTACTTGACTGATCGTGTCGCGTGTGTACAGCGGTGGATGCGAGGAAATGCTACGCTACTGGACGCGGCATTCAGCCGAAGGGCGTTCGTGTTGGCGACGATGCCGTCTTCAAGGTTCACACGCAGGGCGCTGGCGAGGGCGACCTCAACGTCAAGGTACTAAAACTAATCCGTCACAGTGCAGCACGGTAGTGCTGACACTGTATCAC
>Ga0209671_1005577_pt1 | contig 12763 bp, 6 predicted proteins | sample WorMetHERISLAND2_2_FD_187401 | JGI IMG/M metagenome (GOLD analysis project Ga0209671, IMG submission 187401) | Marine gutless worms symbiont microbial communities from Max Planck institute for Marine Microbiology, Germany - Olavius geniculatus... | ecosystem: Host-associated > Annelida >... | reverse complement strand
GTCAAATGGTAATCGATTTATACGAAATTTTTACCAGATACAATACAATACAATACAATGGAGAATTTGCACTCAAAAACTGACAAAACAAACTGTCAGTTTAATCTAGCACATAAACCAAAAAGAACTGAAATGTTTAAAAGAAAAATGAAATGAGAGATACTGAGAATAGAAATAAGTGTTAAATGTAAAAATGACAAAATTCGAAAAATGACTGAAGTAAAGAAAACCAAAAAAAGAGAGAAAAACTGAAAAGGTAAGAAATAAAGAATAATAATGAAAACTAAAAACTCAGAAAAAACTGAAAAGATTAAAAATAAAAACCGTGAGCAGGTCCGAATAGCCATGGAGTCAGTCCGAGGGGGTGCCAGATGTCTATGGAGGATAGGATTTGAGAAAAAGAAAAGTTTTGAGATTGGAATGAAAGAATGATGTAGCTGAAGAAATACTAATTCTAATGTTAATTAAATACTCTTTGCTAGTCGTGACGTAATGCTGACGTCATAATGTGTTGTGAGTACAATCTTGCTTGTCTCAACTGGTTCTGTCATTTGCTACCCTGCTTCGATGACCAACTTTATCATGTTCACTGATGAAAAATGTTCATCGTATCAGCAATAAGCAACATGGGGCATAAAATCAAGCATATCACAATCCAAAAACTTAACCATCTCGCAAGTGGTGCTTGCTGGAAGGTGCAAAAGTTAAGCTATTCCCATGAGTGTGTGAAAGTGATTGTTTTGGGCGTTTTGTGGCTACAATGGTAAAACTTTAACAGTTAGTCATCAATGAACCAGATAAAGCTCACCATCGATGCAGGGCAGCTATTCAGCAAGTCTGTCAACGTCGTTTGCAACAAGCCAGTTTGTACTTGCAGCACACTATGACGTCAGCATTACGTCAAGACTAGCAAAAAAATATTTAATTAACAGCCATATTTTGTCCAAATATTTCAAATTAGTATTTCTTCAGCTACATCTGGTAAAATTTTCGGGTAAACTGGTTATCATTTGACTGAATTATGAAAGAAAGAAAAAGGGTGCATTATTTTATGAAACACCGTGTACAGTGTATAAGTCTCAGTGAGATCGTTTCGACCTCACCCAACAAACAATCACAAATAACAAGATCTTGATGCAAAAAACAGTATGTAGCTTTTATCACTATAGCTAGAGGGTGGTTTGCTCCTAGTGAAAAACAGAAGGGAAAGTTTTGCTGAGGATGTAGATAAAAACTTTCACCTTTTCTCACTTTGCAATCTACACTCAATTTAACAAGACTTCCCTCCCTATTTTTACTGGGCAGTCAGCACCCTTAACAAAACTCTCCCCTAAGGGGAAAAAAGCCCAAAGGGGGACGGTGAAAACTAGTACGAAAGTGGGGGACTTGAGCCCAAATGTGGGGGGGAAACTTGAGCCCAAATTTGGGGGGAACTTGCATCCAATTTTGATTCCAGATTTGGGGAGGTTAGAAGCCACTGCATAAAAAGCACAATGTTAAACACTGAAAGAATGGGTCAATATAAAAATAATTTCAACTGTGACTAAATAACAGTCACGTACAATATTAGTATGATATTAATGGCTGCCAATTTTTTGGCACTGATCTAAGGGCATTGAGTACTGACTGTTTTGAATTATGTTGACTCTTAACCAAACAAGACTTGAAAAAAAAAACTGTTCATATGTCCACACTGAAGAATAATTAATAACAGTTTAACATCAGCAAATTCAATACACAAAATTAACAATACATTATCACAGTATCACAGAACACTATAGAGACGGCTACAACAGACAGCAAGAATTTTGCAATCAACAGCCACCACACCAATATTGTGACGATACAGTGCTCAGCTCTGATGGACCTCTTTAACAGCAAGTTAGAAGCCCCCACTTGTCACTTGTGAGGCACAAAAGGAAAAAGCTAGAAATGCAAAGAAAGTAGGGTTTTAAGATAAAGCAGAAAGCACTCACCATACCAGCTAGGAAATTTTGGCACCATAGTGCTCTAAAGCTTACCCAGTAATGTCTGGGGCAAATCCCCATCTTCTCAAAGTTCTGATGATTTTTGCATTCTCAGATAACCTGTCCCAGATACGGAAAACCACATTTGCACTGTCATCATTTGATCATTTCACTCATCTTTGTGATGTATGTAAGAAACTATTATTTTCTTGCCTTATTGTTTGTGACACCTTACTAGAGACTTCAGGACCAGAGCTTTGAGAGCTTCCATAGCACTAACAACACACTGACAATTACCAAACCTCCTAACCTACCATGCAGTACACTTAAACTACAATATGTATACATGATAGAGCAGTTACAAACAATGACTATTGAAGTTCACTCACACATCAAATCACTTAACAAATCAGCAGTCAGCACACAGTACAACACACTGCTGAACAATATACACTTGTGATTACAAATACATTTTACATAGCTTCAGACAAATTTGCTACATATATTATTAACAGCTTTCTTAATAAGTTTATTAATTACGTACGGTGGAACATGCGTCGAAAAATCCACAACTTCAGTTCGCGGGTCGTTGTTAACCCAGCGCTCGTAGGTTAAGTTGCGCCACGCTGCGATCTGTTTGAACTGGTTACTCTCGGCCGACCAGTAGTGAGGAACAAGTTCAACTACAGCAGCCCAGCGTGGCAGAAACATGACATGAGATAGTCCAGCTCCGTGCATTCCAACTAGAACATCAGTGTCAGCAATAAGCTGCAGCTGCTGCTGCATCTGCAACCTGTCAATCTGTACACCATCCACAATGGCTTCTGGCATGTTAGTTGAAACATAGCGCAGCAGTTCCGCCTCATTGCTAATTTTGCGTGACAGCTTCCCAAGTGGATTTCTTGGGTGAGATATATAACTACGTCTCCACAGGAAGAGAACACGTGGCCGATCGCACGCAAGATGATGAGACTGGGTAATGCTGAATCTAGAAAGGAAAACCTTTCGAAATTGTTCAATGAACGGAGGCTGAGTTGATGATGCAGACGCTAATGGGCTGTTGTATCCAATAACTCCCCAGACTAGTTGACGAAAATAAGTTCTCTTGTGAAGGGCGAACAATTTCCGACTTGAATTAAATACCATTTTCCACACATCATCCAAATGAACTTGTGGATGTGTATCAACCAGAAGTATGTTTGTATCACATGAGGTATGATTCAAAAACTTCATAACTAAAAATGCATTGTACCAGTCAGTCAAACAGTGATATAGGTTGGCATACTCATAACGTGTAATCGCGATCGTAAACTGTGCTTCCATGACAAATTCTCGATTCTGGTTCAGCAAATACTGAGTGATCATGCTGGACAACCATTCATTGAGATGATTTTTACCATTAAAGAAATAAGATGGTCTTCTAGTACATGGCAGCTGGAAGCAACCCATCTCAAACTTGTAGAACTCTGAATCCTCGGCCTGGTTCATAACTTCATGCAGTAACTCACTGCCGCTTCTTGCACTGACACAGAAAGATTTATCGATGATGATACCTTTCATGACAGCAAAATCATGATGAAAAGCAGTCATAAGGCCACCGCACAACTGCTCAGTATTTTGGTGCCAGTCAGTGAATAGATTAGAAAGGCCTGGAGTAGCAAATAATGCTTCATTATCCGAACAATGTATATTCGTTGGTATGGCAAGCTGGCTAGTGTTACTGTGCAACGTTAACCTCTTCTCTGCTCTCTTATAGTCTGCATCATGTAATGTGTTGCTGTCAGTGATTCCTGCCAAAAATACAGAATCGTAAAAGAATTTTCTCTGTTGGTAGTTGAACACTTCAACATAATTCTCCACACTGACACCTCCAGTTGAGTTCCAGAGAATATTATGGAACAGCAGCAGCAGCAAACAGCACGATACAAGACCAGTGAAGATTATAAGCTGGCACTTGTTGCGCATCGTTTCGAACAACCCATCTTTCACAATAACTGCAAACAAAACAGTCAATTTGTTAACAGTCAAATGGCACAAAAATAACAGCGCTGGTATTTAGGTCTACATGCTAGTAAACTGCATGGTTTGTTGAACTATGTTTGTGTGTCTTCACTCGACAGTCATATCAAGCTATCTACTAAGGAGTAAACCCCTATGAATACATGTGGCCCATAAAGTGTCCAAACTCCAATGCACGATGAGGGATACTACGCGCCGCCAACCCTTCTTGACCACGATTATCAGAAAAGCGTAAAAATTAATAAACGATAAACAAAAACAAATTGACTTACCACTCGTTAGGGCCTACGGTCTGCCATAACCATCATCCAGTAATTACAGTTTGACAAAATAAAATTTTATTTAATCAAACACACACTTCCGCTTTCGTTACTTTTGTTTTTTTGACTAAAAGCAGATCCACAATTTGGAGCGATAGTGGGTAGAGGTGTGCAAATTCGAAAACGTAAATTTTAATTATAAGTTTAAATTTAACAAAAATTCACATAATTTGTCGATAAGTTTATTTAATAACATTTAGTTAACGTTTTTATGTGCTTTAATAATTAATTTATAATAACCACTAGCTACTAAGTACTAAAGTACACAAACTTGTGTGATCTGTCGTGTCACGATGCGGTTTTTAGGCAGACCGTTTTTGTCTGAAAATTTGATGGTGGCAGTTTTGTGCGCGCAGTGTTAAATAAAGCATTTCTGCGATGGCGGACGAAAAGAAAGTAAATGGCCATTGATCAGTTATTACTTTTTTTGCCTGGACTTTAATTGAACTAGAAATGGCCTGAATACAACCGCCACAAAGATGAACCGGTTTATGCAACATGGTGCCTTCCTGTGGATGGGTGGCACTAAATACCGAAAACAACCTAAACACCGAAAACTACTGAAAGTCGTAACCAAAAAACAATCAAGGTTTTGGGTAGTTTTTGGTAAGCTTTCAGTTTTCAGTATTTAGTGCTACGTGCGACAGCATCTTAGCTGTCGCATTTCTGTCCATCTGTCTGTCACGCGGGTGGATCATTGAAAAACGACGCAAGCTAACATTACCAAATCTTCACTTTGGGCTGCCTGGAACACTAGTTTCAGGATCCGAAAAGCTTTTCCATAAATTCGAAAGGACCGGTGCTACGATCACGAATTCGTGACCAATGAGAACGCAGCCGTGATCGTAGGCAATCGGCGGCTGCGATCGCTGTTGACGTTCATCTATGATCATGAATTCGCAATTCGCGTCTTGGTGTTGTGCTTCACAAACGTAACGTGATTCGCTCCAGAAAAATGCTTCAGAGGGGTAGCACTAATTGCTGAATTGGCTTAATCGGCGCTTCCTGGCATAGACATTCTATATATATCTACCGCTAAATTGCTTTAGAACTGAATAAGCTGCAAAATATGAATACATTATTACAAAGAAAACGTTAATTACGACAGCGAAGAGATAAAAGTGACGCGTGACGACTCAGGTGGCCGTGAACGCAGCAGTGGGCCGATTCAATAATTACTGTTAGTCCATTGGCGTCATGAACGCAGCAAGTATGCTCCATCGGCGCCGATTCAGCAATTGGTGCTACCACTTCAGAGCAGTGTCAAATGTATCCCAGTCATTGAATTTTGCACTTAATTCTATGTAAGCCATATCGCAAACAAAAACTAGATTAACTACATGAAATGAATGTAAACAAAACCAAACTTTCTCGTTCGAAATACGCCACGCCCATCGATGTTCTAAACCATGCTCCGATTGGTCAGTAGCGACAGTGCACGTGCTGACTGTATTGGCTCTTCCTATTGGCTGCCGTGATCATAGGCAATCGGCAATGCGATCACGAATTCGTGATCATAGACACTGCAATTCGAAAGGGGTCACCCTAAGCAAAGGCGGTAAATGAGGGTATAGGGAAAATTTGTGATTTCAGCCAATAAGTTGCCGTGCCTCAGAAATGGTGTGAGATACAGCCTAGGTTAAACTATTAATCACTAATAGGAAGTTGTACATGCATTTTTGAATGTCACCGAAAGCAGTGACCTTGAATGACCTAAAACACTAGAATGAATTTTTTATGGATCTTTTTGGTGATTTTTGGCTGCAAGACACATTTCAAGAGTGAATTGCACCAAAATTACTAGAGATAGATCAAGACAACCTGCATTATGAAATTTACAGCATTAAATGTAAATTTCAATGGTCAAAGTCTCGAACCCGTGTTTCAGGACGCCTGTGCATGGTGGCATCAAAGAGGGGTGTCTTTCCAAAATGCGCACTTTTGGCATCTCAAATGGTTGCTGATGCGCGATACCGGTTTCACCCTCTAGCGAATGTCCATGCAAAACTGTAAATGCCGTACTAGATTTTAAATCATTGTGTCGTATGTCGATTGCTGCGATCGGTGAGCTTAGATTGGTTCACAGTGGGCCTTCATACATTGCACGTTCCCTTTGTTTTAGCTGGGCTTTCTTGTTATCCCACTGGCCAGGCTAAGGTGGCTTTGGTGGCTTGGTTGAATATGGAAAGAGTATGCCTGCGAACAGTCACCCATCTCAGTACTAACCATGCTCACTCAGCTTTGATTAACTTTTTCTTTTCCTTCTTTTCAGACAATGCGCAAATCTTCCCATTGATGCGACGACCGACCAACCAACAACCACGTTGCTACAAGGCTAAGCCACCACACATAGCTGAATGTGAAGAGACTTTGGGGCCATGGACGTTTTCACTGTAAACTTCATTCTATTGTAATTTATTGTCTCTGAGCAATTAGTCTCAACATGTTGTTATCGTAGACCGACGAGCACATCAATCTGAAAGTCACGGGACAGGATGGGTCCGTTGTACACTTCAAGATAAAGAAGAACACACCACTTCGCAAGCTGATGTCAGCATACTGTGAGAGAACTGTGAGTGTGATATCTGAGTGTTCCTCTTTGTGTGAATTAATGGCTTTTTCAGCCCCTTGGCTCATTCGCCATTTAGCTTCTTTGCTCCTGCATATTGGACAATACCCACCCTCCTCTCATTGGTTCTTCTGTTGTATACAGAGTAACGGTAAAACTGAGTGAATGTGTTTACGAACTATTTTTGCATGTACATTGAGTGGTAATTAACTAATCATTATTAACAGTTACTGAGATGCATAAAGTTGCAGTTCCAAAACTTTCAAGGCCCTAATTCATTTTGAAGGATTTTCAGAGGGTGAACAATCCAAAGCGATAACAAGCCAGGACGTGAATCATCCAGTGGATGAATCAGCCAGGGTGCAAAAAGGCAAAGGGGTGAAAAAGTCAGATACCGTTTTTGAGTCTGTTAGTATGTTAACAGTATCACATGGCAGTATCATAGAACTGGCTATCAGTAGGTTGTAGGCTACCAGTATGCAATTTTGAAAGTTGAACAGAGCACTCAGATCAGCCTTAATTTTAGGTCTATTTGGTATAATATGTAAGAAAGTTTAAGTGATAATTTGTAACTGGAAAGTGAAATGCTGGTGAGTTATCAGTTATGCTGTTAAAGCAATGGCATAGTCAATGTTATGCATATGCGAATAACACATACTAGTGACTTTTTGCTTTTTGGTGCCACATATAAATTCCTTTACTATTGTACTTTTTAACTTCTGACAAATAGTAAAGGTTCCCACATGTTAAAAAAAGTTTAAAATGTAGCTGGAATGGCTATTCGCAGTCATTGGAAAATGAATGGTGCAAAGGCACTGAGCTAAAACGGTAGATCATCACAGATATGCTGGAATAAAAACTGAGCCTCTTTGTTGTCAGGTTACTGATTCTGATTATAGTTATTAAATTCTGAATTCCTTGCAAGCCAGACACTGTGCTTGTGAACATGTACTGTGAACGTGTTTATATTTGCTTAAGTGCTATTGCTAAAGAGTGGTTTATGGTCTGCTTGCAGGGTGTGAAAATGGGCTCGATGAGGTTTCGTTTTGACGGACAGCCGATAAACGAAAGTGACACTCCATCGGGGGTAAGTCAGTGTTTTATGCTATACACCTGAATCTGATTTTACTGCTGCTATAAACAACATTAACATACTAAAATTACCAGTATTAGGAGCAAAAACTTTCATTCGTTTGGCATCTATCCCTGTTTTTATTGGACACTCAAAAATATTGGTGAAATTTTTTGTATCCATGGGAAAGGGAAGAGGGAAGGAAGGGGAAAAGGGAAGGGAAAGTTAAGTCCAGTTCTCTCAACTTTTTGGTCATACTTTTAGCTCTGCTGGAGTATGCAAAATGACCAGCTGTGACTGAGCCATGTGTCTGTGCATGTGTACATGTGTTAGTTGGACATGGAGGATGGCGATGCTATAGATGTGTTCCAGCAACAGACGGGAGGAGCAGCGGGGGTCATCTAGTGCTGATGAGTAGCAGCAGCGGGCACCGTCTGCAATGTGGGCCATAGCAAAATCTGCCACTCAACTTCTGTCTACATCGTCCCCAAATGTTACCTAATTTCCAAAATTTTTCATTGATTTTACCCCATTTTTGAAATTTACAATAAAGCAATTATTGAATATCCCACCGTACCTTAACTGCATCGCTGTACTATCTTGTGGAATACAAATGTACGAAAAACTCACAATAACAGGAAGCAAGCGATTTGATAAATTAAAGATAGTCACTTTGGACCAAGATCACGCCAAATGATCCATATGATGCTAGACAGTGGCAGACGTTTTTGCGTACATATTTCTTCTGATTGCATGACTTTTGAAAATTTATTTTTCACAAGGTAGTGTAGCGATGCATTTCTGGTGTGGCATGATGATTTAACAACTTCTTTGTTGCAAATTTTTCCATGTGATAATGTGCCAGTAAAAAAATGGCAAAAATTGATCCATTTTTTGATTCTGTGAAGATATGGACACAAGTTTTGTGGCATGTTTTTATGGTTCACTGGGTACACCTTGTGCTGAAGTGACAGGACTGTTGAGTACCATGTGTATTGCTTTGCCAGTTAACGCTGCAGCTGTTACATTGGCATCACTAGCCAGCAGTGGTGTCTATATCGCATGAATCTTTTTCATGAATTCTCCAGCATAAAAGATAAGGGACTTCCGTAATCCATTCCAGCATAGAAGGGGAGGGGAGTTGTTTAGTTATAACACCTAAATTACACATCAGCGTTCATTTCTAGCATTCTTTTAATCGGCTTTTTTCAGACCCAGAATGTCCCAAAATTTACAGTAGCTGGGACTTTGTATCATGTGCCAGGGCTTCAAGATCCCTTAGCTATACTTAGGCAAAAGGTCCCTGGAGAAGTATGGGGGGAAAAGAGTTAAAACGTATTGAGGAAAAAAGGGGAAATCAAAGAGAAAAAGAGGGTACAAAGGGAGGGATGAATTGCTTAGTGGGAGGTGTAGACACCCTGCTTGGCTGCAAACAGTCTCGACTGTTTCCTCTTTGGACGTCAGTTGGACACATGTAAAGTGAACAAATTGATACAGATGTATGTTAAGATAAATGTTGTCTTTGTGCAGTGATTTTAGTAGACTAGCTCCATAGTGTCCATTGTAAAGTTCACTTAGGGAATATTCAAACAAAATGCGGTATTTTCGGACCTTGCTTTTTCACCAAAAGCATTTTTGTTGCGAGGTTCAACATTGTTACTGCGCTTCGAGTCGTGGAATAATTAATAGTGATTAGTGATGTTAGAGACGAAAATGATCGCACAAGTACTTAAGACTTAGATTGCTCGGTTTAAACTGAATAGCATAATGCTTCTGTTATGGTTAGTTTCTTATGTATCTTATCACATTATAATTCTGCCTGATACAATGACAGGCGATGGACAGCATGATAGCTATTGGTAACATGTAACGCCATTGCTGATTATGTCGTGCACTAGTGTTTTCATTTTTGAATGAGTAAAAAGGTCCACGCAGTAAGAGGCGTGTGATGTAATTCTTTTTTTCGCTGTCCCTTTGTTTTGTGCATTTCACTTTAATTTTTTTCAGAACAAAAAAACTTGCTGGAAATCGTATAGCATTACCAGGACATTGGCAAATAGTTGTACCTGTAAGTACAACAAAAGTGAAAATATTACACTAGGCACTTGCCAAATCGGTATGTCCTTTACTGTTGACAGTAACAACCTCAAAACAGGGTTGTCACTTTTGGGCCATACAACACTGCCCAAATAGCCTTACAGCACTTGAACGTCAACACAGCATCACATCTGTCACGATTTCTACTTTTTTAATTTTGCAACTTTCAAGACAAATTTGTTTATTGCAGAACATTTAAAGGTTAAAGGTGCATATAGCTCTTGATCCCGTCTCATCTGCGGAGCGTCACTTGTCATATGGGATCACACAGTGTTACCTGCCACCCGACAGAGGTGAACGCGCCCCGCCTTAACCCCAGCCAGGTAGGCCGGTACTCGATTTACCTACCCCGGAGGGATGGAAGGCTGAGTTGACCTAGGCGGTTGGTTACATCCCGAGATGGTTTACCTGCCCGCAGGCAGTCACCCATCGCAGTATTAACCGGGCCCGGCGTACAGTAACTTCACTGATCGGATCAGACGCGTTACCACTACACCACGCCTACCATATTAATAACGGAGATATTTTGTTATCAATATTCAACAATGAATAACTTTGCTAAGAAACAATATTTTTAAACAAAGTTTAATCAGGACTAAGTGTACAAAGTTTTATTCACATTTGTTCAGATTTGACACTTCTATTGTACGATGTCTAAGGGGTTACTTTTTTTCCGAACACAGTGTAGTTACTAGTAGGTACTGTTTTACTGACCTGTAAATCAAAGGATGGCACAAAAGCTTTGCTGGTATCGAGAAACTTTCCCGGCGTATCAATGCCCAGATCTTCAGCAGTAGCTGCAGTAAACCCATGGTCTGTAGGCACGCGGCCCGTACACACCTGGCCTGGAGGCGCTGGTTTCTGCACCGACATTCAGCAAGCACACCAGCATCATCATAGAATACAATCACATCATTCAAAGAGCACCATTTATGACAAAATTCCAAAACTGAATTGGGCTTTTGTCATGAACGGTGCTCTTTAAATGATATGATTGTATTCTATGATGATGATGCTGTGCTTGCTAAGTGGGTGAGTAGGGTTTAGCATCCTGCCTGACACAGTATAGGTCATGTTGGGGACGGCCTTTCCAGGCAAGGCACACAAAAACACATAATGAAACACAAAATTTAAGGTTCTTTACAGCTAACACACTGTATAAACGTGGTCAATTACTACACTGACAGACCGACTGACTGATATTTTCAAGAACATTAGTATGCTCTAAGACAAAAAGCCCAGCTGTCGCTAGAGTGGGCTGACCATATCGCACACACTCGAAAACCAGTGTGCGACTTCCGGACAGAAGGAGAACAGAATCGATAACACCAGCGAGAAAACGAATTTATCGACAACCATGTGGTGGCAACACAGAATTAAATTAAACAGAAGTTCACAATATATAAATGGACTCTCAAAGTGCTCATATTTTTTTGCAATTTAAATTTTAACATAATCAAATCTGCAGAAACCTTGAGCGGCTGGTTGCACAGTGATAGCGATTTGTCCACACGATCTTCCTTCAATTCACTGAGATTCATTCGCTGTCTCATGGACTGGTTGTCTCCATCTACTGCTAAAGCCGTATCTGCAGGAGACTTCGTGTCCAATCTTCCGACATCAATATTCTGAGCTTTATGGCCACCATCCTTGGGACCGTCTGTGTTATTTTTAGCCTGGTTAATCATCGGGGTCGTTTGTGGCTGCACGGCTGATACAGCTGTAACGTCAGTATAAGACGTTGATGTTGACGACTTATCGGGCTTCGGCATACCAATGTCATTGGACGTAGGCATCACCTTACCGTCACCATTACACGAACGTGATGCTATTGACTCCGCGGACTTTGAGCTGGTGTGAGTGGACAGAGTCGTCATCTTGCCGTCAATTAGTACGGTGTGATGTCGCTGGCTCAGTGGGTATGGTTCCGTTGTCATTCGTTGCAGTCGTTGTCATTTCGTTGTCGTTACGACGCAGCAATGACGTTGACGATCGCGCCGGCTTTGCAGCAACGTTGGCCGATGTTGTCGCTGTCACACTGTTGTCATCGTTTGTCGATGATGTTTTGCCGGGTGGCACGTCAGCCTGACTGTCAACGAGATAAGGCTGCTCGCTCACTCTTCTGCCGAGCCGGGCGCACTCCAGTAACCATCTTCATCAAATGAATGCACAAATTACAAATATACACTGCGGGACATTAAAAAAAACACACCAAATTTTTTTTTATCAGAACTTGAAGAAAAGCATTTCAATTTTAATAAGTTTTCGTACGAATATTCCTCATACAACTCGCCATCAAATGACTGTTTAATTTCCCACCTCACCCACTGTCTGTTTCTGCACTACCTGGGGAAAGAAAACGAACAAAATATAGCATTTAGCCACTTTGGTATTATTGCTTAATTTATGTAAAAAAAACTGTTCAGTTTACATGCAGTGCAAGGGTGACATCGTGGTTGTAGATATAAAACAGCACAAATCACAATTTAAAAATTCAAACTTTACCATTACTCAGTCAGCAAAGTTCTAAAGATATCGGACTAACCCACAATAACATTCACTTAAAACAGTGATAGAACTGAAACTCGTGAAAGGGTGACAGAAAAAAAGATATAAAATATATTACAAAAAAAAGATAAATTGCCTTATATCATAATCAAGTCTGCTATTAACAATTAAAAATTCTGACCTGCAATTGAAAAAAGTGGAACTGATCACA
>Ga0209671_1005576_pt1 | contig 12764 bp, 8 predicted proteins | sample WorMetHERISLAND2_2_FD_187401 | JGI IMG/M metagenome (GOLD analysis project Ga0209671, IMG submission 187401) | Marine gutless worms symbiont microbial communities from Max Planck institute for Marine Microbiology, Germany - Olavius geniculatus... | ecosystem: Host-associated > Annelida >... | reverse complement strand
CACCCAACATTTGTTTCTGTACTACCTGGGGAAAACACAACCAGTGAAATATCGTTTTTTATCCAATGCGATATGATTGCTTAATTAACATGATGTGTAAAAACACATTTTGTTCACATTTCTAACACTTTGGCTGACATTTCATCCAGTTGTCTATTTTTCAACTGCAGGCAGTAAAATTGTTTGAAGTGTTTGCCCACTATGCGAACACAAACAAGGAGACCCTTTCTCCATTCATTGACAGCAGTATCGATATAGTTCTGCTCCAGACCAATCCAGGCTGTACCAGTCGCTTCTTAACTTCACAAACATTCCTAAACTTCGTCTGGTAGACACACTGGTGCATGAGAATCAAACCTTGTAACAGACCTGCTGCTGGGGCCCACAGATTAAAATAGATGGAATTTCTTGACAATTTTTCATTCATTTTAACACGTATTATGCTTGGTCTGCTTTCCCCAGGTAGCGCAAAAGCAGTCAATGGGTGAGGTGGAAACTAGAAAACTTGTTTAACAGCCAGTAGTGTCAAAAATATTTGTGCCAAAAATTATTAAAATCTGCTGATCTTTCTTTAGGTTATGATTGATAATGTCGGAAATGTTTTTAGGTTTTCTGTTTATTTCAACACAAATTTCGCTTGATCTGGTTTCCCTAGGTAGTGCAGAAGCATACATTGAGTGAAGTGGGAAACTGAGCGATCATTTGATGACAAGTTGTGTCACGAATATTTGTACCAAAAATTATTAAAATCTGATAATTGGTTTTCAAGTTACAGTTGAAAATGTCGGGGATGTTTTTTGGGACACAGTGTATATAATACATTGACTGCATCTCCATATTTCCGTCAATTAGGATTTATTAAGCGCATCGTATAAACACTCAACTAATTCACCTTCACTACACTATTCATCTGTTATCTGAAGACTTGAGAAGAAATCATAATTAATGTGATTTTCTAATCGTTTATTATATGATGTACCAAGCCATAAGGCATTGATCTTCATTTCCTTAGCCCTACACTGCAAGACTGTGAACACAGGGCTACCCAGGCCAGCAAATCACATGGTGCGCCTATGAATGTCCCTGGTATGCTGGTACTAACCACAATGTTCCACCCAGGTACTAACTTTGCCAGCAAAAGGCAACTGCGTTAATCAGATACGGCGTGTTAAGCACTGGTAAAAGATCAGAAAGAAAATAAAGTTAACTGTATAAAAATGATACAGGAACATAGCCAGAAAATGTAACAAGACAAGAAAGGCTCACCGACTAAAGGTTACATCACTTTCAGCACGAAAGAAATAGATGTGATTCTTGAACTGCAGCTTGAAAACACAGTCTTTGTGGATGCCGTCTGAAGGACTTGGCAGACCGACAACATAGCCGAGCAGAGGTAAGCTTGCCAGCGGAAAATCATCCTAAACAATAAACATTCCATTATAACTTACTCTAGCATTTCTGCGTCCCATTTTATGTCTTCAGCTTACCATTTGAGGGCTAGTATGCACATCCCGAGGCTTGTTCAAAAGAACACTTGTTCCCCAACATGAACTCAGAAACACGGAAATAAAAATACACATTAACATCAGCATGTAACAACTGCAGAAATATTCAATCACAATAAAGCAATCAATCCACTACGGTGCCCATTAAATGGAGTTCTCAGAGGTGCGCTATTACTGCAACATGTAAAGCAATCTTGTGAACTTTGCAGTTTAAGGAATTAAAACAACCATCACATGGTTAACCCCATAGCCAAACAAAATAGCATGTTCCAGAATGCGTAAATCTAGTGGCTGATGCACAAATAAGTTTACTGATACACTGATACCAGTCTGAATATTGAGTAGAGTCCAGAGCATGAAATACCTGGTACTTTTTGTAGAAGAAGAGGCAGAAGTTTGTGAAGACCACCCAGAGTTTCTGCCAGCCATTGCTGTTCTTGAACTTGCGCAGCAGATAGCCACTGAGCTGATTCTGCAACGACAGCGGCTCAATTTATCGTTATACTCTGTGACCAACATTACCAACAGCTACCTGAATATCGCCAACTGCGACTGTGACTACAAAGCATTAGAATGACTGAAGTAGAGTTAAAGGGTGTCTAAACTGCAAGCTATGGAGTGTCACCTGCCATATGAGACCACCCCACTTTAACCCCAGCCAAGTTGGCCAGATTCACCTATATTTGCATAAAAAACTATTCTGCATAAACCGAGAGCTGTAGATAGCTTTAAAGTCCAAGTCGCATCATTTTACATAACTGTCATAAAGCGTTAATTGGCTGAATCAAACGCTTATTTGTCAATATTCATTAATCTTCTGGTTGCTAATACATCTTAATACCCTAAAACTCAGGTTTCAAGTACTCACTTTTCCCTTCTCATGGCTTCGGCCATATTCGGAACTGTGACTGTGACGTCATCTGTAGAAGGGTTGCTAACTAGTGTTATTGCCTTGAGTACAAATGCAACTTAATTGATGACCAAATAGCCTCAAAAAGGCCAAATTCTCCATCAACAGTTAAACCCACTAAAACAATATTCCAGCACATCGTTAATTTTACAAATCGCACACCTCTAATAGTGAACAGATAAACAATGACGTAATTTCTAATGTCACCTATGCGTCATTACTTGTACCGTAAATCGGACATCATTCTGAGTAAAACTGACGAATTTACTGTGTTTTCAATGCGAAAGTCAGTTTGTCAACCAAGCGTCCTGTGAGTGACGTCATTCGTATTTCTGGCACGTTCGGGTGCGTTCGGCTAGCACAACATGTCTATGATAAAATTACTTCAAAGTGATGTTTTCATTTCATTGGATCAGCGTATTATTAATTATTGTTACATTCTACGCATATTTGGCCAATATCATTTTTTCATGCGACTTGGCTTTAAGCGCTGGTTCACACTATTTTAATGTTGTTTTAACTCATAGTTTTGGCACAAACATTGAAATGCACCACTGTCCTTATTGTAAATAGCACATCATAAATTACTGTGATAACGATGATGGCCAAAGAATTAAAAGGCTGAGTTGATCTGGGATCTGGGTGTTTGGTTGTTAACACTGACAGATTTAAGCGACTTTTCCGTAAATTTTAAGACTTGGAGTATGATTTTATGTAGGCTTAGTCATTTTAGTGCATTTTATTCAACTGTATTTCATTGTTATGGACTGTTCAGCTTCGCTGTAAGTTGACACTGTTTGACATTATCATTACCAAGATGGTTTACCTATCCATAGACAAGTCACCCATTAAAGTAGTAACCATGATTGTAAGGGCCGGATCCTGATCCTGGTCTCTAGGCAGACAGCCCACAGGTGACATAGTCATAAACCCGGTGGCAGGCTGCCAATACTTTACACCAGGCCTGTGGTTACTTTCAAAGCCAGAGAGTGTCACCACCCTTTGACCAACCAAATTAATACTGCTCGGTGAACAGAGGCACATGTGTCTGAACAACTTGCAACCCAAATGGTGGCTGAAAATATGAGGTCTTTGAGCTAAATCCGATGCCCTCTAAAGCCTTCAGCACTGACGCAGATCAATTATTCACATAGAAAATTGTCAGAACGTATGAACAAAGATTAAGCAAACCCTGAAAGCGACGACATGTTCGCTGGCTCCAACGCTCAGACTGCGGTGCCAGCAGACGTGCATCGTCATGTTGGTGCGATGTTGTGCGGACGTAGACGTCACTGAGCCAGCAATGCTAGGCTCCGGCGATGCCGAGACAGCACTGTGACGCGAGTCTTCCAGCGTATCATCCAGCGCTTCTGACGAACCTAAGTCACAAGCACAACTGTCGATCACTCACCATCTAACTACTTCAGCTTCAAAGTAAACATAAAGCCCTTCCTAAGTCATAAGTCACTAATCTTCATTTCCTTAGCTCTCAGCCAGACAACAATCTACACTTCGGATGCTGGAAAGCTAGTGCATTGCATGGCGTGTGTGTTTATGCCCCAGCTTTCTGAAAGCTGGGACATAAACACTGGTACTCACTGCACCTACCAGAGGATGGCCAGGCTGAGTTAAACTGGGTGGCTTGATATATAACAAGACACAATAAAGTAAATGGTCGCATATCTCAGTAAAAACTGTCAAAGTATAGATTAACTTCGTTGATGCATCCAATGATGTTACGTGCTAAACCAAGCCACCAACGTCTCCAATAACTATGCTTGCGAGTAAATTCTGCTGTGTTAATGAATGAATGAATAGAACCATCTTCAGAAGAAAAGACAGAATCTGTGGCTTCAGTGCTTTTACAACACTCATATGTAGGCATGAGGAATGGTATGTGACTCATCCAGCAACCTCTAAAGCTTTCCTAGCAAACCTTAAGCAAATTTGGAGAACAGTCATTGAAACAGTTGTCTACATGAAAACATAATTAAAACAGAAGCAGACAAACAACCTGAACCAGATGCATGGTGATAGATAAATGTAACACACTGCTGAACAGCAATTGCCTTAACACAAACAGAACGTTGGCCAAATTCTCACACAAATGCAGCAATGGTATGAATTAGTAAGTAGCCTGAATAACATACTGTTTGACTTGAGGCTTGGATACAGTATCCGTGGATTGGCAGTAACATCATCAGCACTGGATGCAGCAGCAGCAGATATGGCTGTTTGAAGGTCTTTAATCCACTTTGACTTCTCCTCCACGCTGCTGGCGGCAACCACCAGACACCGGTTGTTGGTGTAGATCGTAAAACTGTTTGCTGATGATACCGATGACGAAATCATCGGTGTGCTGTCCGCTTCATCCACCTGACAAATACAAATATTATTAATTATCAATTACCACTATTCTTGCTAACAGTATCATGTAAGCACTGAGCACTGAGCAGTTGATGCAGCAGTCGCTGGAAAGGTGCGGTCGCCAATGGTAGAACGCACAGTACGTGGAGCGACCAGCGCTGATGTAGTCGAAGAGCGCAGTCATCGACGTGCTCTGAGGTGTGACACGCGCTGAAGATCTGAAGCCAGGTAGCCAGGTTCAGAGCCGTGAAGGGAGCGATACACTAGCACTGCCAGCCGGAACGCAACGCGTTCTGGCATCCGAAGCCAGTGCAATCTGCACAGTAACGACTGAATGTGGTCCTGACAAGCTCTGAAGATCAGCTGTGCAGCAGCGTTCTGCACAGACTGTAGCCTGTCCATGAGTTGCTTCGGAAGGCTGGCAAGAGTTGCGGAGCCGTAGTCAAGCCTGGAAAACACCAGCGCCACGATGAGCGACTGCATCACGTCGTTTGACACAGATCGTCGTATGCTTCACAGTTGTCAAAGGGCAGCAAAACACTTCGAACATGTCTGCCTGACTTGGGTACGCATCGTCAGGTTAGAGTCAATGAAAATACCAAGATCGCGCACGCATCTGACAGGCGACATGAGATCAGAGCCAACAGCCAACGAATCAGAAGGTAGCTGACTTTGTCAACGAGCTAAAGCGCACCAGAGTACTTCCGTCTTGGATGCATTGAGCTGAAATCAATTAAATCGCATCCAATCAGCGATGGCAGCGACACAGTCAGCAACACGTTTCCGTAGACTGTCGGTGTCCCCGGGTCGACAGAAACCGTAGATCTGGGTGTCGTCGGCATATAAGTGCGGATACAGTTCAAAGGATTCTACCAGCTGTACCAGATTCGCTGTATATAGAAGAAAGAGCATCGGCCCCAAGACCGACTCCTGTGGGACTCCACACAACACCGGTAGTGGAGTCGATCTGGATCCAGGACAGCGGACGTACTGAGTGCGGTTGGCGAGGTACGAACTGATCCACGAGTGAACGACACCGTTGACGCCGTGGGAAGTCATCAAATGTTGTCTGTTGGAGGATAGGGGCAGCTGAACCAGAACAATGCTAATCTGAAGATGCAGGGTAAAACTATAACAGAAAGTAAACCAATTTGGAGGGACCAGCTTAATTCATTATGTCATTCTGACAAAACTCATGAGTGTCAGTCAACTGTCATACAGTGTTGCATGGTATAATCACACATTTTTATTTAAATATCTCAGCAATTTATAAATGTAGGCCTGCATGCTCTACACAGAAGTGCAATAACAATTGTGAATAAATTGGTTAGAGTGATCAACGCATTAAAACACAGTGAATCAAAAGCACACATAAATATTGCATAGTCGATGCAGAGATAAAATGAATAGACGCATCCTAAAATAAAGCAAAAACTTGGTGCGCTTACAGACATTCCTTTCAACGAGAGTTGGCCGTGAACCTTAAACTGCAGGCTGGACGCCGCTATGCGACTTGTGTAGATCAGCATGTCGGAAAACTGCATAGACACATGCATAACTCAGATATCACATACAACAAACAAATATATACAGAATCAAACCAGGCAAGACCTTATCTGAGGCATCAGCTGACTACTGAGTGCTTGCTATACGGCACCACCTGCTACTTCCTCTTGTTACGTGGCCATCCTAAGGCCACGTTCACAAAAACACGAGTACGAGTCCAGGCTTCAGTTTACGAGTAAATGCTTTGCAAATAAAAAAATATTTCACTACGTTGCTAATAATTTTACTAATTGCACATCCCTAACAGCAAACAATTCAACAACGACGTAAATTCAGACGTTAGAATGTGTCACCCCTTGTACAAATCAAATTATCACTATTTACGTGTCATTTACTTCACAGGTAATCCAATGTGAATGAGTAAGTGAGTAGGGTTTAACGTCCCACTCAACACAATACATGTCATTTCGGGGACGGCCTTTCCAGGCAAAATTGCACAACGCACATACACATAATGACAGAACAAAAAGTTTAACCTTTACAAAAAGTTTAACCTTTATGAAACACAAAACACAACAAAAACGATGTGAACAGCTGCCATATGGGCAACTGGACTTGTACTCGTGTGTATGTGAACGATGCCTAAAAGGTCGCATTACAGGTTTTGCCTTTTTTTCATCCACATGGGCTCTTAGACTTTCAACTGAAATTCAACACAAGTAAGCACTGTATGCGCACTGGGGCAATGCCTTTGCATACTGACAGGCATGCACGCACCGTAGTTTTGTTCATTTCTGACGAGAAATTGAACTTACAAGAAAGAACATGCGTTGTTGATAGCCTTTACGTGACAACTTCTGAAGACATCCTTCACGGATAAACGACTAAACAACAACAACAATTGAATTACATATTATATTTAATAATATCATACATTGCAGATTTTATTATATTGTAAAGTTCGAGCTAGATTTTCCTACAAGTCAAAAAAGGTGAATTGTGATGCAGATAAAATGTCATTTGGACTGATGTAAATCTCCCCAAATTTTAATGTGTCAGAAAATGTTCTTCTTGTCAGAAAACTTCCTTTCAAAAACACAAAATTCAGGATTGGAAATGCCCATTCTGAGAAAAGTTAATGACATAAATAAAAATTTTGAGCACACACACCACCTACGACAAAAATTTGCAGCTATCTATCCGAAAATTAAAACTTAATGCAACAAAGTTTAAAACCTATGATCAGTGGGGTAGCCAGAAATGTCAATAAAGAGAACCTGTATGCCTTCCTCCTCTCCCTTTCATTTTTCTCCTCTCTTCCCCTCTCCTCCCTTCCCTTAGAAATAAAATGCCTAAAATCCAGCAAAGGGTCTGGGGAGTGCTGTGAGCTCCCCCAGAAGGGTCTGGGACATACCCCAGCTGAAATCAACTTTGCAGCATTATAGCTTTAAAATATGAGATCTGCTAGCAACAATTTTAATTATTTTCCTGAGAATAAACTGACCAAATTGGCAAATGTGGTGCAGTTGAAACGTATGCTTATATCTTGTCTGGGGGATTGGGAGGCCTGGGCCGCTACAATACCCTCTCCCCCCTAAACTGCCTTGTCTACACGACTGCCCATGACGCCACTGAGCACAGCACGTCAGAGGCCACAGCTGTTATACATTTTATCTACTCACTCGGCTCTGCTGCACAAGGTTATCAATGCCGATCAAGCCTTGCTGCAGCTCCACCAGCTTCTGCCAGTTCTCCTGCAACATTTTATGTGGTGCCACAATATCACAACACTTGCCTATCAAACGTCATGAAATTACAGCTGCTAACTATAAGAAACCTAACTGCTGACTTTTTAAACAACAGCAAATAATAATTCATTAAAAAAATAAGCTGTGATCATTGTCCAAGAACACACGTTTCTGCTGACCTAGAATTGATGTCAGTTAGGCTATCACAAATGCAGCAAGACAGTCAGTGACTGTTTTACATAGAGCCTTACAGGTAAACTAGAACGTTCATATTCTCTGAAGAAAAAACTATCATTTTTTTGTTGACAATGTAGTAAATGTACTCAAATCAGCTGAAAAGTCGCTCACGGGATGCACTTCACATGCTGTGTTAGTGATGCGACTTTGATCAAAAATCTAACAATTACATTTTTAAATTATAAACTTCTTAATGATTGATCAGATCACCGTTAATTTCCACAATTCTATATACACAAAATCTGCATCAAACAGCCGCTCTAGCATGACCAACAATATTACTGTATATACACCAGTGCAATCTCGCATATGATGAATTATTATCTGCTTGTAAAGACCATTCATTTTTTGGAATTGCTCCACCGATTGGCTGGGTCTCCCAAAGTAAAACTGCGTTTCACGCGAAACAATAAAGGTTCTGTAGACTGCATACTCCTGCAGCAATGAACAATCCGTTGATGTGAGTGAGTAGGGTTTTACGTCCCGCCCGACACAGCATAGGTCATTTCGGGGACGGCGAACAATCCGTTGAAACTGTACCTGTACAACTATAAACAAGGGAACTGAGAAATGAAACTCCACTGAAGCCAACATCAAATCACACCATTCTGCGCAAAGTCGGATACTATTCAATCAACCTGTTACAACAAGTGAACCGCAATGAAATGAAAACGAAAAACAAATGCACCAGTTGACTGATCTTCTCGTTCCAATCACTCAGAACTTTGCTGATTTGTTCAAGGCACTCTGTACACACAACAGCTCTTGCTAGTAATAAATGTACAAAACATAAGTTTATACACTTGTTAACGGCAACATTAGAGCAACTACTATGACTGGATACAATCCAGTATACCATGCTTCCACACCAGAATACAATCTCTCACTCCTAAAATCTGATCAGACCATCAATTATTATGCACATACACACACACCATTCTGTCACTGCAATAATAAAATATAAAACAATACGACATTTGGCAATAAATGATATCGAAGAAAAAATGCTATCATTCTATCTCAGCAAGAAACAAATGCTTTACAGTAACAACTTGTGGTAAACTGAAGACTAGACAAAAAAGCATTAAAATATAAAAAGAACAAACCAAAAGATTGCTCCTCCAATTCTTTTGCAACATACGGCACTATATAAAGGTGTTCTGATTGAATGAGTGACTGACAGCATACTTTGTCATGTCAACAAAGTATAAGCCTATCATCATTATCAGTTCAGTTCGTAAACATTTGCCTATTCTATACCAACTATCCATTACTCATGCATGACATACAATAACTAATAATAAGGCAAAAGGCATTACCTTGGCAGTCACCGAGGTCTGGATGATCAGGACGATACAACTTTATCAACCCTGACAAACACGACAAAATAACAGAAAAAAGGGTCACACCGTTACTTGAAATGCAGGCCAATATCAAAACTTGTGCAGTGTAAAAGCAAACGCCAGTCACAAGCTGACTTAATACAAAGTGTGAAATAATGCTGCTCAACAGACGTCGATTCTGGTCTGCCATTCCGAAGGTCCGCTATTCTAAAAGTTTACTATTCCCACTAACCCTAAGCATAACCCCAAGGCTGGCCCTAAACCTAACCAGTAACCCTAACCCTAACCTTAAACCAAACCTTAGCAATGTGGTGCATATCTGCACAGTGGACCTTCGAAATAGCGGGCCAGTACCCATACGTCATGGCCATATCTTCATCTAATACTGACCAATTTGAGACAATAATGCATGAAATAGATGCCGAGACAAATAATCAACAATTTCAAAATTCTTTTCTGTAACATACTTTGTAAATAGTGGTACTTGTTGTTTATTTTTAAGCAGTTTTTTTGTATCAAAACGTAAGTCTGTGGAATAAAAAGGATTCTAGTTGGACATATCCTTTGATGCAACTGAGGAATAAATAATGTATCAGGAAAACGTTAAGCTAATCCAGTATGCAAGCTCCCTGAGTAATTATCAACTTACTATTCCGAGCACATTTGAAATGGCAATTGCAATCAACTCACGTTCAAGAAGGCTGCGATAATGCAGAAGGCGCTGAATGGGCTTCAGCAAGAAGGCACCAATGGGCAGGTAACAGACTTTCTGTGCTTCGAAGTCGGCGAATGCTCGTTCGAAGTCGGGATGATGCTTGAGAGCCATGCCGAGCTGATTCAGCAGCTGGTCGTGCTGGTCAATGTGCATCACGTACCACTGCACACCGGCCAACCAGCACACACTCTTGTGTCACTCACTTACAAATTAGTTATGCATGTAACAAGTAGCTACGTTTTTACACGTGACAGCAGAATGCTTCGCGTGTCTTAGCCATCGTCTAGGTGTCCGTCCGTCCGTCTGTCTGTCACACTCGTGATCTGTGTCAAAACGGTGCATGCTAGGATCACGAAAATCTTCACTGTGGGATGCCCCAAGGACTCTAGTTTTTTGTGACAAGATTTTGTGCCCCTGGGTGAGGGGGTTCCCCTCGAACGAGGGCGTCAAAAAGGAGTACCGCCCTTAAAAACATTATTTTGCCTCTATTGGCTTTTATAGTGTGAAAAAGGTTGCATATAGGATTATAGGTACAGACTTGCTGCATACTGTAACAAGTACTTGTGACGAGCTTCTTGGATTTGTCAACATCAATGACCTTGAATGAAATGAAAAGATGGGTCCGGGAATGGAATCCCTACTGCATGCTTACTCCTTTTAACGCATAACTCCACTGTTGTTGTGACTTGATCGTTGACAGATAAAATAAGTTTGGTGAAGAAATACAACAACAGTTGATTGGGCTTAAATTTGAGCAAATTAAATGAAATTACATCCATCACAATTATAAACCTGAAGATCAGATATTGCCACAAGTCCCCTGTGCATGCAACTGATAGGTACAGCACAACACGAATTACAGCACAAGTTTCTCACCTGTAATACAGACATGTTCCTAAGCATCAGTCCACCGAGCCGTCGAAAATCATCCGTCAAACGAACGCTCGCTTTGCCCTGCCTGAAATGGTACAACAGGCATAAATGTACTGAAAAGCTTTGGACACAACGTCACAAATTTTGTGTCGATCGGTTGAGGGGTTTCATATCATAAGGGGTCAAATTTTGCCATTATCTACTGATTCAGCAGGTCACCATTAACACAGGGCTGCACTACCACGTGCCTGTGATGTCATTACCAACAGCACGTTTTAAGCAATGCCTATATGGCCACTATCCTGATGAGAAAATAAACTTCAAGAGATTTGTGTGGTCACAGAGCAACAGTGATGTTTATGCATTCATCAAAATGACACTGACATTCTGCTTCAATTTTATGTATTAGATAAATAACAATAATAATAGAACTTTCACATTTTCACTTTATGCGAAATAAAGTAAAAAAAATCCCAGATGACATTACGAAAGCACAGAGAATCACAAGATTCACAACTGGTAGAAAAAATCTCAAAGCGAATTCCCATGCAATAATCGAACAAATGTGGAAAAATATCACAGCAAATCTAAATAAACCCCAAGCATAGCAGTTTACATTCAGTACATATTCCAACTCCAAGTGCCAATAGGATAAGGAAGTACTGACCACGACGCAAGGCGCTGTTCAATGTCAGTCAGTAGCTGCTGATGATGCTCGTAAATCGGCAGAATGGCGGCAAAGAATAGATCTGTCAGATAGTCAGGCATTGCATCGTTTCGACACATCGCTTCACGAAACCACTGTGCAGTGCATTGCACAGTTATTCAGATTCATATACACAACAGACTTCATTGAAAGGGAAAAAATGTCAGCCCAGTGCCGACACATTACACGAACGCTCGCCTAGAGCTGCAACTGCTGCATAACTCTGACTCTAACCGTAACATTTTCAACTGAAAACTGGCACGATGTTTACTCATAATTTGGGAAACGTTCACACCAACTGCAGTTGTCGGTTCTTTCAGTCGAGAGTGCATGTAAGACACGCAAATGAACCGATGGACAAACAAGACCCATAATGTGTGCGATCTGCTACACCGCTGCATGACTACAAATCAAAGTGACACACTGCTACGCGAAAGGCTATAACCAAAAATTCAAGCATACGACAACATCAAATGGTTTCTTATCTTCCATCGCTGATAATATTGTGCTGATACATAAATAATAAAAATCACCCATGCTTAGCACATTTACTGTGTTACAGAACTAGACACTGCAAACTCAACATCGCAGTATCAAGCGCCACATGCCTCCAACTGTTTCAGCAAATTTGCTGACTTTGATCTTTGATGCATTTCCCATAACCCAATCAGATCAATTGTGACAAGAAATTTGAGCTAATGCTCACGAGATGCGCGAAAGCTTGTAGCAGTTCCGGTTCAGTAGTTTAGCTGAAAATTGGGGTGTTCATGTTAATCTAATATACAAATACCAAATTCTTTATCTGGATCACATACCGGTAATGATAGTACCGTGGCGCCACCTTGTGAATGATA
>Ga0209671_1005575_pt1 | contig 12765 bp, 8 predicted proteins | sample WorMetHERISLAND2_2_FD_187401 | JGI IMG/M metagenome (GOLD analysis project Ga0209671, IMG submission 187401) | Marine gutless worms symbiont microbial communities from Max Planck institute for Marine Microbiology, Germany - Olavius geniculatus... | ecosystem: Host-associated > Annelida >... | reverse complement strand
GTCAGACATGACGTCACCACTGGCCTGCATTCCGGACAATGTTGAACGAAATTCCTTTTATATCCACAAAATGGCCATCTAAATAAACGAACTAATATTGCACGCATCACCCGCTTAATATAGGCCCAAACAACACTTAAATAATGCTAATTTAACTAATCATATTATTGCAGTTATTGGACCGTTGCGTAAAATGGCCGACCACAAACGTCTATAAAGTCGCGTCAGACTACAGTCTAAGCCCATATCGTAGTTAACAGAGTTCTAGCCAATTTTTGGCAAAGATTCTACAAATTTCGTTGCCGTGGCAATGAGAGTCAACCGTGGTAGACTTACTAAAATTATTTATTCGCCCCACTCTCAAAACCCCTTGTTAGATGCAAGAATCTCAGAGATATATTGTACATTATGTTGAATTGTAGTCCCTTTTGTCGCAAGTTTCGTTCCCATTGCAACGAGGGTCAGTCGGAGTAAAATTCGATTGGCAGCATTCGCTGGTGCATCCCTGAAAATCCCCCTATATGCAAAAATCTCGCAGATATCTCTTACACAAGCCGAGTTATACCCAATTTTGTCCCAAATTTCGTTGCCATGGCAACGGGGGTTGGTCGAGGGAAAATGCGATTGGCAGCATTCAATGGCCTATCTCCGATAACTCTCCTATAGACGCAAAAAAGTTAGCAGATATCTTTTATACAACCCGAGTTATAGCTCATTTTGTTTCAAATTTCGTTGCCATAGCAACCAGGGAGGGTCTGGGGTAAAATTGAATAACACCATTAGATTGGCCATCCCAAAGCCATACCATAGAACCACAAATTACGACTTTATCTTATACGCAGCCAAAGTTATGACCGTTTAAATAATTTTTTAATTTCCCCATTGGCGCCATTGTAATTTTTTTTTCGAATTTTTGTAATAAATACGTTAAATATTCAATTTTAATTTTCTAACTCCAACAAGGCGCACCCTTGCCTGATACCGCATCGTTTGAGCCATTGCGCGCAAAAATTTCCGTTGAGGGGTCTGACCTGTAGGTGCGTGGAAGAAAAAGAAGTATATTGCTATTAAAATGTTTGCATATATTTCACTTATTTGCCGAGAAGCCCCCTTGTGCAGATTTACATGAAATTTTGCATGAGGGGTCATCTAGCCGACGTAATCAACTGTGCCAAATTTTATCTCAATCAGATGATGGGTTTTGATTCTGTGGGGGTCGAATTTTTGGCTTTCCCGTAGGAAAGAGAAGTCGCCGTTAACACAGGGCTTGAACTACCGTTCAGCCTGTGATAATAGACTTTCTCGTAACTTACTGCCATGGGAGGGATGCTTCCTGTGGGCTGGCGATCAGAGCAGCCCATCCTGTCATCACGATATTCGTCGTATATCATGACTGCATGGCGGTAGCATCTTTTAGTGCTTTGACGCTTTTTTGTGGCCGCCAGTAATGGCGTTGGCTTACTGCCTGTGGAAGTAGTGTCGCAACAGTTTCCAGAAGTTTGCTTGGAATAGCTGAGCTAACCTAGCCTAGATTAACTCTGGACATTTGGACATAATGTGGTCATTTGAGCGAGTAACTGACTGACTGTTGTGCAGCTATTGTTGTTGTCATCGTCTTTGCTTTGTTTCAGTATTATTTCGAACATTGAATATTTGCTGTATTTATTTCATAATATTTGCACAGTTGTCACTTAATGGGGGCGCTGAAATGGAAATGGCTGAATTTGCAAGAAGTGGAAATTTTAAGGAAACGCCCAAAAATTCGCATCCGTGTGAGTTTGCAAAGAATGGACTTTGCAAAGAATGCGTGTGCCTATAGCCTATAGACGGACTATGTCGTGTCTATCACAGTTCCGTTGGCGGCAGTATTTGCCCTGCTATACCTGTATATATCATGTGAGAATGATTGCATCTTGTTTTAAGCATTCAACATAAAGCGTATTTGATTTTAATACCGAACTTCATTAGTGTGGAAGTAAACTTTACGTTTGTCAAAATTAACTGTACATTCAGACAACAAGATGATTTGGACGTTCTAAATTAGCTGATGATGTCAAATGTCTGCACGTTTATTATCAAGTTACTTACAGTAACAGTGTGTATCTTGCTATTAGTATGATATTCAGTTAATCATTTCTGAACATTCATTAACATACTTTAACAGTGTGGAAAAATGTAACCTTCACTTGCAAGCTAGTTTTCTTGCAAAGTCTATTCTTTGCAAATTTAATTCCTTACAAATTCAATTTTTTGCATTTTCCTTTCCTTGCAAATTTAACTTTATCTTTCTTTGCATTTTCCGTTCTTTGCAAATTTCACACTTCGTCGAAATCTACCGTTTTCCTTCCATTTTGCTTTTCTTACAAATTCCATTCTTTGCAAAGTGAGGCGACCTCTTCAATGCTCAAGCGCTTTTGGCTTCGCAAATCGCGACATAAGGGGTACCTGGTCGATACAAAGTTCGGCACCAACGATTGCTAAAAGTTTGCTTATTACATTATTATTGGCCTAACCGAGCTGAAGTAATTATCCCGGACGGCGGAATGCATATCAATTAGACAAAAATAGTAACTTTTCACTTGTAATGCAAGGCAAATAGTTTTCTAAAATTTTTGTGGGTTCTGTTCCACAGTGACTGATCTGTGAGTATGGTTCTGGTCACTCTCGTCGGATACTTATTTAACTGAATGCGTGTGAATTTCGCAGGAACAAGAGGCTCTCCAGGACTGCGTGGTCCCAACGGTGACTTTGGAACGACCGGCAACTCGGGTCCGACGGGTCCGGCTGGATTTGCCGGACCACGTGGCGGCATCGGCCAGCCAGGCGAGCGTGGTTTCCAGGGCGTAGTTGGACCACAGGGCGGCACTGGATTCCAGGGACCTGTCGGCGACCCGGGAGCCACAGGCGAGTCCGGACCGATAGGATTTACCGGCAACGTCGGATCAATCGGCGCCCGAGGTCCACCTGGATTCACTGGTGACACCGGTGCTACCGGACCTGCCGGAATCGCCGGAGATATTGGACCATCCGGTCAGATAGGTCCGCAGGGCGCGACTGGAGCTAAAGGTGTGCTTGGTAACACCGGATCCGTGGGACAGCCGGGAATTATCGGCCCTCAGGGTGACAGGGGACCCCAGGGAGCGCAGGGCCCGATAGGCCCCATCGGACCCAGCGGATTCGACGGTATGGTTGGAGTACCTGGTGTGCGCGGGCCGACCGGGGCTACGGGACAGTCAGGGTCACAGGGCTCTCAGGGTCAGAGAGGGCCCCCAGGTCCACCGGGAAACACAGGAGCCACGGGACGTGACGGACCACGCGGCCCCCTAGGTCCGTCCGGAGACAGGGGACCTTTAGGCCCGCCGGGGAACACAGGAAGTACTGGAACCGCGGGATTCAGGGGTGATCAAGGTCAGCCGGGCGATATCGGTCCACCAGGAGCTCCTGGAAACACCGGAGGAGTGGGATTCATCGGCGATCCTGGTGAACAGGGAATAGCTGGACCCCAAGGACCCGCCGGACGCACCGGTGCCACCGGGGCGACGGGATTCGGCGGACGTCCTGGACAGAATGGAGTGCCCGGGGTTTCCGGTCTCAGCGGAGATACCGGAGCGACCGGATACGCCGGTCAGAACGGTCAGCGTGGTCCGCCCGGCCCGCCAGGTGATACCGGTAACACTGGGCCGCTCGGGTCACCTGGACCCGCCGGACCCCAGGGACCTCGCGGTGACCAGGGAGCTACCGGGATTGTTGGAATCAAAGGACCGCCGGGTCCTGCAGGGTTCTTTGGTCCGTTGGGACCGCCTGGCCCAGCCGGACCGCCCGGCGATACCGGATTTGTTGGACGGCAAGGCCCACCTGTAAGTGACATTCGGTATTTTTACGTGTTTTCACGAACAATATGCGCTCATTTTTGTTATTAAGCAGCAGCAGCTAAAAGCCTGGAAGCACTTCTTGACAGATATATGAGCGAATGAGTCAATTCTCTCAAAACTGCCAGAAGACAATAGGTTTTTGTTAACCAGTTGCAAAGATTTGTAAATAGATGCTATGCGCATCATGTTAAGTGGTGTTAGACTTTGCCGTTGCCGTTATTATCATCACTTAGGCCTATGTGACCGAGACTGTGGACAATATTTTGCAGACGTTAGGTTGACTTTCATCATTTTTTGGTTTACTGCCATTTGTCGTTATTTATAGTCGTAATAAACGTTGTTTTAAATCACCGTTGCTTTTACAGTGACTCTAAACGTTACTAAGAATTTTAGAAAAAGTTGAAAATAATATAAGGAAAAACATCAAAGCGTGTTTTAATCAAGTAGTTTTTTTATTCAGAACTTTGTTGTATGTGAGGATGATTGTGTGGCGCGCAGGGTCCGGATGGCGTGAGGGGATCGCCAGGAAACACCGGCAGCACCGGAGCTACCGGTCAGCCGGGATTCCCAGGTCCGCAAGGTCCGTCCGGCAACACGGGCGCATCCGGACCGGTCGGCGACACCGGATTCGCCGGACAGCCCGGACCCCAGGGGTTCCGTGGACCCCCCGGAGGTCCGGGAGACACTGGGAATACTGGGCCCCAGGGTCCAGCCGGACCGCAGGGTCAACGCGGGATTCTCGGACCCCAGGGATTCACCGGACGCGACGGAATAGCCGGCGCTACTGGAGCCACTGGGTGGACGGGTGGCTACGGAGCGACAGGTAACACGGGAGCGACTGGAGACACGGGTCAGACGGGACCTGTTGGTGTCATTGGACAGAGAGGTGAACAGGGAGAGCCCGGATTAGCTGGACCCGCTGGAAACACCGGATATACAGGTGACTCCAAATCACACTCACACTGCCTACCATGTATTTAACCTTTGTGTTACAATTTTCTAAATCTTTCACGGACTTAGTTCATTTTCATTGGTTTTACGCGTTCTTGTGTTTGAACATCTAGCAGCGATGGTGATGCTCCTGCTACTGAAATAAGTCTGCCCCTCGAAGATCCGCGAAAGAACCCGGATCGCCACCAAAATGTAACCGTCTCCTTCTTCAACCCTTTCTCGTCGGCGGAGGTGATCAGGAAGCGCACTAAAGATCTTTTTGAGTATGCGCTATATAAATTTACACTTTACTTTACTTACTTTACTATACAATTTGATTTGGCGAATAGGCGATTTAATTTTGCTGCCATTGTGTCCTTTAAGAAAGTTTTAAACTGTGATCAAAAAATGCCTTCAAAATCCATTTGTAACTGTCACTATTCTATTTTAGCAATAATCTTGTTGCTTGTAGTCAATACACTAATAGTTTTGACATTGAAGTTTATCAATCAGAATTTTTAATCAGCCGAAGCTGTTTTAAAGTGGACAGCATGGTAATAATTATTATGAACACGTGTATTTGCCATAAAATGACAAACGGACAGACAAAAAGACGTACAACGGTACAAATAGCCTACAGATAAAACAGCTGTGTTAACAACAATTGAAGTCGGTGATAATCGTTAAAAGACGAGTACGGTAAGAGCTGATGTGATGATGTTCTAGGTTCGACCGGAGCGACTGGACGCGAGGGTGTCCAAGGTCCTCGCGGTCCATCCGGTCTTCTCGGCGTCCAGGGCAACACTGGGCGACCTGGCCTCTTAGGTCGACAGGGCTTCACTGGCGCTACAGGCCGACGTGGCGTCGCCGGTACGTATACGTGGTGGGCCAAAAATACACGGGTTTTTAAGAGTTTATAGCGCTGCAACGATTTTTGCAAATTACACAGAAAATATTTAAATGCATTCGTACAAATTTTTTACACTTAGGCCTATTTTAGACAAAATTACAGAAATCTTTGATATATAACAACACGTCTTTCTAAAAGAACGGTTGCCAAGTTATCAGCGTTCAAAACAATGCATTTTGCCCGCCTTGTACATGCATCACTGCCATTCGTTCTTTCCGCTGTCGCGTTCTATCAACGCACTGCAAGTGTAAGGCTGTGCAGGGTCAGAATGAAACGATGTGTTACGATGAATGATTTGTGCTGCAAAACTGGCAGGAGAGCTGTATGTTGTGACCTTGCCATGCGTGATGTATCGGTCAGAATTTTTAGCAAAACTGTTGTACAAGGGCTAAAGGAGTATAGGAACGTTACTGGACACAGCGCATGTTGTGATGGGTCGATGATGTGTGTCGACAGGTGACCCTGGTGTTGCGGGTCCTCTTGGTCAGCAAGGCTACACCGGGTACACCGGCGCGACCGGATGGACCGGTTTCACTGGAGACCGCGGAAGGACTGGGGCTACCGGGTGGACCGGACACACTGGAGTCCAAGGTATCGGAGGAATCGAAGGACGTCGAGGCCCCCCGGGCAGCTCTCAAGGTCAGCATTGATCTATCTAGATTGTACCACACTATATACGTGCGTGTCTTTGGACTTTGGTTTTATGCTCTTCTATTTTCAAATATCTTTCGCTGCTGCTTCTACATTCTGGAATAGGCCTACTCTCTGTGAATACTAGAACTGCTAGTACTCTAAAAACTAGAGTAGCATAGGCACTGGCGCCTAAGTCTATTGCTCAATCCTTTTATCGGCCCTTTGAACCGCCAATGATACGTTAAATCCGTACAGCCCAAGTCCGCCGGATGGCCGTCTTTGGGAGCAGCCGTCGCGTCTAACCGACTGGGTCAGTAGCCTATTTACCGATTCACACCCAGGACGCGACTCAACCCAACTCAACTGTTGAGTTGAACTGATTGTTTTTTTGGCGTCATAAGTGTGAGCTCGAATTACCGACGCAGCTCAGCTGTCGGCAACTGTATGCGAGAGTTGAGTCACATCGTCTGCAGTTGTGTTTACACCTACGACGCGATTCAGCTCAAGAGCTGAGACGCGTCGGCGTCGTAGGTGTGAACTGGCCGTATGCGACTAGTCTTCTTTTAGGCTTATTAAGTTGCCTACTGTTACAACTTGCCTTTACTTCCCGTCGGCAGTACTCTAAACTACTCTGAACTAGAGTTAACGTAATAACGTGTTGAAGAATTAACGCGCGTTAAAAAAAATTAACGCACATGCGTAAATTTAGGCTACTAAATTCTGTGAAGCAGGAGTTTCATTATTCCATTAAACAGCAGCTTTTTGACAGTGGAATAATATTCGAGTAACTAAAATTGTTTTGTTGTCGTTCCATCACTACTGTCACGGTCTTGCGACTCAGCCACGAGTTCGTCGGTCGTTATTTCGACGTTAAAAAATTAACGCCTCGACAGCACTACTCTGAGCTGGTGACGTGATGCCAGGGTGCGTTATCACCTGCATGGTGTGACGCATATTTGCTCAATTCGCGGATTATCTGGCCGACGTAGACAGTAGACTGTGAAGTGAGATATGCCGTACGTGGGTACGTTCTGAACTGGTTCGTATATGATGCCTGCTGGGTGCGGGTGCGTTCAGGTCTGGTGGATTCGCAGCCGATCCTGTCGGGTTTGGACGCGCACGAGGAGGAGCTGACCAAGCTGAGCGGAGGCGTTCAGATGCTCATTTACGGCATGGTCGGCTGGCTGTCGGTCGTCACGGTCGCCGCGCTGGTCATATTCGTCGGTGTTTACGTGCGAATGTCTCGCGTCGCGCGGTCGCTTGATGACGCAGAGACCGGCTCATCCATCGCCTCCGCTGACTCCAGGTCAGTACTACCAGTGAGAGTGACTACTGGCTAGTGATTGCAATTCCGGGATTGAATTCTCAATTTCGGTATCCGGGATTCAGACACTGTAATCCCAGGATTTTCCGAATCCAGTTTTCGGGATTAGGCTTAGGCTACAGCTAGGTTGTTCGTTATTATGGCATTCCCAATAGACACAGTACTTCATGCAGTAGTAGGCAGTGGGCTCCTGCGAAAGGCATACATTGTATTTGATCTGTAAGAAGTAACGTGACGGTCAAAATACAAATCACAGCAAATCCACAACAAAGAGTAGGACTCTATTGTGCATATAATATTCTATTGATTGGACGGCTGAAATGGTTATTTGTATCATTTAACACGCGAAAACGTACAGTTTTTACTAATTTTTGTAATCCAGAAATCTTGGGATTGGGACGCCACCCATCCGGGATTCGGGATCTGGGATTGCAATTTCTACCACTGACGCAGCAAGGTCTAAGGGGCTTTGGTTCAGCAGCAAGTTATTGGCCTTGAGTTGCCAGGCCCAAATTAGGTTTGGGGAGGGACAGCGAACCCCCTCTACGCCAGCTATAGGAGCTTGGGGAACGCTGTAAGCTACACAGCTATTTTTGGCCTTAGTTTTGTGTCGCCCCGCTCGGGGGAGGGGGCAGTGTTCATTAGACCGCCTGAACCCCTGGTTCTTACGCCGCTGGTCAGTGCAGATCCCATACAGACTACAAACAACACAAACTACACTGTGTCTCAAAAACGGACCCCAACATTATCGATCGTTACTTGACGAATTATCAAATTTTTATAGTTTTCACTACAAATATGTCTGACACAACTGGTCATGAATAGGCCGCTAAAATTAAAATATTCCACCTTGTCCAATGTGTGCTTCTGCACTACCTGGGGTAAATGGAGCACACGAAATAGACTCTGAAATGAACGAAAAACGCCAAAAACATCCGTGACATTATCGATTGTAACTTGGAGAAATATCGTGTTTAATACGCTAATGTATTGTACTCTTCGTAAACCTAGGTCGCTAGCAACTTTGCTGAATGCTGCAGCCCCAGTGTGATGAGAAATCAGAAACGAAATCTGTGTTGGGATTTCGGTGCGAATCGGAGTAGCCATGATGTCTCGAGTTAGTTGCGATGTATCATGTTAGTTGGTTGCGTGCAGGTCAAAGGCGGCGTCTCTGCCGTCGCAGTTAACTCAGAGCCTCGCGCCGCGGGAAAAAGACTCGGCTCCGACCTTCCTCGACGTCGACTTTCCGTCCAAGACTTCCGCGTCGTCCGAGCCCCGTCTTGAAATGACTATTGACGACGTCGCTGACGATGACATTGATAATGATGATGATGATGCCGATGATGTAAGGCCTCATCGTCAGGGTGCAGTAGTAGACAGTGCTTCCGTAGACATTGGTCCAACGCCCGTACACAGCTGAGATGAGATCTGTGATGGTGAAAGATGAAGCAGCTCATGTGGCTTTGTGTTCTGTTTTGTCCTGTGCTTTAACTTGCTCAACCGTAAAACCTTGACGATACATACATATGTGGTCGTTTTGTATGTACACTGTGGGGCATAAAAAAAACACCAAAATTTGTTCATCATAATTTGAAGTGATCCAATTTTAATAAGAATATTCCTGATACAACTAGCCATCAAACGTCTGTTTAATTTCCCACCTCACCCATTGTTTGTTTCTGCACTACCTGGGGAAAGAAAACGAACAAAATAGTGCATTTTTAACCACTGGTATTATTGCTTAATCAAAAAACACACAAAACGCACATTTTGTCCATATTTTTTATCATTTTAGCTGACAATTTATCTAATTGTCCCATTTTTAACTGCCTACATAAATGTTTGAAATGTTGGCCCACAAATATGGGCTCGGCTCGGAGACACTTTCTCCATTCGTTGATAGCAGCGTTGATAACGTTCTGCTCCAGACCAATCCAGACTTCACCAGTCACTTCTTGAATTCATCAATATTCCTGAATGTTATGTCTATTTAATAGCCGTGCTGCTGCACAACAGTCAAACCTTGTAATTGATTGGCTGTTGGTGGCCACATATCCGGAAAGATGAAATTTTATAAAGTTTTTTTGTTGATCTCAATGCATATTTTGTCTGTTCTATTTTTTCCAGGTAGTGCAGAAGCAGATGTTAGGTGATGTGGGAAACTGAACGGCCATTTGATGGCCAGTTGTGTCATGAATATGCGTACCAAAAATTATTAAAATTGGATAACCTTTCTTTAAGTTATGGCCAAAAAATGGTGTTTTTTATGCCGTTACAGTTAACTTTTTTTCGTTAATTGCTGCAAGCTGCTGAGCGACTCGTGTTTGTTAGCGCCTTCTGGTGCTAGCTGCGGCTATCTAACGGCGTCGTTGTTGTTGTTTTTGTTGTTATTGTTCGATTACTGCTCTGCAATTTGTATTAACCCTTTAAAGCACGCGCTAACATTCACTCTGGACTGCACTGGTCGTTCGTTATAAAGCAGTGAAAGACGCTGCCATGGTATCAGATATAAATTATGTATTGCCCACACTTCAGTCACATCTTGTCAGGTGTGTCTTGTCACACTGCTTTTTAATCTGTAGCTGTTGTCAATAGTAATAGTAATTGTTAATACACGCACACACACACACACACAGACGGTCCTTAAGTAAGTGCCAGATGAACTAGAAGCCTTGTATAAATCGGCAAGCCTGCGTCGATCACATTTTCATGTAGTGTTGTTTAGTGATGGGCCGAAAATGTTAACAGTCAGCTGTGACACGCAAGTCCGAAGCGGCACGACTTCCACTCGGTCTTTTCTTGCCCAACTCAACCCTTAAAAACACGCTGCGGCAACGCCCAAATTTAGGTCAATTCAGCCTCCTAACCCAACCCAACTTTATGCAATTTAGCAGCCAGGCCGTTTAAACAAAACCAACGGAATGTAAGGATCATGGGGATTAATCGCCGTTGCACTGTTATGAAAATTAGCATCGTTTTATGTAATAATAGTAGGGTATTAGATGTTCTTACTACTGTAAAGATAGCGCCGTGTGTGGCCGCATATTGTTTAGCCTACGTGAATGATTTTAGCTGATGAAAATCGTCGTCATCGTAACGGGCAGTTTGCGTTAGAAATGATATGTTTGCTCATTCACTCAGTCTTTCGTCTGTTCATAGATCGGTCGATGCAGTTAACTGTACATACATAGCCTATGATCAGCTATAGTAACTAATTGCTCGCCTACTAGGCTACTGCTCTTTTTCTGTATGTCTGTGTTGATGATATTAAACTTGTAATCTACAAACATATCAACGTGAGTCCTGCTTTGAAGTAGGCCTAATTAATCGCCGTTGCACTGTTATGAAAATTAGCATCGTTTTATGTTTGCCAACATTGTAAAGACAGAATAGCACGTAACCACATAGGCCTATAGGCCCTAGGCGTAGAGAGTAACTCAGAGCAATAGTCCCACTGTCCTACAAGTCAACAATTGCACTAATAGTTGCCGTAAAATAATTAAGACATGATACAAACTGTAACGTCGTGCAACCTAGTCATAGGCCTATTAATCAGAAAAAAACTCCACTAAAATGCAAAAACTTGGGAAAAAGTAAGTCATTTTAATATAGCTCGTTTGAAAACGAGGACTGTAGTGTCTACGTCGGGCTGGTGTAAAACATTTCACGTTCATCAGGTGACTTAAGTCTTAAGCTGCTATGGTCCTCGATGCGCTGTTCATTTTGACGCGAGATGCGCGAGTTGCACGCGAAATTTTTCGTCGACAGGCTTATTAGTGCAGGTGCCCGGTTGATGCTGTTTACCGCACATCATTTCGTCAACAGCGCGTGACGCTGCTGTATCGAATGCAACAATCTACATGCGGTATTCGGCTCACACTGATGTGACGGCTGCAGGCAGAAAAATTGCATTCAAAATTGCGGCCAAACCGCTGCAGATCGAGACATGGTTACAATTGACATTGGGTATTAGTAGATGACTAATGATCAGTCTTAAGTCTAAGACTTGAATCAATATCTGTGTTATAGGACAATAGGGCCTGTCAGCCTTTTTTGATGATCTTTTCACCTTTCCCAATCACACACAGGTGTGATTGGGAAAGGTGAAAAGGTCATCAAAAAAGGTGTGATTGGGAAAGGTGAAAAGGTCATCAAAAAAGGCTGACAGGCCCTATTGTCCTATAACACAGATATTGATTCAAGTCTTAGACTTAAGACCTGCCACCTGCCACACCTGCCACCTGCGTGTTTCCTGGGAGGGGGCCTGGGCCTGGGCGTTTTTTTAAAATTCGGCCCCTTACTGGGGAGGGACCTAAGCCCTTACTGGGGGCACCTCTTTACTTACTGCATACGCTGCGTTTTTCTAGGGGGCCTGCACCTTTTCCTAGATCTGTACGGTACCTTTCCTACACCCTTTCTAACCGTTCCCAATCCCTAAAACTAAAACCCGCCTTCTAGGACTAAAACTAATTTACCTCTCCCAAGACAGTCACACATGCCGGCCGTTTCACGACCTTTTAGCCTTCTCCCAGTCAGCTGCATCACACCTGCTCGTAGTGCGTCGGCGCCCGAGCACCCAACTCTCAGCGTGCAGCGCTGCTATCGATTGATAGCAGCGCTACACGCTATGCAGCGCTGCATAGCGCACAGATCTAGGAAAGGTACCGTACAGATCTAGGAAAAGGTGCAGGCCCCCTAAAAAAACGCAGCGTATGCAGTAAGTAAAGAGGTGCCCCCACTAAGGGCTTAGGTCCCTCCCCAGTAAGGGGCCGAATTTTAAAAAAACGCCCAAATGCAGCTATGCAGCGCTGCATTTGAAGCAAATACGCAATTGTTCATATTACGTACTTGAAAACGTCATTGTGCGTCATAGTGCCGGTCGCCCTATAACTGCCGTCTTCTTCCTGTTTAGCTGCAAAGCGAGACGGTCTCGAGACGTACTAACGTCTCGTCTCGGTCTCTTCTCGGTCTGGGCAGAAAGGGGCATATTTGCGGTAGATTTGTGGTGGAAAAGGATAATTTAAACTTGCGGTAAACATGTGGTGGAAAAGTAGACTTTGCGGTGGAAAGCAAAAGATTTGAGGCAGACTTGCGGC
>Ga0209671_1005573_pt1 | contig 12767 bp, 4 predicted proteins | sample WorMetHERISLAND2_2_FD_187401 | JGI IMG/M metagenome (GOLD analysis project Ga0209671, IMG submission 187401) | Marine gutless worms symbiont microbial communities from Max Planck institute for Marine Microbiology, Germany - Olavius geniculatus... | ecosystem: Host-associated > Annelida >... | reverse complement strand
TTTCCCTTCCTTTTCCCCTTCCACTTTCCCTTTCCCTTTCCCTTTCCTTCCCTCCCCTTTTTCTTTTTCTTTCCCTTCTTCCATCTCTTTTTCGTGACCGATGACGTCACGTGACGACAAAAGGTCAAACTCGTGACCTCCTTATCTTTCAGGAGCCATATCTCCGTAACGGTGCCAGATAGACGCATGGTTACTATTTACCACCCATAGGAACTCGACCCCCGGGAGTCAAATGGTCACGTGACCGATGACGTCAAGTGACCCCCAAAGGTCAAACTCGTGACCCCATTATCTTTGAGGCACCATATCTCCGTAACGGTACCAGATAGATGCATGGTGACGATGGGCCTTTTATAGTAAAGCGCTAGTGACGAATCGAATGGTCTCGTGACTGACAATGTCTGTTGTTTAGTTAAAATAATACAGAAGGATGAAAGGATCTTTGCTGCTGTACAATTTGAAATTAAACTGTTTGATTTTTTTCTACCGGTCTAAACGGTCACTTATTATATTTATACGGCCATACTGTAATCTATCGAAATGCATTGGACAGACTCCGTGTTCGTATGAACATTATCTTGTATTGATAAAAGAATTGTGACTGTTAGCGTTCGATGACTTTGATGCAGCTGCGACGATTAATTAAAGACGTACTTTTTATTGGTCCACTCTGAAAGGCGGGTTGTCCTATAGACAGCCATAAAGAACGAACCAGTAAGAGAGTTAGTAATCTTTCCAGGACTGCAACGCATTTTGGTTTGTTTGGTTTGTTGATTCTGTTGGGAGCAGAATTCAAGTTTTCGATGTACGCGGCGTCGACGGTGGCTGCGGCCTGCGTACGGCTGGCTGTGGCGGGAGTGTTTGGTGATTCATGGTGTTCCAGACACTCACTGGACCGACGCCTGCTTCGCATCACACACTCCGACCAGGTCAGTCGGCAGCACATTTATTCTTTCATGTCAAATTTAACCCCCTGCATAATTAGTGGGCCCTTGCGCTTAGTGACTTTCCCCATTAAAAATTTAACTAAAAAATAACGAAAACGCAGTATAGCCAGGCTTGACTAAAAATATTTCTGCTCTAGTAGGTACATCCGCCGTTTCTTCGTATTTTTAAATATGCTTCGAATTTTTTGAACTTAACTTGACATAAGCTATAGAAAAAGCTTCCAGAATGTGATGTGAAAAACTGAAAGCGCAAGACAAAAAACGTAATGTGGGACAGAGAAAGTCAACGGCTCAAAGGAATGTCTGCAGAAGGTCACGAACGCTACCGATGATGGCGTAGCAACGACCGAGAACGGCAAAACGATTTGACTCAATGTTGCACACAATTTTTAACTTAGCCTTAATCTTGACGTTATGACCTAGGTATTTTTAGTGTTTGTTTGTATGATAGCGTTGAAATTTTTTTGCTAGATCAAACCGTCTAAGTGAATAAAACAGGATAACACGGAACAGTGACGATATCGTTATCAGTACATGCACTGCGCAGCTTTTGTTTTTACATGCGAAAGCAAGAACTGTTATAGCGCATCTTAGCCATCGCAATTCTGTTCGTCCGTTTGTCTGTCTGTCTGTCTGTTCGTTACACTGATGGATCAGTCAAAAACGGTGCAAGCTAGGATCACCAAATTTTCACCCTCGGCTGCCTGAAAGACTCTAGTTTTCAGGATCCGTAAAGCTTTTCCGTAAATTCTACAGGGCGCTAAATGAGAGAGGGTGAAGAAAATTTGCGATTTTTGGCCAATAAGTCGCTGTATCTCAAAAATGGTGCGAGATAGGGCATAGGTTACTATTAATCACTAATAAAAAGTCGCACACGGGCTTTCGATTGACATTGACAGCAATGACCTTGGATGATTTTGAATACTAAAATAGAGGTTTCATGAATTTTTTGGCGATTTTGGGCTGCGAGACACATTTCAAGAACAAATTGCGCCGAATTTACTACATATAGACCACGACAAGCTGCACATGAAATTTTTAGCATTGAACGTAACGTAGATTTCAACAGTTTAAGCCTTCTGGGTTCAAGGAAACCTGCGCACGAGGGCATCAAAGAGCGGTACTTCCTAAAAGTCGTTATTTTACCGTTGTAAAAACGGTTGCAGATAGGCATGTATATGGCATGTATATGCTGCCTATCGCAACAAGCACTAGTGACGAGCTTTTTAGTCGTATCAACATCGATGACTTTGAAAGACCCTGAACTCCCAAAAAAGGGGTCTTATTGTTTTTTTGGTGATTTTCGGCTGCGTCGCGCACTTCAAAAGTGAGTGAATTGCGACGAAAAGGCTAGAGATAGACTAAGGCAATTTGCGAACAGAAACTGCTATAGGCTTTCGCGCGTCTCGTGAGCATTAACTCAAATTTCTTGTTTTATTCAGCGGTTATTAGCGATCAATTTTTGTGGATTTACTTCAGGATAGGCCGGGCGTGTGGATCTCTCAAATTAAACTCTTTTTCAATTTGCCGGAGTAGAACTTTTTGCATGCCGGATACTTTTCCCAATCGAAAAAGTCAAAGCAACGAAAAGTAGTTTAAGCCATGGCTGCTGAGTTTATACTGCTTCCATATAGAAATGCTGTTTTTTTACCATATTTTACTGTTGTTAATTAGAACTTAATTTTGAAGGCCAAAGCCAAAGACTTGGCTTTTTAGACCAGACTAAGTTTAGGACTAAGGACTTGACTTTAAGGACTAGTTCAAGGACAGCTTTCGAAATGTTTGCATTACTTGACCTTTTCTTTGCAAAATATTACTTAAACGAATTTTAGTGCAATTTAAACTTTAGGCTTTAACTACAGTCTCTACTTTAAAATCATCATTCATTCATGTGTCACCAATATTTTTTTAGTTTCTGTGTTTTCTTGCACTAAATCCTGGCGACGCTACTGTAGCTGTAAAGTTTTGCCAGTGTCATTGTGCATAGTAGCCTACAGACTGGGATCAAAAAAAAGCTGTAGGTTTAACAAAGTTTTTAGGTTGTTAGTTTTAGTTTATTTGGCTCTTATAGCTTTGTCACCACAAAGCTACATGTATAACAGCTATGCACGCTGGATGCGATGGAGTTAAATGTCAGAATTTTTGCGGTTCTTAGGTGTCTTGGAAAATTAACAGATAAGTTGAGCTGCAGGAGAAATTTACAGTTTGTTTGCCAGGCCATTTTATTGCAGAGAAAGTGATATAAGGCTGTACAAGTATAAGTTTGACAAGTTAAGGCCTGCAAAACGAAAGACTTCTCGGCCAAAACCTAGAACTTACCTTCTAGGCCAAGGCCAAAGACAAGGACAACAAAACTGCCATATTGAAACTAAAGCAGTGCGTACGTGACTGAGCGTGGGTGTGTGTTAAATGACTCCCTCCGTCAACGTTGGGGGTCATAATGATAATATACGTGCTATGCATCTTATGACGCACGCAACGAAGCAAAGTGTGCGAAGCCGGCACACACATTCTCGTCGAGAGTGTACGTATGAAGGTTGTAAAGTGTCTACTCTATAGGCCTAGTGCCACGACCTTAGAAGCTGTGAATGTTATCAGACAGATAGCAGTATCGACGTTGACAAACTTGTTTGTCTCATATAAGTTATAGCTTCTAAGGTCCTTGAAACCGTCTTCAACTGTGTGATGTAGTGCTAGCACTTTGGTTTCGATCTACAAAGTTGTTCTACACCGGGCCCGGTAACTACCTGGATGGGCGACTGTCTGCGGGCAGATAAACCGTGTCGTAGAGTCATGGGATGATAAAATGAGTATCAGCTTTTGGGCTGAGTAGTAACTAATAAATGGCAATTGTAAATGTTGTAATTGTAAACTAAGTTTGCCTTGATATCCATGAATTGCGAACGAGTGAAATGCAAACAAAACCAAAGTAATTTGGTAAAAGGCCGAAGCGTTGATTAGTGTTGTTACCTGGTGAATAATAAATTATCTCCTTTGTAAACAGTGGCGTAGCCAGAAATTTCAATTGGGAGGGGTCTCGTCGTCCTTTTCCTCTCCCCTTTTTTCCTCTTTTCCCTCCTTTCTTTTTTCCTTTCCTTTTTACTTTTCTTCTCTCTTCCCTTGTCCTCCCCTTTTCCCCTCATTTTTCTTGACTTAAAAGTAGGATTACCTATGTTTCAGTTATGGGGTCTGGGGAGCGCTGCGATGCAAGAGCGCTTTTTGCGCCGAAAAATCAGTAGTCCGGTAATAATCAATTGGTTTGGAGCCTAAAATGCATTACAGAATAATAGAACTGTACTTCGGCAGCGTTAACGACAAAAAGTAAAATTGTTGTCTTTTCAAGTCAGCAGCAAACTTGCATGACAAATGATTTGGTTCTAACCGCAGGAGCTGGTAGCTACGTGTCAGGAGCAGATAGAACGATGCATCGATTCGCGTCACAATGCTGCTGCTGCTGCTGCTGATGATGATGATGCAACGTCTGGAAGTGATGACAGCAAGAAGAGACCTCGTGTCTTGTCTACCGTAGTCACTCCGACTGATGTCCGCAACATCTCACTTGACCGCTGAGCGGTGACCGATGTCCAGTCTCTGACGTCATCAGCTTGATCAGCAGTGACGTCACACACGTCATTTCGTCTTTCATTGACAATTACCGTTACGTGATGGTACGTTTTGTAAGGCAGAGGTGGTAAGCATTATTTCGTGATATCTATTCTATTTTTCGTACTGTTTTTTTCGAGTGAAACTATAAATTTTATTGCAAAAGCACCGTCATCATCTGTAGTAGTGAAGTTCTCAATAGCAAACTGCTACGAGCAATACAACTTAAAACTATGGTTAGGTCAACAACGATCGTTTTAAGTGATGTCGTGGTTACTGTTCTACTATTATGCTGTACTAACGCGCTTTCATTAGTTTACGTCACTGAGCAATGAACTCTTTCTGTGTTTGTGTATAATTCTGCCTAATATGTAGTCTGTTTTTGTGTGATTGTGTGTTAATGAATGCGGGCTTTCAAACAGACTGCGACGTTTTATAGAGTATTAACAAAAATATCTAAACGTTTTGTCATAGTTACAGACCAACTAGTACTGTTTTTGATTATTGTTTACTGGCAAAGTTTTTCGGACTTACCCTACTTTCGTTTTTTTGTAATATCATAATTTGATTATTCACAGTGTTAGGCCTAAAAATTCTTGTGTTTCCGGTTGCAACCGGAAAAAAGGTAGGGACCGGGGAGCGAAAAAGTTAAAAAAAAATTTTTTGGTGTTTATATTATAACGTGTTATGTAAAACAAAACAACTCATAAAACAAGTTGACACAGTAAATAGTACGCATGAGAACTGAAGTGCAGATACTGCAGCATAACAGATTAGATGTGAACAGTTTTTTTCGGGTAAAACTTCAAAAACAAACTGAAACTGCAAACATATTTTTAGGATCCATAAAAAATTAGAGACGGTAAGCTTTTTAGGGACGGACAGCAATGGAAGCACATAAATTTTTGGGTCTTATCACTATGTTTTAGTTAAGTTACATGAACAGTGCACGCACATTGATTAGCGTTTGCTTTTCTGGTCGCTGGCCTTCAGTAGGCCTATGCGTTGAATGTTTGAACAGCTTGGCAAATAAATTCCCGGCATATTATTTTTCCTGTTTTTCTACTTCATGCCAGATTGCCAAAAGTCAACTTGGCGATACTGTTGGAGCAGAAATTTTTACAGGATGTTACGTTTGACATACGGTTGGGAACGTTAAAAATGGGGTTAATGAATCTGTTCACAAATATTGATTAAGACGGAGATTATTTTCGTATTAAATCTTTTTACATGTTATTGCTGTTAAGATATCAGGACAAAGTGTAATAGACATTGAAACTAACAGCATATATTTTTCTTGTCATGTCGACCACGTTGTCGAACTTAAGTACGATATTTGAGTTGCTGTGATTCCCAGTTGCTGTCACTAACGACGCCACACTAACCGAAACACGCTTCACGAATGAAACGAAACTAGAAGAATATGTCTGCCCAGTGCCGACATATGATGCGGCTGTCCGCCTAGAGTTGCACAGCCCTAATCCTAACCTGGAAACTGAAAATTGGCACATCGGTTACTCCCATCCTGGGGAACGTTTATGCCAATTTTGGTTTCTTGTGCTTTTTTATTTTCGAGTTAGAAGCTCGTACGGGACAGACGGACAAACACACGGACGGGCAAGACTCGTAATGCGGTTTGCTGGCCGCATAATAGAAGAAACGAATGCAGACGTGTTTAAAGCAAGGCTATGTCGGAATGTTTTATGTCCAGTGCGTAAATGTCGCATTTGAGCAATTCACCGAGACACGTAGCCTACACGTATAGGCGTAGTGCTTGTGCGTCCAAGCGTTATGTCGTACGTATTAATTTTCTTCAGACCATAATGCGTATCGCACTGGCTGTTGCTTTGTATTGTTGCAAAGCGTCTTATCTCACACAGAACTTGTAAGTTGTATGCCGTACGGCTTTGGCTCGAAATGAGCTGGAACTAGAAAATCAGGGATAGGACAGCACAAACCTCCGCCGAAACGGTGATGATACGTTGATAGCCAATTAGCACAACGGACTCAATACCGCAGCTGTATGTGCATGAACCGGATCTGGATTCAGAAATCCTGGATCCGGATTAGTCCTTGGAACCGTTTGCTAGAGCTTCAACGGCTGGTCTAAAGTTTTCGCGGATGGCTTAGCGGTCCGAAGCGCTAAGACGTCTCTCGCCAGTAGTAATTTTTGAGACCTAAAAGCAGCAACTTTTACGTGACTCGTAACGACAAACGGCAAACTGACGTTTTCCCATCGAGTCACATTAGTAATTCCTATAGTGGGCCTATACGTTTATTTTGTGATTGTCACCACTGGCACCGTGACGACTGACGAGGACACGCGCACTGACGCTGGCGGCTCTGTTTGCAGCAGTGTGAGCACAACACATCGTTTGACTTTTTTTCGCTAAACCGCGGCGGCGTGGAATCTTATACCCCGTTTACAAGATGAAGCAAACGTGAAGCAAACATGAAGCAAACGTATTCAATATACAGTCATGTACACAACGTGTGCTCTAAGTTTGCTTCATGTTGCTTGATGTTTGCTTGATGTTTGCTTCATTGTGTAAACGGGGTATTAGCGGTCCGGGACTGCTAAGTTAACGGTTGGTTGCAGTCCGAGGCCTTAACGGCGGCGGTTCCGGGGACTGATCCAGATTCTAAACCGGATTGCCAGTAAAAGCTGGTTGTTTGGCAATGGCAACCCCTCCGCAAAATTTTACCAAACTATGTCGGTAACTTTTAGTTGTCCAGACAATAGACAAAATTTAGTAACCAGACGGACAAACCCTACCACGTTTTATTCCTCGGCAGAGATAATGAATATAAAAGCCAACGGTCGTCTATAGCTCTTAGTGGTAACTCCTCATTGAGCTACGGAGCGTCACCTGCCATATGCGATCACCCATTGTTAAGTGTTATTTGCCACTCGATGCAGGTGAACGCTACCCATGAAATGATTAACTGTGACCGATTCAAGGGTGTGGCAGTGTGTCATATTGTTTAGGCTTCTTCGTTGGTGACGTTATCATCTTCCTCACTTCATCGATGTATAACTTCATACGTCATGCTGCAATCGCTGTGATATATTGTACAATGCAGTCTAGGTATGTGCATGTGTCATATAGCAAAATATGTGATAATTTTGTATGTGATAATTATATTCATTGTTTTCTGCTGTGATTTTTTCCAGTGCATATATGTATATACAGTTACACCGAGTGTTGATTGATGCGAACTATTATGAAAGACAAACATTTTATTCTAATCCAATTGGCTGATGATGCATATTATGAATGACTACTGTTAGCTTATTGTTGATCATGTCGTTTTTTGTAGCTTAACAATTTTTTAGCTGATAGGCGCAGTTTGCACTAAATCATGATGTACACATATTTTTGTTTTACATTGTATTGTATGGATTGGCTGGCGGCACATGAAACCTTGTAGTATGATTATTTTTGGCGTGTAGTATTTCTGACGCATGATTGTTGCTCTCCGGTTAGAAAGTTGGCGGTAGTAAGTAGTATTGTGACAGATACGTTGTGTCTAAGTTTTATACCAATTTTAATAATAGTTTATTTAGTGTTACAAGCCTTGCAACCGCAAAAACCGGTTTATTTAGCCAGAGCTGAAACTCCCACTACATCGCATCTCAGAAAACAGGCAAAATTGTTTTATCATAACTTTGTCAAATTTCAACCAACTTTGATAATTTTTGGCACAGACATGGCCAAGACGATAGAATTATGTAAGGTATACTTTTTTCCGCCTCGCCTAGTTTACGTCAACGCACTACCGTGTGAAACACAGATGCTTCAAATTGTTACATTATGTGGTGATTATTTATATCAGATTGTACACTTTTGCATCATCAATTCGACAGAAGGTGCTACGCGATTTAATAATGTTGTGGTATTAAATATTTTATGCTAAAAATAGCAAACAACAAAATAGCTGACTGATAAGCTTAAAAACGTCTAATCAATGAGCGAATGCCGTTTGATCATTCAGTCGATGATTCCGTTATCAGTCAATTTCGTTGCATCTAAATCATTGTCTTTGTATGCGGTGCCCACTTTGGACATAAATTTCGATAATTTGCAAGCAAGTCGTTATAAAAAACTTATTATAATTCTGTTAAATAGTTTACACTAAATATTATTTTGTGCTTTATTAAGTCGTTACAGCGTTTTCTTGAAAAATAACTTAACGTTATGCAACAGTTTGGAACATCTATGTTTCACACGGTAGTGCGTTGACATAAATTAGGAGAGGTAGAAAGTGAGTGCACCTTGCATAATTTCATCGTCTTGGCCATCTTCGTGCCAAAAATTATTAGATTTAGTAGAAATTTGACAAAGTTACGACACAAAAATTTTTTGACTGTTTTTTTCTGAGACACGGTGTAGGACTACTACTTTGACTTATTTACACAACAAACGACGCGTTTTTACGCACATATCTGTAAATGCATAATAGTGCTATTCTATTATTACAGTGACTTGTATTATGTTTAGTGCGCCTTACAACAACGAGTGGTTAAGTGCAATGTGATCGTTTGTTATCATGTACTATACGGCTGTGATAAAAGTTGCATCATTTCATTGCTTGCTTTTAGCAAATGTCTTCTATCAAAACGGGTTCAATCATTATTCTTCGTTATCGCATCTTGTGTGTTGATAATGAACTTTTATTATTTGTAATTTTTTTACTAAGTATATTGTTTTGCTTTCCGCTGTTTTTGTCCTGTATGGATGAGCTGTATCTGATATAGATATTGAACGCAAGCTGAATTTACGTTCAATTCGTGTGACTATTATGTATTATATCAGCTGTAATGTATGACTACACTGTGTCCCAAAAAACATCCCCGACATTTTTGACTGTAACTTAAAAACCAATTATCAGATTTTGGTAATGTTTGGTACGAATATTCCTGACACAACTTGCCATCAAATGATCATTTAGTTTTTTACCTCACCCAACGTTTGTTTCTGCACTACCTGTGAAAACAACTAGTGAAATATCACTTTTTATCCAATGCGACATGATTGCTTAATTACTTTAACGCGTAAAAACACATTTTGTTCACATTGCTGACACTTTGGCTGACATTTCATCCAGACGTCCATTTTTAACTGCCTGCAGTAAAACTGCTTGAAGTGTTGGCTCACTATGCGAACACAGGCAAGGAGACGCTTTCTCCATTCATTGGCAGCAGTATCGATATAGTTCTACTCCGGACCAATCCAGGCTGTACCAGTCGCTTCTTGACTTCACAAACAGTCCTAAACTTCATCTGGTAGACACATTGCTGCATGACAGTCAAACCTTGTAAGAGACCGGCTGTTGGGGCCCACAGATTAGAATAGGTGAAATTTATCGATGTTTTTTCATTTATTTCTAACACGTATTATGCTTGGTCTGCTTTCCCCAGGTAGTGCAAAAGCAGACATTGATGGAAACTAAAACACTTATTTAATAGCCAGTTGTGTCGGAAATATGTCTACCAAAAATTATTAAAATCTGTTAATTTTTATTTAAGTTACGATCGATAATGTCGGGGGTGTTTTTTTCAGGTTTTCTGTTTATTTTAATACATATTTCGCTTGATCTGCTTTCCCTTGGTAGTGCAGAACCATACATTGGGTGAGGTGGAAAACTGAACGGTCGTTTGATGGCAAGTTGTGTCAGGAATATTCGTACCAAAAATTATCAAAATCCGGTAATTGGTTTTTAAGTTACAGTCAAAAATGTCGGGAATGTTTTTTTGAGACACAGTGTATAATCAATTTAATTTACAGTAGGGGAAAGTGCCCTAATATGGGCATGCTCCTAATATGGGCACCGGCTGTAAAAAATTTTTTACTAAGTACTGAATCAAGCCGTCACCTGGCGAATACAACAGAGAAACATATCGAGGGGTCATATTTATGGAAAAATTTGTTGTTAGAGTTCGTAGTATTTTCATGTTCACAGTTTTCTGAAATGCCCTAAATGCCAGAAGTTACAGATAAGATTGAATGCGTTTATTTCGGCTTCTAATGCATCATTATATAACCATGTGTTGTGTTTTATACATAAATTTTCTCTTCCTCCTCCTCCTTTCAGGATCGAACAATCATAGTCCATTTGCCCATGCTATTTTTGTGCACTCGCTGAAAACCCGTCCTGCCCGTCTATATGGGCACGGAGTGGGACCATGTTCCTATCATGGGCACAGTGCCCATAATAGGAATCCTGCTTAAAAGACAGAAAAGTAAAAATGAGGTGCCCATATTAGGACACATTACACTCGCATCTGTCTTACGTTTGTATCATTTTTAGCTAAGCAAGGCGTACTGTTTTATTTGCTGTCTGTGTTAGAAGTTGTTATATTTAGCGTTATTTTAGGAGACTTAGCTGCCTTGGTTTACTATCACAATACAGGTTGTTTTACATGTAACGCAGTTAAAATTAATTTCTATAATATTGACAATAAGAAGAATTGGGGGTGCCCATATTAGGTGAACTGTGTCTAATATGGATGGGCATTATTTACTTCGATAAATTTTTAGCTCTCGTATAATATCTGATTGTTCTATAATAGTTTAAGCAGGGACTGAGAGTAAAGTATTGCAGCAAAAATTAACACAATAGTGTGGAAATTGTTGGTGTTAGGCCAATAAGTTTTTAACTTTTATAGCATTCCCATCTTGCCATCGATGCCTTGTGTAACTTGACAAACTTTTACCGAAGTACCACCAACACTGAACATACGCGCATTGTGTATTTACCGTAGTTTTTGTTCACGAATTTTTGGTATGGGCCTACAGATTTCCTCCCGGTTTCTGTGCTGTCTGTCCTGTGAATTTCATTTTTAGTGGACATGCTGTAATTAGTACGGAGTCGCGACTATTACGCATACTTCAGTCCATAGTCAGCGGCATCGTCAGTTAAAAAGATTGGGACAGGAAGTTGCACTTTACCGACATAGGAGATAGACCTGTGGATGCTCAAAATTTTATATTTGCCCCTAAATTTCCCATACATTTCCAGCCCTAAATTCTGCATTGATTTTTCTGATAAGAAGAAAATTTTCCGATAGGCTATTTTTGGGAGGGGGCAATAGCGCCCCTTCCCCCCCCCTGCCAAGATGCCACTGGCTATAGCGAGACTTACCTGCGACTGGTTAGTTGCATCTAGCGTTGAAAATTGACAACTGAACTAAAACTATTGCTATATATTTTAACAACACGGGGAAGAAATGACACTGTAGTACTAGGAGCGCTTAGAATGCAGTTTGCATTGCACAATGGCTTGTCTGCTTTGCTTTCGTACACTACAGGGTGTCAGGGACTAGGCTATACACGCTTCACTTCACGCTTCTCCACAGAGCATACAAGAACTAGGCGTGCATACTTGTGCGAGGGACGTTCAGTAAGTTTCGCAACTCGATGGTAGGAGCCTATATACGCCTGATAAGATTATTCACTAGGCCTATCTGTAATATCAGTAAAACGAAACGTACACTTTTTAATTACCGGCGTACGTAAACAACTCGGCAGAGAAGTGCCACAGGCACAAATGCATTGAACTCAGCAATGAGAATGTTGACAAATAGGCTGCACGCTGTTACAATCTTGAAGTTGGTGCGAAACTTGCTGAAAGTCCCTCGTATAGATGTCACAAGAACGCCGGTTTGTTTTTGCTGTGATATTCTAGAACTGAATTTCAAAGTGTTTGTTTGGAATTAGTTTGATTTGGATTAATACTATGCGCATTCTTGCATTGCTTCTATTGAAGTAACTAATAATGGTCATACAACATGGATAATGCAATAGACTAATGTACTAAACGCTTATCCTCTAAAGTTGTCAGTTAATTAAACATAAAATTTTGCAAGGTAAGGTGGCAACACATTTGAGATGAGGTGACAGATTAATGCCTTTGCAAGGCGACAACGAATGTAGGCCTACTATTAAAACTGTTCCATATTTTCTACCCCACGTCAACTGACAACTCAGCCTGACCATCCCCCAGGAAACAGATATCAACGCCCGCCTATGGCCCGATACGGCTCGGGATTCGGGAATGACTCCATGTTCACTGTACACATTTCCTCATCATCATCATCATCATTGACAACCGTGGGCTCAATGCCCGTTGGTGTCTGACGCCATTCTTACTATCGCTGCCCACCGCTGCCTATCTAGGGCAGCGTGGCTTAACTCCTGCAGGGTTGTCCCACAC
>Ga0209671_1005572_pt1 | contig 12768 bp, 5 predicted proteins | sample WorMetHERISLAND2_2_FD_187401 | JGI IMG/M metagenome (GOLD analysis project Ga0209671, IMG submission 187401) | Marine gutless worms symbiont microbial communities from Max Planck institute for Marine Microbiology, Germany - Olavius geniculatus... | ecosystem: Host-associated > Annelida >... | reverse complement strand
ATATGCTATAGTGGTGGTAGTTTACTTACTTAGTCTAGTGATACGTGGTCTTATGACTACACGGTTGAATTAAAATTGAATAAAATTTTATCTTTTTCTTTAATTGTAACTGTACTGCAATTACATCATTAGGTTTTAGGCAAGAAGTCGAACAAATTAAGGCTAACGTTTGTTATCAACGTTTTTAAACGTTTTTCTTTTATTTTTGCCACGTTTTTAACGTTTTTTAACGTTTTTTTATATTTTTTCTAGAACGTTTTTTACATCTATGTTTCTTCTTGATGCTGCACGCCAAAAATTATTACAATCGGCCAACGTTGCACGGAGCTATTCATAAAATAAAAGTGGAACTTTTTTATGGACCACGGCGTATTATTTGTTCTGTCTTCCGCGTTTTTTAACTGTAGGCCTATAGTCCTCCATCGTTGTCCTATGTATTTCGGCTTTGTAGTTTACTACTGCGTTTGTTCTTTTAAGTTGGTAACTAAAATAACTAACTATTATGGACATACAAATTTAGCCCTCGTCCAATTTGTGCTATTGCTGTTGGTTTGTCGACAGGAATGGCGTCCGATGTGTAAAAGTCCTTTGACAATTTCCATAGGTTTACTTTTAGCAAAAGTCCACTGTCGAAGTCCAGGCTTGCCTCAAGTGTAAATATGTTTAAAGGTTAAAGGTCCGAATATAGCTCTTAATGAGCGAACCCATCTCAGAGCTACGGAGTCACTTGTCATATGGGATCACACAGTGTTACCTGCCACCCGGCAGAGGTGAACGCGCCCCGCCTTAACCCCAGCCAGATAGGCCGGTACTCGATTTACCTACCCCGGAGGGATGGACAGCTGAGTTGACCTAGGCGGTTGGTTACATCTCGAGATGGTTTACCTGCCCACAGGCAGTCACCCATCGCAGTATTAACCGGGCCCGGAGTACAGTAACTTCGCTGATCGGATCAGACGCGTTACCACTACACCACGCCTACCGCCTGTTTCGATGATTTTTTCTGTGCTAATTATGTCTGTTGTCTGTCTGTTCTTCGTGTTCATGTTTATGGATTATGCTGATTGATACAGATAAACAAGTAAATATACTCTGGACAAGAGTAATTGTTCAATTTTCATATACGCGAAGTGCCAAGACGTCCCCCGTCCAGTCAGTCGCTCGGTATCGTAGCGTCTTTCAATCAGGATGCGTGGATTAGCCACAAGCCACGGGGAGGAAGGAAGCCGGGCTGCTGAGGCCGCTGGCTGGGACTGGCGTAACTTGACACCGTGGTCACTCACTCAACGGTCAGCCGGGGACATTCGCCCATGTGGTCACCCGGCCGGCTGGCGATCTGCTGCTGGTCTCCGTGGCCGCCGTCCGTCACTAGTTGTCCCACCGGACTGCCTGGAGACCACAGCGTGACACCGGGGTGACACTCACAACGCCTGCCCGCCCGCCTTTCCTTTGCCGCGTTCCACAACAACGACGTCAACGACCGTCATCAGAAACCGTTTAAATGAGTTCAAGATCGAACTGCATAGAGAAGTTGAGTCTTCTAAGACGAAGTTCCATCTGCTGCTATGTTGATCGTCAACCCCGTCTAGTCGATTTTTATGACGTGAATCCATTTTTATAGGTCTTCTTTTTTCTCCGTATACCCGATGTACGAGTATGTTAACTACTTTCTGTTTTACGTACACTTGTATAAAGTGCTAGCCCAGTACCTGTCGCCTCTAGATACATTTGTTTGACTTTTTTGCTTCTGAAAAGGATCTAGATTTTGCGATGGAACACGATCCGTCGCTAATCTCATGAAAGTACACGGTGTTTCATAAAAGGCACCCTTTTTGTTTCTTTTTTAACTCAGTCAAATGTCGACCTATTTACACGAAATTTTTGCGGATGTAGCTAAAGAAATACTAATTTAAAATATTTAGACAAAATATGACTGTTAGTTAAATATTCTTTACTAGTCGTGACGTAATGCTGACGTCATAGTGTGCCGCGAGTACAAACTGGCTTGTCGCAAACGGTGCTAACAGACTTGCTGAATAGCTGCCCTGCGTCGATGGCAAACTTTATCTATTTCAATGGTGACAAACTGTTGAAGCTTTAACATTGTAGCTACAAAAAACGCCAAAAACTATCACTTTCACACACTTGTGTGGATAGATTAACTTTTACACCTTCCTGCAAGACGGTGCACCAGCACGCACCGCTTGCGAGATAATTGAGTTTTTTGGATTGCGACACGCCTGTTTTTATTTCCGCATGTTGCTTAGTGCTGACACGATTAACATTTTTTTTTATCAGTGAACAAGATAAAGTTCACAATCGAAGCAGGGTAGCAACCGACAGAACCAGTTGAGTTTGTACTCACGACACATTATGACGTCAGCATTACGTCACGACTAACAAAGAATATCTAACTATTGGCCACATTTTGTTAAAATATTTTGAATTTGTATTTCTTCAGTTGCATATAATAAAAATTTCATGCAAATTTATCACCATTCGGCTGACTTGTAAAAGAAACAAAAAGGGTGCATTTTATGAAACACCGCTTATACTCCGTGCGCTGATCTAAAATTTAAAATAATCTAATCTAATGCACAAACTGTCAATGGCTACAGTAGGCTATTCTGAGACATCATGCATAACGATCCTTATAATCATTATCATCATTTATTATTAGCTTCATACAAGAAAAACCGGGTATCCAATAGGCCTATAGGCAGTGAGACAACCGAGACAAAGAACTGCACCAACGCTTGCCATTACGAAGTAAAACAGTACACCGCATTACGTTGTTTCATGTTCATTCAAACGGCCGGTCGATTGTCCGTCGATATGTGAAATCTTCTGTCACGAGAGTAACGTAGAGCGTCAACGAAGGAAATGGCGCGGATACGATTACGAAACGTGGCCCGATCGGCAGCAGCTCAAGCTATGAGCTCCAGTATGGGCTGTATAGAGCGGATGTGTTGATACATTCTGCCGGTCACGCAGGCTCTCAGTGTCTGGTCGTGGTCTGCGTGTTCTGGTTTCTGGTCTTCCGCTGCCGCTGCAACTAATTAAGCGACTTTTGAACAGTCGCCGAGGTCACAGCGTCGCCCATCAAAGCGGTTTAACCCCGAGTGCGCAGCAAGGGGCTGGACAGACAGATGGACGGACGGACATGTGTCTGTCTGTCTGTCTGGCTGTCGCCACGTACACTCAGTGATCTCCGTGACACTGATGCAGCAGCTGCTGCTGATGATGATGAGCATGGTGACGATGACTGTACCAGAGCTTGGAAGCCTGGACAGATAGCATCTTGTCTTGACCATGACCAGAGGAAGCGGGGTAGCGACGCCGGCTGATTAACGAAACCAAAACAAAGAACGTTTCTTCAAACGGTGAGACTGGCTACTGGACGCTGTCTTTGTCATCCAGCGAACACACTGTATATACTAACAGCCAGCTAATAAACAGGACACATTAACACTCAATATACTAAAGCCAGGTGACACACCTAGACCCTACCGTCGTTAAAACACAAAGCTATTTCAGAGTTTTCAGTGCTGTTTTCTGCAGCTGCTGAAGTATCTTCGTTTGTTTTGCGCAGCTGTTTTTACGAATATGTATTTTACATGGCCGTTTAAAGTCATCTGAGCTCGCTGATTTTTGTACAAAACAAGAGTGCGCACGCAACTTTTCTGCCTGTCTTTATGGCTTGTTGCTTTGATCAGCGAATAAACGTAGGCCCGAGGTACGTATATTGGTGATCAGTAAAAACCTTGGTTCAATCTTGCCTCGTTTCGGGAATAGTGTTTAAGTAAGTAAGTAAGTGAGTAAATGATTTATAAAGCGACAAAGTCTCAGAAAGAATCAGGGCGCATGACACTTCCTGACACTTTTGCTTATCTCACATCTATTGAGCTCCAAATGTATTGCCGTTGGAATAAAACGCCCTATAGGGCTATAGGGGCTCCGGATGGTGAAAACTCCGGGCTAATTATCTCAGTTTATATGAGCATAAATAGAAAACATCTCGAAGCCATAAGTTGAAAGCGCCGTGATATTTTGCGAGTGACCCGACCGCTTTTCAGGTTTCAACCATTTTTAGGATACAATATAAAGTAGACAATTTTGTGGAGGGAAAAGGGGGGACTGGCCACATTGGAGGAAAATCCGAGAATTAATCTCCACGAAATGGCTGGATAGAACGCCGTATATGCGCATCGCTCGAAAAAAATAGTTCTATTAAGAAACAACGTATAACATTGTTTGACGCATTTCACTTGTTCCAGATTTGCTAAATTTTCGCACCTCCGCTGTGAGACATAAATGTGCGCAAACAAAGTAAAATGTGTTTTATGGCCCAGACCGTAGCGGCCGCTCTGCGCTGAAGAAAGTTGTTATGTTATGCTGGGCTTTTGCTCGCCTGTAGGCAGCCGGCGTGGATGCGGCGCTTACTTGGCGAGACCTGCTAATAGTCCAAGGTCAAGTTGGCTCGTCAGTCGGGTCTGTGTTGGCGCAGCTGCTGTCAGTGCACGGGGTGGCTTGAACCAGCAGTAGCTGCAGCAGCATGCATAGAGGTGCGTCCATCCTGCTGCCCTCATCAGTTGTCGCTCATCTTTGCTTCATCCGCACCCCAATTACGCCGGCCGGCAAGGCAAGCCACCCCATGCTGCTGAAATAACACGTCGCCTAGGGCAGGGGCTGCCTTCAGCGTCAAGGGACTGAAGGGACTGTGTCCACTACGTTGCGACGAATATTATGCTATAGTCCCCGGCGGTAGCAGACGATTTGTACCACGCCTTTGTTCCTTGGAATTTGACGTTTCGTACCACGGCGCTGGAGCTGGGGATGGGCGCGGCGGCTTGTTATTGGCTACTTGGCCGATAGAAAAGTCTTAGCTAGATGTAGCCTGGCTAATGAACACATTTTAGCATATAGGCCTATTGGTTGCAAAAATTTAGCTTTTGACGACATCGACTGTGCCTATCTCTTACATTTTGCTATCAGCTAAGTGATTTTGTGCTATAGTTTCAAACTTGCTCTACTCGTTCACAACGTGTCCTCGCAGCCCGCACTCCGCGTCGTGGTACGAATCATCATATATTATGCGAGCATTCATTAAGCTGTTCCGACCTAACGATATAAAAATTCCCGGGAAAAAAGCAGTAACTTAGACAGTGCTTTAAATCTGGCTTTATGAGACTTAGCTTTTTGATTGCGCCTACTCGTAACTGGCGTCTACAAATCTACAGATTGATTAATATTGAATGAGTGATTGAATTTTTAAAAAAAAATGTCTATCAGCAGTAATAATCTACGGTTTTCTGTCTACACGACCTTATATGCATTCCGTGTCTGCACTGCATTTGTCGTGTGTTACTTGATTATTTTTTTATTACCTTTTTCAACCTTTAACGTAAAATAAGCCAATATCAAAATGTTTGCAAGATGTAGCGTCATATTGTTGCGCGGTTACGTAAACTGACCAACAGATGGACGGGAAGCCGTATAATAAAGTATCTATGCGGATAAACAGTGACAGTGTGAAACAGATATCGCACTAGCTAGCGGCCAGCAAAACTGCGCTATGATCTGACCTAGCGATAAACTTATTGCTGCATGGCCAGCACGATCTATGACCTACCGACATATATGCAAGCAGGTGGTCTACATTGCTCTCTACCTGGAAGTGCTGAGTCAGGTTGATGTTTTTGAAAATTCGATACAAAATGCCCATTAATCGAAGTTATGCAGTGTTTTACTGGAACTGTGCTGAATAACGACCTTCTGTTAAAGAAACGTAACGATAATTCCGTTTTTATTATTTGCTATACATTTCAAAATTGGTAATTTCTGTAATTCTGAAATTAAAACAAAAGTCCCCTGGCAAAAATTGGTGTTTTTCGACCACGACGCACAAGATGACTAAAAATTTCGATCTTTGCATCACTACTTCATCTGAAGACAAAAATACCGCAAAATATGATGCATCGCTAATCGATATCGAACCGATTTCGAATTATCGGCGTCGCATCACCAGCGGGCAGGTGCGTTACCTCTGGATTAGACTGCAAACAGGTCGAGCGTGTAGACGCCGATGCTTCTGAGTTTGTTTTATGCTGTCATCGCCTTGCAATTCAATCGTTTTTGTTCATTTTATTAATAACTTCGTGGTCGCAAAGTGCTCTATAAGAAGTCGATGTTGCGGGCCGATGTCTGGAGCTCCAGGCTGGACTACTGCAACTCTCTGTAATCGACTGATCTTTAACTACGATGCATGTGGACTTAACATGCAGTCTCGTTGCCGTTATCATTTCATCACTTGCTCTTCGCGGTCGGTTCTTTCAATCTATCGAGTGTGTATTTTTCGTGCATGCGCCGTACATTTACGTAAGTAAACGGCAACTCGTGTGCTCTAATGCGCGGATGCGCTCAAATAACTGATCTTTACCGGTTTGATCATGTTTAGAGAAGCCAGAAAAAAACGGCCGAATATGAAAACTGATGAAACTACACTCATGGCAAGTTAGCTCAAAAGTCGGATTGGACTGTCGGACGATCTTTTGCCGTCGACGGACCACGTGCGTGGAACGGTCTACCGCGGCGTTCATTCGCGACCCATCACTGACACTCACTGTCTTCAGTAACAGACTCGAGACTCATTTGTTTGGGCAATAGCTGGGGTGTCCATTTGGAATGGACGCCATTAAATGTGCGCAGTTTGGTTGCACCAGACCGGCTGAAACCGCCTTAAGCATCGCATTTGCTGCAAAATTATCTACTTATTTTCTTCGATCTAAATTTTAGCATTGTTAAACAAAGGAAAATATTTCTGAGCCCATTCTCCAACCCGCCCGTGTTCTACCAGGCTTATTCGAACTTCAAACGGTTTCAGTAGGTCTTTGAATTTATTCACTTTGCCGAAAATGGTGAATCCCTGATGGGTTCCGTATTTTTACGCGCGACAGCAGAATGCTTCGCGCGTCTTAGCCATCGTCTTGGAGTCTATCTGTCTCTCTGTTCGTCCGTCCGTCACACCCTGGAACTGTATTAAAACGGCGATACCTAGAATCATGAAATTTTTATTCTGGGTTGCCCCAAGGACTCTAGTTTATCGTGACAAAGTTTTGTGTCCCTGGATGCAGGGGTTCCCCACGAACGATGGCGTCAAAGAGAGGTACCCCTCCCCTTAAAGGACGTTATTTTGCCACTATTAATTAGCTCGGTTAGTGTGTAAACGGTTGCAGATAGGTACAGACATGCTGCTTATCATAACAAGCACTGATGACAAGATTTTTAGATTTATCAACATCGATGACCGTGAACGACCTTGAACCCCCAAAAGGGGTTTTAGTGAATTTTAGTGAATTGGATTCAGCGTACATTTCAACAGTGAATTGCGACGAAATGCCTAAAATAGACCAAGACAAGCTGCATATGAAAGTTTTAGTATTAAACGCAAATTTTAGCAGTCCAAGTGCCGACCCCCCAAGGTTCAAGGAGGCCTATGCACGCAAACGTCAAAGAGGGGTACCCCTCTAAATACTGGTTATTTTACTGATATTGGCTCGTCTAGCATGAAAACAGTTGCACATATGCACACACATCCTGTATATCATAACAAGCACTAATGACGAGCTTTTTAGGGGTGTCAACATAGATGACCTTGAATGACCTTAACCTTTAAAATATGGGTTTTAATGAATTCTCGCGATTTCGGGCTGCGTCGCACATTTTAAGAGTGAATTGCGCCGAAATGGCTGGAGATAGACCTGTACAACCTGTGTATTTTTTAGTATAGAACGTACATTTTTAACAACCTAAGTTTTGATCTCTTAAATTCAAGAAGTTTCCCATACGGAGGCCTGAAATTTAAGTACTGTTTCAAGACGCATTATTATTCTATTGCTGTACATTGATTGCCAAGCTAGCAGGACCGCTGCTATCGAGCGTCTCGTGAGCTCTTTTCAAATTACTTGTTTATGATGCTTGCAACATTTTGATTTTACACAGTGTCATAATCTATACAAATGCTTGTCTAGGCCTACTCTTTATACGTAGGCCTACACAAAACTTCGTCGTTAGGCCTACGCGCAGCATCCTCGTCGAAGATTGCATTGGTGCTGACGTCTACCGAATAGCTGATAACTACTTATAGACTTTCTGGTACATGGCATTATCTGACTTTATTAGGCCTACCGGGTTCGTAATATGTTGCCCGAGATCGAAGATCGAGTACAATATGTTACGAACTGTCTGAGGGGAAAATTTTTCAGTAATAATCGAGACACTCAAGCCTCTATTTGTTTTGTTATACCTCAACGCCTCTACGCAAAATTTGTGGTATTTTACGCTCTCTTCGAAAAAGTAAACATGGTTGTCTACTGATAAAGCGCTTATGACGTACCGTTTAGACACAATACATGAATTTGGCGTCGGCTTAGACCCGCGTGGTCATTTACGTCTCGAATGTTAATGAGGCGTGACCGGTGTCGGCGTGATGACGACGCCAATCAAATAGTGCCCTCTGAGAGGGCACTGTTGTCAATAGTGCCTCCATGGAGTGCAATACGTCACTGCACTGTTGCTGAGGAGGTGACTATGGTATATTTGCGAACGTCACGTGACGTGATTTTGACCAATCGCGTACAGGTCTTTTGCGTTGAGGTATAACAACACATGACAGTGATCGTGATTCTTCTTCTTGTCTCTTCTTTAGCAACCGTTAGGCCAAAGACAGTTTTGCAGCACGTCTTAGCTATCGTCGAGGCGTCTGTCCGTCTGTATATCCGTCAGTCCGTTACACCCTGCAGCCCGATCAAAACGATGCAAGCTAGGATCACGAAATCTTCACTGATGGCTGCCACCAGGACTGTAGCTTTTGTGACAATTTTTCTTGTCGCTGGATGAGAGGATTCCTATCAAACAAGGGCGTCGAACTGCGGTACCCCTAAAAGTGTTTATTTACCGCTATTGGCTTGTCTAGCGTGAAAAAGGTTGCATAGGTACAAATATGCTGTTCCTATCGAGCTTTTCGGGTTTATTAACATTGATGACCTTAAATGACCTTGAATTTCCACAATAGGAGGTATAGTCTTTTTGCAATTTTTGGCTGCAGCGCATATTTCAAAAGTAAATTGCGACGAAATGGCTGGAGATAGGGCCTAGACTAAGACAGTCTGTGTATGAAACTTTTAGCATTAAATGCAAATTTTGGCACTATGAATTTCTGCCTCTATAGGTTCAAAGAGTCCTTTGTTTGGGTCGTCAAAATGATTGACTTCTGCCAATATTCACAAATTAAGCGTGATAAACGTGATTAAGCGGATAAACAGATTTGCTGCTGTCTTAACAAGCGCTGCTGACGAACTTTTAAGGAGTAACAATATTTATGACCTTGAACGATCATGAAATCGAACAAAGCAGATTTTAGTGATTTTTGCGATTTTTGGCTAGGACGCATATTTCAACAGTAAATTAGATAGAAATGACTACAGCAATAGGCCAAGACAACTTAGACGACTTGCGTATGAAATTTCTAGCGCAGAATTAAACGTAAATTTTAAGTATTTTAATTATGTGATTTTTGACTTCATAGGTTCAAAGGAGTCCTTCGTAGAGAAACTTCAAATTTGGGTAGGCCTATCTTTCAAAACAGATTACTATTTTATTGCATTTTGCACATTTGTTTCCCAGATGGCAGCACCGATGCTGTAGCGCGTCATGTGAGAATTGCTTAAATTATTTATAACTATAAAGAAAGTTTTTTTGGGGGAAATTACAGGAGAAGTTGAATATTGTAATTCTGCATTTCTGTCGGTGTCAGAGTCAACTTGCTGCTGGTGCAGCAGCTGATGATGACGATGATGATGATGATGATGATAAGGTTGCTGAAAAGGTTGCTACTCATGCTGTTAGGGCCTACTGTTAAGTTAATCCTGGAGATATCACGAATGCTAGTTCTTGCTGTAACCAATGCTCAAGTCTCTTGTCCAGTTTTTATGACTTAGGCCTACTGCATTTTAGCTTGTAATACGCTGTTCTGATGATTTACAATATCTTGCAACCAGCAGTGTTCTGTGATGCTTAAAATGCACCCCGATTTCTTTTTCTCCACCCCTTCGACGCCTACGGCAGTACGGCGCCTCAGCTTGAGTTAGGTGGAGAACTTGCTCCAAGAACTTAGGTAGCATAGACGCCCCTAGGAATAACTGAATAAAACGTTGTAGTTTGGAGTAGATTTGAACGCGAAATATGAACTAAAATATCGCTTAAAATTGTCGGTTTTGGGGGAATAAATTTCAGAACACTTTAAAGAATAACATTTTCTGACCCAATGCATTTCGGCTGAAAATGGGCCAAACTTTAACGTATCTTTAAGTCACGTACAAAGCGATATAACTGAACAGGCCTGAAATGTTTAGTTCAGTTCAGTTAACTTCGCTCTGTACGCTCCTTCATAAACCAACGACACTGTTCATTAACGCCGTTCGTCCATTTACAGTCGTGGTCGACTTGGTCGTTCGTGAAAAACTGGTGTCAGTGACCTACATGACAGAGAACGCGTACTTGGCATCTAAGTGTATCCTAGTAGCCTAGCAGCTGCAGAGGCTACAGGGAACGGGTGGGTAACTGAACATTCATGAACAACCTTGACCCGTAACTCGGCCAGGGCTTCCCCTGCCGGTCGTTCTATCATCATTCGGTCAGCAGCAACTATAGGCTACTTCTTTGTAGCCAGCTCAGCAGCTGTAGTCATAATAATCGGTCAGCAGCTGCCGCAGCAAACTTCTCTTCCCTTCAGTATATAATATTACACTCACGGCGATGAAAACGTCCGCTCATCGATATCGATAGGCTATAACCCTTCGCCAGAAAAAAAACAAAGTTTACGAAATGCAGTAGTATCGGCAGAATTGGGCAAATTACTGGCTCAAATGTAATTCAATTACAAATTACAAATGACGTAATTTTAATTTCTCTAATTACAAATTACATGCAATTGTTGACTTGTTCCCCAATTAATATTATATATAATAAATACATTCATAGCAGACTAGCAGTAGTACACTAGTAATACAGTCACTATTTATTGTCAGTCCAAAAACACTAGCAGCAAGCAGCAAAACAATTATTATCTGGTAATGTCAACTGTCTACACTATTTACAAATACAACTTATGTTTAGAAATGTAAGTTACATCATGTGAATCGCATAAAAATCTATGTCACATTAAAGGTCTGGAGAAGGAGCAATTACAGAAATGTTTTATGACTTGACAAAGATCGGCGATGCAGACTGTTTAGTGTTCATCTCACGATTAGCGAAATGGAAGGTCTGCTATCTACAGTCTACACTAGTTACAAAAACAACTCGTGCAAAAACAGTTATAACTGAAAATGTAAATCACGTGGCAAAGTTTAGTTAAGTAAGTAAGAGAGATTGTTGCTATATATAAAAAAAACTAATAGATGTTACCACTTGAAACTTTCACATATAATTGAAAACATACTGTAATTAGAAATTACAAGTTACATCACCATGTAATTGAATTACCAATTACAAATTACATCAAAACCAAATGTAATTAAATTTCAAATTACAATTGTAATTTGTAATTGAATTACGTAATTAAATTACATGTAATTTCGTTACTGCCCAGCTCTGAGTATAGGCTAGGCAATGCGTGCGATTTCACAGTAAATTGATCCCACTGCATTCTCGGAAAGAACCCCCTGCAGTGTCAAGCCATATGTTGCAGTTTCGAGGACCTCAGTCACACATCTTCGAGCTATTTTACACGAAACTGTATTGTCTCGAGTTTACCATTGCGTACAAATAATTCTGTAATGTAATTTAGTACGTTGTCAAAAAGCGTGCACAAGAATTATGTGACTGATATTGAAAAGTGAGCATGCGATAGTTAACTTGTTTCATGGTCCATTGACGCTATTGCATCTGACGCAGCAGCAGCAGCAACCGTAAACAGCTTCGAATGGCGCACATCGCTGGCATAACTGACAGCACAGTATCGCAGGCTATGTAAAGCCAGCAAACTAGGTCTACGCTCTCTGTGTATTTTCGCTGCTCATACATTTTGCTCATCTACATGTCTGTTATGACGCCGTGTGCGCAGTCATCACAGGCTGCGCGGCAGCGCAGCACTGTTGTAAGGGTGACCAGCCATTTCAATGGGAAACTCCAAAATTTGACCCCTCGTATTTCTAAAACCCCTTAATTTGTCCACACCAAAATTTGCACGGATGATTAAGCCCAGCATATCTCCTGATGTGCAAAATTTGGTGAAAATCCGTTTACGGGGGGCTTCCCCACGAATAGGTGAAATATAACGCTTGCGTGACTTTTTGTGCCTTTCCTTTCCTTTCCTTCCCTTTTTTCTTGCTGTCCTCTACAGGAAAAACGACTGAACTGATTTTAACGCACGATGGCTCACATGACGCGGTTTCGCGCAAGAAAGTGCTTTTTGGTGGTTACAAAATTTAAATTCAACATTTTCACCTATTTTTTCACAAAAACATGAAAAATTACAATGACGCCTATGGGGAAAATTAGACAATGCTTTAAACTGTCATAACTCCGGCTATGTATAAGATAAAGTCGTAATTTTTGGTTCTAGGGTATGGTTTTTGGTGTCGGCCAATTTAACGGTGTCATTTATATTTGCCCCTGATCGACCACCGTTGCCATGACAACGAAATTTGGGACAAAATGGGCGATAACTCGGCCCCCTTAAAAGAAAATTGCACCCTGTTTGCACCA
>Ga0209671_1005569_pt1 | contig 12770 bp, 6 predicted proteins | sample WorMetHERISLAND2_2_FD_187401 | JGI IMG/M metagenome (GOLD analysis project Ga0209671, IMG submission 187401) | Marine gutless worms symbiont microbial communities from Max Planck institute for Marine Microbiology, Germany - Olavius geniculatus... | ecosystem: Host-associated > Annelida >... | reverse complement strand
GTAATTAGCCTATAGTGACACAAATTAATCACAATGATGATAATGATAAATAACCCATGATAATAATTATTATACTTATAATAATAACAATATCGGTCAGTATAATGACTCGTAGGTGTAGGTTTACTATTCAGTGAAATCAGTTATATTACCTTCCGTATAACCAATTATCAGTTCGCTTGCTTTTTCCTTAGAAACTAACTACAACTGTGGTAGGCCTAAATTCATCACGATTTATTTTTATTAGCACTATAGCTGATCATGATTGCTGTTACATAGCGGCGTCGTGGGGATGAAAGTTGCAATCTTATGACAGACACGGCAGATTTCTGACAGAATTCTGACAGACAGTTGAAAATTTTCAACAGGGTATAGGCTATGCGGTGTTTCATAAAAAGAACCTTTTTTGTTTTTTCATAATTCACCCAAATTATGATCAATTTATATGAAATTCTACCAGTTGTGGCTGAAAAAATACTAATTGAAAATATTTCAACAAATCATGGCAGTTGATTAGATATTCTTTCCTAGTCGTGACGTAACGCTGAATCCATAATGTGTCACGGGTACAAGCTTGTTAGTCTCAACTGGTGCTGTCAGTTGCTACTCTGCTCCGGTGAAAAATCTGGTTCGTTCATGACAAATTTTTGAAGTTTAACAGCTACAGTTACAAAAACGTGCAAAGCGATCGCATTTATGTATCTGTGGTGATAGTTGGACTTTCACATATTTGGGCAAGACAGTGCACTGTCTCGCCGAGCTTGCAAGATGTTGAGTTTTTGGATCGCGAGACGCTTGATTTCATGTCCCGATGTTGCTCAAAGCTGATGCGATAAACATTTTTATTAGTGAACCAGATTAAGTTCACCATTAAAGCAGGGTAGCAACTGACAGCACCAGTTGAGATATGCAAGCTTGTACTTACGACACACTGTGACTGTGCGTTATGTTACACCTAGCAATGAATATTTAATCAACTGCCATATTTTGTTGAAATATTTAGATTAGTATTTCTTCAGCTACAATTGGTAAAAATTTCATATAAATTGATCATCATTTGAGTGAATTATGAAAAAAACAAAAAGAGGTCCCATTTATGAAACACCGTGAATAAGCTAGGTCTATACTCAAAATTTTAATTTTTCCTCGAAATTGTCCCACAATGGAACGGTTTCAGTCAGCCCCAGATTTTGCGTTTTTGGACGAAAACTTTCCGACAAATAGAAAATTTATCGACAATTTTCCGACAGCGCATAATTTAGGGAAGGAAGTGCCCCTCTGCCTAGCACCGCCTCCCCTCCTGCTACGACGCCACTGATGTTATGAGCACTGTACTCGTTATCTCAGATGTTGCGGTCGGACAACCGCAAGTCCATTCATCTAGACGTCTGTAACCGGTTCGAAGTGGCTGTAAGAATTCTGCAGGTAGATCAGGCAGTCGTGATTGGCAGGTCCAACGGCAGCCTCCTGTCGCTCCAAGGGCTGGAAGACCTGCCAGAGGAACTGGTGGTCACCGAACGCCGAGTAGACGGCGATGGGTGTGCGGAGCATGGTGGCAGCGACAAATATCTCGACGTCTGAGCCCCAGACGCCCTCGCTGTCGACCTGACTTTCATCCACGTAGTCAGCGGCCGCGATTGACTCGTATTGGCGACCGCCGTCACGACGCAACTCGTCCGCGATCAGCTGGCGAACCTGAGCACGCGTACAGAGCAACAAAACTGAAACGAACTGAAATAGAATAAAATAAAATAAAAGCCGGACCGCGCGCGGCTCTTCATCTTATTTTATTGGCCGACCGTACTTAAGTAGCGGTCGAGCTTATGGTACGGTTGTCGTCCGTCCGTCTGTCTGTCTGACCGTCTGTCGTCGTCGTCTGTCACGGGTGTAGAGGCCTACAGTACTTATACGGTAGGTCGTAAAAGGAACATTTTTAACGAATGTCCAGTGTTTTAAACCTAGGCATGCAAAATTTCAGCGATCTACTACAAAGAAATCATTTTCGAATTCGGGTTGAATGGAGGAAGTAGAAAAATGTGCGTTTTCAACGGAAAACTGGCCATTTCTCGGAAACGGTGAGAGATACGGCCTAGGTTATTATTAATCACTAATAGATAGTGGCATACGTCGTTTCGGATAAAATAAAAATCATCGACCTTGGATGACTTTAAAGGTCACTGACAACCAGTACGGTCGGCTATCCTAGCGACAGCTGAGTGTCTTGTTTTAATCTATTTTCAAATTTATACTGTGCGATGGTTTGATGACTAACTTATGATGACGGCGATGATAACTTTGCATTGCAGCTTGCGGAGAAAATGTGGTACGAGACTTATGGTCAGTTCACACCTACGACGTGTCAGCGTTGTCGGTGTGAATTGGTCATTAGCGATGTTGCCTAATATGCGTAGTGCCTATAATCCCAGACCTTGTTGTTGTCGATATAGTTTAGCGGGTTGGTGGCGTGGCGTGGCGTAGTGGCAACGCGTTGTGTCCGATCCTCTGGTCTGATCAACGAAGTTAACCTACGCCGGGCCGCGTTAGTACTTGGATGGGTGAATGCCTGCGGGCAGGTAAACCATCTCGGTATGTAACTAGCTGCCTATATTAACTCAGCCTTTCATCCCTCCGGGGTAGGTAAATCGAGTACCGGCCAATCTGGCAGCAGGGTTATAAGGCGGGCGCGTTCACCTGTGTCTGGTGGCAAGTAACATTGTGTGATCCCATACGGTAACTGACGCTCCGTAGCTCTAGAATAGGCTTCCATTAGGCCCTAAAAATTATAACACCGCCTTTAACCTTTAATGCCTATACTGGCCGTTGTAAGTTGTTGTAGCTATAGTTTACTGAGGTGACAGACGGACAGACAGACCTCCATGTGCTGTTCCTCGGAGCCCGTAATCCACCAGCTGATCGATCGGAACAGACAGTTCCCGTCACCGGCAACGGGTCGACAGCGCCGCGGCGGCACGTTCGGCGCAAAGGTGCCGATGCTGCCGGGGCTGGGCGGCGTCGGTAGCGGGAACTCGAGGGTGAGACCAAGGGCCGCGGCCTGGGCGCGCTGCCAGTCGACCCCCGGCGGGTTAAAGACGATGGGCGGACCTAGGGACGTCGCGCTGATGGAGCTCATGGCCGACGCGCCTGGAGGCAATTCTTGAGGCGGGGGTTGATGGTGTTCATGATGGTACTGATGATGGTGATGGTGACCGTGCCGCATTTGCGTCAACCCCCTACAACGAAACTAAGTAAGTAAGCAAGTAAGTGAGGACGTTTGACTTGCAACCACGATCGAGGTCTGTGGTATGACTTTCGGTCGGGTCGCTATCAAGTGATGGTTACTAACTTACTACTTGGATGGGTGACTGTCTGCGGACAGTTAAACCATCTCGGTATGCAACCAGCACCAAAGTCAACTAGGCCTTTTATCCCTCCGGAAATAGGTAAATCTAGTACAGCCGGCCTATCTGGCCGGGGTTATGGCGGACCGCGTTCACCTGTGTTGAGTGGCAGACTGGCAAGTAACACTGTGTGATCCCATATTGTAGGTGACATTCCGTAGCTCTGAGATAGGTTTTATGGACGTAAAAACCGGGACAGGGGGGCAGTATCTGTTGTCCCCCTCAGATTTGGACAAAACGCTGTAAAAATTCGGGCAAAACGGCGGAAAATTCCGGCAAAAGTGAAAAAAATTAAAAATACAGGAGAGAAAAAGCAACAAAAATGTCCAACGAGTATATTGCAGAGCCGCTGCAAACTAAACAAAAATTCCTTAATTCTTAAATTTGAAGTCTCCGATTGCAGGACTCTTTGAACCTAGGAGGTCGAAACTCATACAATTGGCCCCTACGTTTTATGCTAAAAATTTCATACGCAGGTTGTCTTGTTCTATCTCCATTCTCCAGCCATGTCGTCGCAATCCACTCTTAAAGTGTGCGCCACAGCGAGAAAATAAAAAAAATCACTAAAACATCCTATATTGAAGATTCGAAGTCATTAAGGTCATCAATGTTTATACCCTTTGAAAGCCCGTCAGCAGTTCTTGCTACGGCAAGCTTCAAGTCCATGTCTACCACTCTACCTGCAACCGTTTTCACGCTAGACGAGCCAACAACAGCGGTACAATAACGACGTTTTAGGAGGTACCCGTCTTTGACGCCCGCGTGCGCAGGTTTCTCTAAAGAGGGGTTCGAGACTTGGATTGTTGAAATCTGCGTTTAATACTGAAAATTTTGTACACATATTGTTCTGGTTTAACTCTAGTTATTTCGGCGCAATTCACTTTTAAGTGGGGGTCACAAAAACGAAAGTCAACTGATTTTTTGGCGTCAATTTTGTGCTTGGGTGCATTTTGACACTATTTCGAGAGAAAAAAATAGCTTAAAGTTCCATACTAAATGATCGCCATTTCTGGTCTCCTGAGAGGTCATTTCCTCCAGTGCCCCTTATGGCCACGCCATGACTGATAAATATTTGCAGGGCAGGATAGGGGCCCGGACAGCGGACCGCGAAATTTGTAGACAGTTGCGGTCTGCCAAGTGCCAATTCTGCGTACAAAAGTTCAATTTTTTTTATGCTCACTTCGCTCAAAGGTTATCTGTGCCTCCACTTTAATATTTGTTCCGCCGCCTTTGTTTGCCTTTATTATTTAAGCAAAAAAGGTTGCAGTACAAAAAAGCTAAAATAAAATCAATATTGCAAATGTATGAACGAGGGGCCCTCATGCAGTCGCTCTCAAGCCTCAGGGTTCGAAGAGACCATGATCCGGTTCTGAATATTCGAGCAAGTTGCCTTCTCTGCCCCCTAAGTGAAAGAGTCGCCCTACGCCTATGATAGGTTTTCCGTGAAAAGTTGTGCTATTCAACCATTTTGACCATTCGTTTTTGGTCCATCGTTAAGTCTAGCCTTGAGTACGATTTGTCTGTTTGTCTGTCTGCTTGTCTGTCTGTGACGCATGTATTGTGGCTAAAGCGTACGTCGTAAGTCGTACGTCGGCGATGGTACTGTTGGATAGATCGATGACGTCGCCACGTTCTTATCTGCAGCGGTTTGACCGCAATTTCGAATGCAAGGTTGCTGCCTGCAGCCAACACCAATCAACGTGCGCCAAATTACCAAAAGTTGGCTAGGCAGCGTCACCATAGCGTGTATGGGACTCTATAGTCGCTTTAGAAAATCGGTTTTTTTTCCGCGACCGGAAGTCGCACGCTGGCGTTCAGATATAGGCGGTACGGTCGGCCCACCCCAGCAACAGTTAGATTTCTTGTTTTTAGTCTGGTGAAAGTGGCGCGGTTGTACTTACCGGGCTCGTCGGACGGCGCACGTGGAAGAAGGCATAGTCAACGACTCATCCTGACAGTTGAGTCCCACTGCACCGCCAGTCTCTTCGAGCACTGGTTCCAGTGACGACGAACTGCGACTGGACCGGGTGCGGACTTGCACCAGTGAGTCACCGGCGTGGTCGCCAACCCCCGGCACAGGCACCCCCTCCGAGTACCTCCTCGAACCTTCGTCCTCTTCATCACCGCTGACCGCGCCCTGCTGGACCGACGACCTGTGACCTCCAGCAGAGCCTAAAATCATGGAAAATTTCCATCCCTTTTTCCCTTTCCCTCTTTTCCCCCCTTTCCCCTCTATCTCTTTTCATTCACTCTCTTTTGTCGTTATAACAGGATTTCCCTCTTTCCTCCCCCCTCTTTTCGCAGCTTCTCTTCTTTCCCTTTTTCCTCCCTCGCGCTATAAGCAGGTCCCTCAAATCCAGCTGGAGGTTCTTAAGGAGTGCTGTAAGCTTTCCCAAATGGGGTCTGAGGCAGAGCCGTAGCGAAAATCGAATTTGGTGCATTTTAATCGTCTGAAAAAGATGACATCTGGTGGCAACAATTATGATGATTTTTCTCAGTATGTGACTCACTGCCAAAATGCTACTGCTACTCGCCATTTTCTACTGCACATTTTGTGTCGGAAAACACACTCACTACTTTAGGCCCTGACCTGCAGGCGTGGGCGGAGGTGTGTCGGACCACGGGTGCATGTTGACCCGCTGCCAGTTCGCCGCTCGGACCACGCTACAACTGCCACGGTGTCCGTGCCGTGGGCACTTGCATCCCGACACCGGCTGCTGATGTTGGCTGCCGCCGCCCCCGCCGCTAGCCGAGAACCGTCCTTCGATCAACGACGTCCAAACCATCCGTTGACGCTCGGCTCGCTCGCTGATCTTCTATCCTGTCGGTAGACTGCAACGTAACAAACCATGGCAGTTGTAGGCCTGGTAGAACGTTTTTAATGTTTTTTTGCATTAAGAATGCGTTTACAACCGTTTTCCCTATATTTTCAAGTTTTTTGAAAAACCAGTGTAAATATATTTATTACAAATTAAAATCAAAGTGCTATCGATGAAATACACGTTCGTCAAGAGCCATAGCGGGGCCCGGGGAAAAATTCTCGCGGAACCTCCCTGCATAGAAAATTTTTGGATTTTTCTTCTTAAAATGGCGCATTTTTGGTGCACTTTACAGGGTGGTCCAAAAAACGGATACCCAGTCTTATTTTTGGGATAGCTTCGGTAATTCAGCACCGATTCTAACCATTCTTTCACTGTTACAAGCAGAAATTTATGGCGCGTAAACATGAAGTTCTTCCGCCCACCGCACCTTTATTGTGTGACCACATTACCTAGCAAAACAAACACTACTGCTAATATGATAATATCGGTCACCGAGTGGCAAAAACTCTCACAGCGTTTCATTGATAACAGTATCAATGAATGGAGTCGACGTCTTGAAGCTGTTATCAAGAATGACGGCCGACACATCGAGCACTGCAACTTAGCTTGAGCAGCCGCACATCATTTTAATACTATCGACAGATAAGTTTCGTCAATAAAACAAAACACTAAACACCGATATTAGATGTATATTTTGAGCGACGGCGGCCCCCAACGTCGCGGGGCTAGGGGTAACTTACCCCCACCCCTCTCTTGACGGGCCTGATGAAATAATAGACTCTCTTGTATTGAAAACAACAGGCTATTGCTAGCATTTAGGCTTAGTAATTTTAGTAAATGTCATTATGTCAATACGTCAGAACAAATAAGACGGGGTAACGTTTTTATCACGTTTACAAACGTCTTAATGTTTTTTTTTCATTAAAAACGTTGACTAGCGTTTTTATCGTTTAACGTTTTACAAGTATGCAACAAGTGAAGATATCAGCCCAGTGACGACATAACATGCGGTTGTCATCGCCCGCCGTAGTGTACTCGACAAATTTAACACAAACCCTGAAAATTTTAGCTTTGTTACGCTTTTTGTTTTCGACTTAACATCCCGTCCTCGGACAGCCAGACGGACAGGCAACACACGTAATGCGGCTTGCTAGGATAGTCGTGATTTCTGTGTCTTTCAATTGCTGTCTTATCAACGGCATGTAGATAGGCTATGAGCTTTGCCTCATTATGTCGACATACGCCATGCACTGTAATGCCAGACTGAATGAGCACTATACGATACTTATATTAAACGCAAAAATACCACCAATTTGCCTTGGCTTATTGTTTAATCGTCCGAAAAAAAGTCAGAAAGAAATTCGACACGCTTTGGTTGTATTTTAGGCACAATCGCTCTAATAGCGCAAGCGATTTTGTTATAGCTACCTATTTCTCTCTAGCGTTGTCTGTCGTCTGTGACATTTGTGCGCCCTTCTCAAATTGTTCGACTCACTTTGATGCCATTTGGCAAATACGTTCGTGAGTTTGCTTATTTATTTTGATTCACCAGGGGGCAGCGCTGATCAGCGATTTTGTGTCATACCGAATTACTTTGGTCACTTGTTTATGTTTCTCTGGTAGATTTTTAAAGCCTTGAAGTGTTATAGTCACAGTAAACTTAAATTACTGACTTTTCAACTTTCGGTGAGAACTCCAGAAGAATTGGTGTCTCGTAGATGTAACGCGTCATTTAACTTAAGCAAACTCTTGACGACTCAGATTTCATTAGAGCTAAAATACTGAGTCTGGTTTGAGTTGGTGGCGTGCCGTAGCGGTAACGCGTTGTGTCTGATTAACGAAGTTGCTCTACATAAGGCCAGGTTAGTAAACCATTTCGGTGTGTAACCAGCCGCTATTAGGTCAACTAAACCTTCCATCTCTCCGGGGTAGGTAAATCAAGTACCGGTTTCTCTGGCTGGGAAGGTGGGGTGCGTTTACCTGTGTCGGGTGGCAGGTAGGCCTAAGATTGTGGGATTCCATACAGCAGGTGACGCTTCGTAGCTCTGAAATGGCTTCCATTAAGAGCTATAACACCATCTTTTAACCTTTAAAATATATCGAGAAAGGTGTAAAAATTTATTTTTTAAACTGTCCGTGCCGACTGCGGGCCTGATACGAGAACGTTCGTTCAGCTACCTAGCATCTCGGGCGCTGTCACTCTATGCACATGTCGTTAGGAATGTGCACGAGACCTTTTGAGCCAAGACCGAGACGAGACCCGAGACGTATGTCTCCAAGACCGAGACAAAACTGAAACGTTCGTAATTTTGCCCGCGACGAGACCGCAACGAGACGTTGGAACTCCCGAGACGTTGGCTGAGACGTAGGCTTATAGCGAAGGCCATCGAAAATGATCAAAATTTTATATGCATTTTTTTCTTCCAGCTCTGTTGGCATTAAAACAAAATGACATGTAAAGCCATAAATGGCATTTGCGCAAAACTTCTCGACGAGACCAAACGGTCGAGACCCGACACAAAAAGTAATGCGCCGACACCGAGACGTATATATTGCGACGAAACCCAGACGAGACCCGAGACGCATGGTCCGAGACCGAGACGAGACCGAGACGAGACGTTAATTAGTACGTCTCAAGACCGTCTGAAAACCGAGACGTCATGCCTGCAAATCGTCATTACGTTACTCTTTAGATAAGCGTTATTTTTTCGAGGTACGCTGACATATTTTCTGAACTGCAAATTGGTTCACTGATTACTAATTTCCCGGTAAACGTTCAGGCCACTTTTTGCTGTTACGTGTCTTTTCTATTTCCTAGTTATTAAACCCACACGAGAAAGATGATATAGACAGACGGGCGGGCATGACGTGTAGGCTCCTAGCCTACACGTTTCCTAGGCAGACCTACTGGGAACGTAATACAGGGCAAGACTACCGCATAATCAGTGAGCCAAGTAACGTATAAATGCATTCGAGAAAAATCAGTAACTTGGACTTTAAATTGATAAAACAAAATTGTTTAAATTCGTGATAATCGTTGGACGTCTACTATACTTACTGATCTAGTAACGTGAAGACTTCCGGATAACGTTATTCTGATATATCCTATACGTTAATTCGCCGTCGTTACTGAACATTATTTTGCTCACCGGTCCCATGATGTTGTCAACATTGTTACGAAGAATTCACGTATTCGAGTATTTATTTTGGTTCACGCGTTGTACTGCTGCATATTGTTGTTGTTTTGGATGACGACAGTACTGATGACGTCATTATCGATGTGTTGCACAGACTTGCACGCCCCTGTAATGAAAGAAACTTTACGCTGCCGTTCTCAATTATTTCTTTTCGTCGTATCAAAAGTAAGATGCGCGACAGCACGTAGTGCTAAGTGGGAACTAGCTATCGTCATAATCTGTCCCCTCCGTCCGTCCGTCCGTTCGTCCGTTCGTCTGTCACGTCCCGATACCGAATTAAGCCAGGGTGAGATACAGACTTCAGGATTTCACCATATGACAGCGTATAGTCTCTAGTCTTCTCTGACCAAATTTCATGCCGCCGGGTATAAAGTTGTAAACATTCCTTTCGAACGAAGGCGTCAAAGAGATGTTCTACACTATTAACGCGTCCAGCATAAGAACGGTTTCAGTCAGGCACAAACTTGTTGCTTATCATAACAAGCACTGCTGACGAGCTTTCCGATGACCTTGAACGACCTTCAAATTTAAAATGGAGAGTTTTACTGGATTTTTTCGCGATTTTAAAAGTGAATTGCGCCAAAATCACTGGCGATAAACAAAGACAACCTGTGTGTGAAAAATATTTAAAACGTGGTGTTGTGTTGGTCTACATGTAAAACATTTTGCACAAACGCCGTCACTAACCGCGATCGTTGAAACATTTTTGGTATCTGTGATGGATGTCAGTGACCTTCAAGGTAGTGATTAATAGCAACCTTGGCCCTACGGCCACTTATGCTGTAGCTTAAAACATTCCATTGAAAATTGCGGCCAAACCGTTGCAAATGAAGACATGGTTACTATTGACAGCCGATAATAAGTCGCCAGCGCCCTATCTGATAGTACCATCGCCGACCCCCTACGACATACTGTTTAGCTACAGTACCGCACGATTGGCATATCGGGGAAAAACGGACAGTCGCCTGCACGGACTCTCGCCCGCACGGACGTTCGCCCGCACGGACATCCGCCCGCACGGTCAAATGCTGGTATGAACTATGGTTTGTTACCGCCGGCGAGAATGCAGCATAGGACAATAGCCCGTAGACACATCAACGCTTGCTTGCGTTCTGTATTTGAACTTAACTCACTCATATCACAGAATCTATTATAGAACGCATGTGAACTACTCAAAGTGCATTAACTTGATAGTTTTTATAAGCATAATGACGAAGTATGTTTATTGCGTTGTCGCAGTATTTAAGAAAAGATGTTCTTAATCGATTAACTGACGCAAGCAAAGTATGTGATTTTTTTACGAAAAAAGACGATTTTTACAGTAAATCTATATAGCAAAAAAGTTGTAGGCTACTGCGTAAAAATGTAAAAAAACGCTTATTACATTTAAAGTCAATATCACAATGTCAATGTTCGTTAGCTCGTCTAGCTCTTGATATCGCTGTTATGACTGCAATACATCTGGACAGTTTATTACATCTATCAACATATCAATGTAGCCGGATGCAATGTCCGACGGATCCGCGGAACTCGCCGACGGATTTAGTGCCGTCGCGTCGTTCCTCGCAAAGCTTGACGAAAACGCTGGTTTTTGTCGACTTTTGACAATTTTTTACAACCTCGCGCAGTTGTCACTATCTGCGTGTAAAATGACCACTTCTAAGAAGTAAACTCTGTCCAAAAGTCAAATTCTAAGGCGGCTAGACCTTGCGTAAGCCTAGACTATGAAATCGGCAGTCTACGGGCGTCTGTTCAAAATGACGTTAATTGCCGCTAATTGCCCTACGGGCGTCTGGCCGCCTCTGCGGTAGCAGACCATAGTTCATACGGGAATATGTCCGTGCGGGCGGATGTCCTTGAGGGCGACCGTCCGACACCCGGCATATCATAGTGCGTTATGATTCTTCAAGATCATCCAAGGTCAATTATTTTTATGTTATTTGAAAGCCAATATGCGACTTCTTATTAGTGATCACTGATCAATAGCAACCTAGGCTCTATTTCGCCCCGTTTAGTCACAATACATCCGTGCCAAACAGGCAAAGGAACAACAGACGAAAACCGCACCATAAGCTCGACCATTACATAAGTGCGGTCGCCTAAAACTATTGCAACATGTTTTACGTGCAGCTTCGTTCTATAAACTGTAATTTTGAGCAGTCTCCTCTGACAGAAATCTGCAGCTGTTTGTTTTAACTTCTAAATTGTAACTTTTTCCTTTCGCCTTAAATATTTTTAACCCAAGACGTCGCTGTGCAAAATGTTTTTAGATTCCACAAATGTGTTAGTTTTGGCCGACCGTTAGGTAAAACCTCGGGTACAATATGTCGTCTGTCTGTCTGTCAATGTCTGTCTGTCGTCTGTAAAGCATATTATAGCTAAACGGTACGTCGTATAGGTACCGTTGGATAAGGCGATGACGAGTTCTTAGGCTGTCAATAGTAACCATGTTTCTATCTGCAGCGATTTGGCCGCAATTTTAAATGCAAAGCTTTTGCCTGCAACAATCATTCACGTGTGCCCAACTACTGTGTCGTATCATAGCGTTGATTGTAGCGTTCGATATAGCAGCGTCACCGAAGCGTGTGCGGGACTGCAGTCACTCTGGAAAATTGCATTTTTTCCGTGACTGGAAGTAGGACGCTGCTCTTCGAATGTAAACGGTATTGTCGGCTCACAATTGCTGAGCCAAATTGGCCGGTATTTTTACGTAGTAAAAATTAGCTTCAGCGAACGTTTTCTTCTGGTTATCTCTATGCCAAAATTTGTCAAAATATAAAGTTGTTTTAGTGCACCAAGTCGACCATTCGATGAACCATAAGCATTGGAGCATAATGGCAGTAGATCATAGCCTGGTATTTAAAAAAACAAGTTTATTTATAACAATACTTCATCTCTTAGCTTAATGTTCAGCTCACACAGACAGTGAGGTTTTCTTTCGGCCAAAGTGCAAACGAATGTTTATAGTGCAATTAAATCAAGGCTTTATATGGTCCAACTAATCAATGAGCTGAAATGTCCGCGTTCTTCTCGGAGAATTTATCATAATTACAGAGCAGCAAGAGGTGGGGAACAGCCGCCAGCTGGGCAGCTCTGAGTTGTTAGAATGGACAGCAATAAAGTTTGCTTGCGTCTGAATGAGCATTTAGCGTCATAGTCAGACGGACGGGTTTCTCGGCAGTCGCTGAGACGGTTTGTCTCTCTGACGTGACTGCTCGCTCGCCAGTGTCACATTAAAATGTCTCCTTCGTGAAAAATCCGCCCGGGAAGAGATAATCACGAATTTGATGTCTCCCCTTTATTAAAATATCGCCGGCCCCCACAAAAAAAATCTTTTCGTTTTAAGATTATAG
>Ga0209671_1005568_pt1 | contig 12770 bp, 10 predicted proteins | sample WorMetHERISLAND2_2_FD_187401 | JGI IMG/M metagenome (GOLD analysis project Ga0209671, IMG submission 187401) | Marine gutless worms symbiont microbial communities from Max Planck institute for Marine Microbiology, Germany - Olavius geniculatus... | ecosystem: Host-associated > Annelida >... | reverse complement strand
ATCAGAAATAATCACTATCAGATTGTTTCCATATTGGATCGCAAACTCGCAAAAGTCCGCCATTACGGTTTGGCGCACATTTCAACTGACATTGTTGGCATTCCAGTAATGCATTTGATAATATTATGATATTACGTGACACCGCTTAAAGTTAAAATGACTTCGAATTATTTGACGATACATGCGACTTGTTGAAAAGTCAGAAACAAGTTCACGTTTTTAAAAATCTAAAAACCTTAAAAGCAAAATTCTAAGCTTTTTGGTTTCTTTTTATTTTTTTGTGCAATTTATATATAAATCAAATTTATTTGTTTTAATCGTGATTCGTGAGTTCTGACCTCACGTCATTTATTCAACAAAACGATGTCACACGGAAAGAAGAATGGTGTATAAAATTTTATGGGTCTTAAAATTTGTGTCCCGTCTTTTTTGCACACAAAAATTTTAAAAAAAACCTTAAAACCTAAAAAACAAATACTTTTTTCTAGAACCTTGTTTTTTAGTCTTGATTTCATAGTGCATCAATAATATGACTGATATACACCGTGTCTCAATAAAAAAACGTGCCACTTGTATTTTTTGAAAAACTTCATAAAACGTTGGCCGATACTGATAATTCTTGGCAAGCAACATCATAATAAAACTTGACGTAAATGACTGTAGTTTAGCCCACATCACCCTAATACTGTTGTTACACTAACTTCTGAAATTTAAAAGTCACGGTTTGGCCGTTTACACAATGAATTCATATTGGGTAGCGCACGTGTCGTCTCAGAAATGAATAGCAACAAACACGAGTAACAGTTATTATCTTTCATGTGCTCAAAATGTCTTCGTGGACGTTGACGCGACTCGCCAACAGCACGTTCAATAACGCGCGACCCAGAGCCGCTCACTCGCTATTGATGCGTCATTTCAGATCCTCGACATACGATCTCAAAGTGAATACAATTAATGTTAAACATCTAACAAATTTTTTAATGATTTTTTTTCGGTTTTAATGATTTCTTGAGCCGATGCGTGCGCTTCCTAGTATGAATTCATCGTTGTAAACGGCTAAACTACGACTTCTGCATTTCACAAGGTAGTGTAACGACAGTATTAAGGTGAGGTGAGCTGAACTAAAATCGTTTACGTTACGTTTTTTCGCGGTGATGTGTGCCAAAAATTATCAAAATCGGCCGATGTTGCACGAAGTTATTCAAAAAATAAAAAAATGTTGCGTTTCAGTGAGACACGGTGAAGATACCTGGACGCCGAGAATGCCGAAGACGACAAAAAAAAGACAGCAGATGAGAACGATGTTGCCGATAGGACGCAATGAATGCAGTAGCGTCTGAACCACAAGCTTAAGCCCAGGTGCCCGGTTGATCACCCTGTTAACCATAAATGTAAAAAGACGTTACCGAAATTTTTTTAACGCTAAAAGGTAAAAACAACGTTTAAAAATGTTAAAAACGTTTATTACATCTATGCCGTTAACAAAAACAGCGACAACTGCAACAATGTCTGCTACAGACAACTGTTGCTACAAAAACTAGGCCCTACAAGGTGCAGCAGCATGTCATTTTGTATCTGACTTTCTCGTAACGTGTCTGCGTCGTATGTATTGAAATTTACAGTATCATAACAAAGAGATTTCCATAACAAAAGACTGCCAGTTCGCAGATGAAACGTGAATCAAAATGCGCTATGTTCAAAGACAAAATTCAAAAATTTTCTTAAGAAGAGGCGCATCCCAATTCCACTCCCTGACCCCACACCACTAAGAAAAAAAGGACACCCGAACCATACCGTCTCGTGGCCTTCGCTGCTCGATTACTTAGCTTCTCCCCGCTTCTTACTGACCACCTTAAATAGCCACGGAACATTCATCTGCGTTCTGTTGGTCTGTCAGTGCGTCGGGTCAAGTTGACAACCGTCGCCAACCAACCGGGTTTTATTTCCGGTTGTCGGCCCACGGACGTGGAACGACCTGCCGCACGGCGTGACGTCTGCCGAGTCGTTATCCAGCTTTCTTCAGCAACTCAAAACGTACCCCTTTGCAAAGTTGTTTTTTTTACTTTTTCCCCGAACTGGATTTTGTACCTTCTCCCTAGTGGTGCTAGCAATAGTTTGTATTACCTAAGCCACTTTAAAATACCCGATTGATTGACTGATTAGGAACAGCTCAATAATCCACAAATTCGACAGTCTGAAATTCTGATAGTCCAAAGTTTTCGGGTTCTTTCCTACCACTTCTTCTTAATTCCTACCTACTCAATCTCTACATTTCCTCTTAACTAACAGTAGAGTTAGGGTTAGGGTTAGTGTGAGGGTTAGAGTTAGTAAAAATTCATGTTAATATTCATACACGTTCGGACTATCAAACTTTTGAATTATAGACACACAACCGATTGATTGCTACCTCAGTGGGCGGAGCGCTCGTAGCAACCGGAAGACGCGGAGGATGCCGAAGATACGGCTGCTGGAGCCGGCTGACAGCGAGATGACGATGTCAATGAGAGACACCAGCACCAATGCCCCGTCCATCACGTTCCAGCCGCTACGCAAGTACGAGCCCGCGTCCAGAACGAGACCACTCGACAGTACCTTATATATACAACACAACGTCACGTTAAGTTACGGACGCATTAACCGGCGTCGCACACAGACCAAACTTATATAACAGTTAGTCACAAGGGCGTCTATCTTTATTTTAGTTACGGGAACAAGTTTCCCTCGTTCCTTTCCACCTTTTTTCCTTTTTTACGCCACTTTCCCTTTTCCTTTTCCTTCATTATCTTTTTATTTCCTTACTTTCTTTGAATCTGGTTAACTGTTCTGAGGATATGCTTCTTCAATGGGCTCTGTCAACCCTGAGACATTCTGGGCCTAAGTACGCCAAGCAGGTCCTAAATTGTGCCAAGTCCCCATCAAAATAAAACTAAAATACCTTCCTTACTTACTTTTATGATGGATTATCTTTTTGTAACAATTTACTATTTGAACTGACTTTCAACATTTGTTCTGCCAACATTTAAAGTCATATCTGTCTCAGATTGCGTTTAACTGATTTTCTCAGTGATTATTTTGTTTGCAATATTTCGGTAGCTATAATACTCAACAAACGAAAGCAAAAAATATACGCTGTTAAAAAAAATACCTTGATCGTCATCTCCAGCAAAAATATCACAGTGAACACATAGTTAGAAAAACGAAGAAAATGACGCTCCTGAGCAAATACATAGACACAAAACAGTAATTGCTTATTAATAACGTAAAAAGTGTGCATTTTCAGTGCTGATATTAAACTTCGCTGCACGTGACAACAAAGAATAGCTAAAAGATATTGTGCTACGTGATAACGAAATAGCAAATATTATTCATTCATATGTTTAGTTTACCGAATTTCGTAGTTGCACAAAATTAGCAGTCAATTACAAAATAATCAAAATACAAAAAAATAACACAAGAATAACCTACAACAAAACAAATTCGCCAAATCTCACAATTTATAGACCTTAAGACATGGTGTCAAAAATGACAAGAAAAGTATTGAACAGTGGCGTCATTTAGGTAAATCATTGGGGGTCTCAGTGATCTTTGCGGGGGTTCAGTCTACGTAACGTATTGTTCTTGTAGCAGTAACAATGTTTCAAATGTAAGATTTATAAGAAAAAATCTCATATCCTTGGGGTCCGTAGATCCCTCCAGCTCCCTCCCCCTTAAGTGACGCCCCTGGTATCAAAAAAAAGAAAAATACTGTTTATCGTACAAGGCTGTTTGTTGGAATGTTGGGTCTTTCCATGGCAAGGGTGATGCAGTTAAGCATGATGAAGACGAGAACGGCGTTGTCAAAAGACCTCCATGCAAGCAGGCGACAGCACAGTTGCCGTAACCTGTAAGCAGTACAGAATATCCTCTGATGATTACGACTCTAGAGATTTATTCGACGCAAGCTGTTTTACACGAAATATTTGTTTCGTCTACAAGTCTGCAAGTGTCCCATAAATTACAAGGTAAGGCACTCCGTGTATGATTCAGTTAGTGCGGCAGCGCTTAAAACTCAGTTAACAATAATTTAATATAAACCATCGCAAAACTTAACAAGTTAACTAATCACATATTGTTCAAAATGGCACTATTAAAAGATTTTTTTTTAAACTAACATTTTGACGTACTATTATTAAACACACATTTACACATTTACGCATGTGCACAGTTTCATTTCACCAACGACAGGCAGAAAGAAAACACAAACATTTAAAAAGCTAAAATATTATAATAAATGCAATGCAAAATATAGGACCTATGTTCTAGCTTACTTAAATCGACTATGAAAGTGGTAACTTGCCTGTTTGTTGGCGGAATTATGAACATAATATAATCGGCTCTGTTGACGAAGCAACGCCGTGTCATCCATCGGTCCCACATCGCACACAAACGTTGTCGACAATTCTACAGCGTCAAATATTAACAAAAAGCCTAGCTGTCGCAAAGATAGCCGACCATACTGGTTGTCAGTGGCCTTGAAGGTCATCGAAGATCTCATCTAAAAAAGCGTATGCCACTTTTTATTAGTGATTAATAGTAACCTTTGAACTATCTCTCACCGTTTCCGAGATATGGCCACTTATAGCTTAAAACTTTCCACTGAAAAATGCAATGAAACCGCTGCAGATGAAGACATGGTTACTATTGACAGCGTATAAGAATTCGCCACCGCCCTATCGTATGGTAACATCGCCGACCCCCTACAACTTACCGTTCAGCCGCAATACATCCATGACAGATGAACGGACAACCATGTTAATAGCTCGACCGTTACTTAAGTACGGTCGGTTAAAAACATTTCAGAAAATAAAAATTTACGCCGAATCAAAAATGGCATAGGCTTATCACTATTTTAGCTGATATAAACGTCACGGCAGAAGCGTCGGCCTTAATCGATTCGGGCGCCCAGTGCGCAGAATACCGCGGAACGACTGAATTTGACCGACCAAAGAGCTGGTGGTTTTACGATCTTTTTCTACCTCGTTATTCATTGCTCACCTGTACTTATTTTCCCCAGAAAATTTTATGGCACCATATGGCCTTTCGCGCGCTGATGTGCTGTGCCAGCTAAGAAACTACTCCCTCGAGCACGTGCAATAAAAAAATACGATAAAGCACAACAAAAATAACTCAAAACGCGGTTTCTGTCGAATCCTCTGTTTACTGTTTATCACGAAACAGAAGCTGCAGAACGTGGCGCTACAGACTTGCAGAGAACTCGTATTTTGCTGCAGAGATTCTCGTAAAAATGCGATACAACGAAACATATTGTTTTTATTGTAGTCTTTAGCCGACCGTACTTAAGTAACGGTCGAGCTATTGTCAATGTTGTCGTCCGTCTGTCTGTCCGTCCGTCTGTAACATATGTATTCTGACTAACCTTTAAGTCGTAGTGGAAAACTTTTTACACGATTAATTGACCATGTGTGATAAACTCGGGCATGCAAAATTTCAGCCATCTAGTGCAATGGAAACATTTTCAAATTGGGGGATGAATAGAGGTGGGGGTAGAAAAATGTGCGTTTTTTAACGGAACATTCGCCACATCTCGAAAACGGTGAGAGATACGGCCAAGGTTACTATTAATCACTAATAGGAAGTGCCATAAGCCATGACAGATGAAATGGAAATCAATGACCTTAAATGACCTTGAATTTTGCTACGCGACATTGTGGCTAAACGGTAAAAGATATGGCCTACGTTACTATTAATCACTAACAGAAAGTGGTATACTCCCTTTCAAATAAAATTAAAATCGTGGACTTTAGACTTAAACTTAAACTTAAACTTAAAGGTCACTGACAAATAGTACGGTCGGCTATCCCAACGACAACTGGGCTTCTTGTATTCTATGTTATTGCACACTGGGCGAACGTTATCTATGAATGTATCAACAACTCAATAACTTTGTGTCCGAGACAGCTGAAAGCCAAAGGAAAACTTTCATCCAACGTTCGAGGCACAAGTGGCTTACTGTAATTTACACGGTGGATCATAGTAAGTATCCCCCCTTCTAGCGCCAAATAGCAAAACTTTGTTATTCCTACTACGCTGTTTTGATACATAAGAATTTCACAACTAAGCAAATTGGCGTTAGATGGTCCGGTAATTATATGAACTACACAAATATTGCATTACTATAACGGCCTTGCTGCAGCTACAAGCGATTGCGCTTATTGCGACACATTTCTCCGTAGCGCGGTCTGTCTGCCTGTCGTCTGTCTGTCAGATTCGTGCAACCCGCTTGAACCGTTCGACGAATTTAGATGCCATTTGACAGGTACACCTGTGAAGTTTGAAAACACATTGTGTGTTAGATGCAGTTACGTGACTCCCCCGGAAAAGGGAGATTAGGGGATCAAACCAAGCCAAAACATGCAACTGCTTTCGACTTACGAAAAAAAAATAATTTATCATTCACCAGGTGACAGCGTCGATCAGCGATGCCGCCGTGTGGCAAACTACTTCAGTTAGGCATAGTTTTCGTTAATTTCATTACATTATTATTATTATTATTTTTTTTTTTACCCTCGGTAATCCGTTCCCGAGGGAGCCTAAAAATTAACTACGAAATACAAAGGTGCGTACGATCGTCAGTCATTATTATCAGTTATTATTATTATTATTATTATTATTATTATAAAAAATGCCGGATCATCAGACCAGTATGATGTCGAATGTGGGCGTTTTGCAGACGTCGTCTGTGTCGTGGTGCGTGTACTGATGTGGCTGATCGGTGTCTGAAACCTCGTGCTGCTGCTGCTGCTGATGATGATGATGATGATGACGTATGCTGTCGGCGCGGCTACGACGACGACGCACGTCCAGCGCGGACGCATAGTTGTCTGCGGCGGCAGCGTCACCGGCAGCAGGGTTAACCCAGCTGCCGACTGAAGCTCTTTGACTGCGAGCGGACTCGCGCCGGGCCACCGCGCCGACGCTGGCCCTCGAGGACATTCTGCGGACAGCACCGCTGCCGACAGCGTCCTTGTTGGACATTGTGGAGCGGCGTCGAGCGTGGAAGTCGTGACGGCTGTGGCGTAGTGAACCGTTGCGACTGAGTCGGTAGATCTCTCGCAGGCTGAGCGGTATAGGCGGCGGCGATTCCAAGGCGGCGGCGGCGGCGGTGGAGCCTGCAGCGCCGACGGCGACCGTGTTCCGGCGTCCGAGCGGCAGCGCACCTGTGATCACGTGACCCGCTCCTGCAGTCACGTGACCGTAGACCGAGCGACGACGCAGCGCCGCCGAGGCTTTGACCGGACCGCCGCTAACTGACGGTGAACGCACTGTACCTCGTGTCGACGTCGACGCCGCCGCCGTGCACCTGGAAGAACACGACTCGCGCTTGCGGTACAAGCGCTGAGGCGGCGGCGGGGAGGCAGAGACCAGTTCGGCAGTGGGCGTGTGCGTCGGCGTGTGAGTGGGTGTCGCCTGGTCCACAGAGTGCTCCGTGGCCGCCGCGGTCCGTGGAGATAGCCCCGCCGCCGCGGGAGACAACAGCGTGTGACGTCGACGAACCAGCAGCGCCGGCCGGAAGTAGCTGTTGAACGAACTGTGCGCCACAATACCCGATCGCGTCGTCCCACGACGACCACCGGCGAACACCCGCAGCGGACTGAGTACTGATCCGCTCTCATCTGTGACGTCAGCAACAGCGCCGCCACGGCGGTTGGATTTACCAGCGTCAGAAGGCGACGTGAGAGCCGTCCCCGGTGCCGACAGGAAGCCGGTTGAAGGACGCAATACCAGCGAACGTTCGACTGAATTAGATTGCGATTTAAGCATGTCGTCGTCGTCTTCGTTGTCGTCGTGCGGATTTTGCGCACTGCAAATTAAAGGCGCATACAGAGCGACGTAACTGAACTGTATTGAACTGACACGGTTTAGTTTTTTGACGAACAAACCAACGGCAAGCAGGGCGAGCCTATTGGTCAATGGTTGACGCGTACGTGAGTACAGTCACGTAGGCCACCAACGCCGTTAGATGGCGTCTACTGTAATGCATTACTGCTTGCCCATTGTTGTTTGCGCCTTAACACAACAAACTGGCATTGCACAGTTATACATTTACCCCGAAATGCTGAATCTATTTTTTGCGGCAAATGCGGCTTACAGCGACCTATCTATCACATAAAGCTTTTCCCTTGGCTGTCTGCAGAGTTACTCCACAAAAGGTATCACGAATTCTGTAAAAAAAATCGTACGGAAGAGGTGTAGGGAAGTAACTATAAATATTGGTGCCGATCCGAATTAATATTTGCATCCGATTCGGAAACAAAAAATCTCGGCGAAGGTTTGTGCGGGGCAACTGAAAATGCGTGACATGAAAATTCGGCTCTCCAAGTGCTCCTAGTTTGTCATTACAAAAGTAATTAAGTAGTTTGCTTTTATTTTCGTTGCATTACATCATTTCAACCGTTCACTACTGCATATCAATAAATATCTCACGCTGTTTTATTTTAACAATGCAAAAAACTTATTATACCTGGGTTTCTGGAGGTTCTTGACCGCACTAGCAGATAAACCCTACAATCAAGTGCACGATTACTTTACCACGAACTATATATAACACACCAACTGTAAACCTAGGCTTACCATACTATCTTGGTACTCCTTTAATCAGCAACTACTTACTACAATAGCAGGGCCGATGATTGATTAATTAATTTTATTCATTAAATTTAAGCAGCAAGGCCCACAAAATAGGCAACAGACACTAGAAATAGCATAAAACATACACAAACCAAAAAAACACAAACAGAGGCAGGACAGGGACAGTGCACAACAGAGTATTAAACAGAGAACAGAGAAAAATGGTGCAAATGCATAACTACGTTATTACTACATGGATAAACGTGAATATTAAAAGACACAGCAACATTTGTCATCAACATATCAAAGCTATAGGCAACCCTCGGATTAAACAGAATATTTGTGAGACTATTTTGACGGTTAAAACGGAAAAAAATATTCCCAATCATTAAATCACACTCAGCTCGCACTGTTTTACTGTTTTAATCGTAACTTTCGGCTGCAGTCATGCGTCGTAGAGCAAACGACATTGCGCGATTTAAAAGTACAATACGGCGCTGTCTGAAGTGGTACAAGCTCGTACTAGATACCTATTTGCTTATGCATTCCAGCAGTGCGGCAAACCATCTAGTCATAAAACTTATAGGGTGTTTACACGATCGAGCAAACATCGAGCAGCTAGCTCGACGTTCTATGATAATTAGCATGCTAATTAGGAAGGCGGGGAGTTACAATTGGAAGGCCTATATAACACGTAATCAGCTGTGGGCTAAAAGCCTAAGCCTAGGCCTACATTTGAGCCAGGGGGCGGGGTTCCAATAGGTCTGCTTGAGCCAGCTCGATGTTTGCTCGATCGTGTGAACACTCTATTAGACTGCAGCGGCGTCTGACTATAGTTCGGTGGTTTAGCGGCGGTCTGATCGTTGCGGTCTAGACACGTACGGCATCAGCGCGGATGGATGCGATGACTGACGGCTGATCGACGTCGACGGTTGCGGCAGCTGGGCTGGCTGTCAGTGAGGCCGGTCGTTGAATCAGTCCAGGCCAGATGATGCCGTTCGTCCGTGGTACCTCGGCGTCGACACACCTGCTGGCGGTCGTCGTCTTCGACCCCGTAACTACGTCTGCCGCCGCCGCCGCCGCTACACACATCGTAACCCCGCGTTATTACTACCAGCCAGTGGATTCTATCCCCGTATCTGGTAGGCGCAGCTTGCACCCAGTGAAAAATAGGGGCGGGAGAGTTTTGTTAAGGGTTCATGCCAAATTTCTGTCACCCTGCAGAAGCGCGGTTTTTAGCTAAAATAATGGTACCACAAACTGTTTCGCGGCCGGGAGCGCTCCCCACAGGCCCCGTAGCTGGACGAAAGGTTTGGTGCCCCCACAATAGGGAGGAAAAAGGGAACGAAAATAAATGGAACGAAAAGGGGAAAAAAGGAAAAAAGTGAAAGGGAAAAATATTGGAGAACAAGAGGAATAAAGGATAGAAAAGAAAGTGTTGAAAAATGGAACAGAAAAGGAGAAAGAAGAGAAAATAGAAGAGGGACCGTGAGTCGGATGTCGATTTTAGATTTGTGGGGACAGAATCCCTTGCTATCAGCTGTCAGCAACCCGTCACTCATCAATCATCTAAATGTACATACATACCTATAGATCGTCAGACAGCGCCCGCTCTCCAACACGACCGGATTCTGTGTTGCGTGTACGAACTACGAACATCATTTACTAGCACTTATTTATACCCCCTTTACACGATCAAGCAAACATCAAGCAATCATCGACCAAACATCCAGCAAATGCATTCAAAATACACGTGCACGATATGTGCTCTAATTGCTCGACGTTTGTTTGATGTTTGCTTGATGATTGCTTAATCGTGTAAATGGGGTATTACGTACTTGCCTACTTATACCCCGTTTACACGATCAAGCAAACATCAAGCAAACATCAAGCAAATATCGAGCAAACATCGAGCAATTAGAGCACATATCGTGCACGTGTAATCTGAATGCATTTGCTGGATGTTTGCTCGATGATTACTCGATGTTTGCTTGATCGTGTAAACGGGATATTAGTTTTTTCGAGGCTAGGTAAACATTACACGTTCACCTGTTGCATCAGTGACCAGTGAGTCAGTGGTGATTCACAGCGTCCATACAAACACCGGTGTCGTGCGTTAAAAAGTAGGTGGACAGGAAGTTGAAGGTAAACGTCCAGTACTTGCTATAGCGCTTCTTACACGAGACGGACTCAAGACCAGAAGCGCTTTACAATCTCGAAAGTAGCAGCTGATTGGCATGAGCTAATGATACCGCAGCGCACTATGCGGCCATCCACTGCCCTCGTCAGCGAACAGTTGGACCCGCGACTTGCAGCTAGCAGACAAACCACCGCCCCAATCAGCCACACTAGGCCTTCACCCCATAGTCCGTAAGCTTTCCGCCCCGCTGCGGGCAAAAGGCTAAGTTGGCCTGAGCACACAGTAGGTTAGCAACTTGCTCAACGTTGCTTGCAAATGACGGCAGTGAGAATCGAACCGCAACCTGAAAGTTACGAGTCGACACCAACCACTAAACACTTGCACCTACACAGACAGGTAGGTGCGAACAACTTGTCCAGAGTTGTTACTTGGTAGCAAACCGGTTGGACGTCGAACCAGCGACCTCTCGGTCATGAATCCAACCCCCTAACCACTAAGCCATAAGGTCACCCCAAATTTCTAACAGACAGCTGCAAATTTTCGACAGAGAAAATCACAGTTGGTCAAAATTTTCATGTTGCTTCTAAATTCCTCAAAAATAGTGAATTTCAAGCTCACAATTTTGCATTCTTGAAAGAAATAATTTTCCGACAAGCTAAAATTTGGGGTGAAAGGGGCAATTATTACGCGCCCTGATTCTCTTCTAAAATTATGGCGCTATATAAATTGGCACTTTACTTACTTACTTATCCCCTGCCCGCTTGCCACGACACCACCGCATACAAAGGTATATCTCTGCCTCTCGCTGCAGTATCCAACAGTCGTGTGATTTATTCGCCACCGTCTGAGACTGAACTCAATGACCCCTGCATGCCTTCTGTAGCTAATGATGAAGCAAGGAGACTGGAGGGATTGGCTATTTATTACGTAGTTATTGTACGTTATTTTTAAAGTTGGCCTATGCGCCATATAAATTCACGTTTTTTGAAAGCCAATATGTCACTTCCTATTGGTGATTAATAGTAACCTTGGCCGCTAGGTGCGGTCTCCAGGTATCTCAGAATTTCTGAGATACCTGACGCCTACACTCTCATTGTTTCCGAAATATGGCCAGTTTTCCGTTAGAAACGCACATTTTTCTTACCCCTTTCCATTCAGCCTTAATTTCGAAAATGTTTCCCTTCCATTAGATCGCTGAAATTTTGCATGCCTAGGTTTAAGACACATAACCAATTAATTGTGTAAAAATTTTTGTAAAAAGTTACGAGTTAAAACCAGCCACTAGACCACATGCGCCAAATGAGGAACGCTAATGCTAGTACGTGTAAAGTTCACCTTTGTGGTCGTTGTCATTGCGACTAGTCTCTGGCGACTCGGTAATGACGTAATTGTCATGCTCATGTTCCATGTCTTCGTCTCCAGTATCATCAACAGCAGTCAGTGACTGAATCGCTAACTTCTCCATCGGCAGCGTGTCATCTCCACCGTCGTCATTTTCCTCCTATACACGTTAAAAACTTCAAATGGTTTATTGCTTTTTACGGGAAACCCATCACAGAGCCACGGAGCGTCACCTGCCGTATGTAATGGTAGTTTTACTTGCCGCTCAACACAGGAAAATGCGCTCCGCCTTAACTCCTGTCAAGCATGCAGGCCAGTAGGGCGCACCGGCCTACAGGGTGCGGCAGAAAAAAGTGGACACCTAAATTTTTTCGCTGTTTTCTCAGCAACCGTTTGGGATTTTAATACGAAATTTTACAGCTTTATTTATGGAAACCTTCTACATCTAACAGCCAAGTAAAATGTGATTCTGTTGAAAAACGACGAAGTTATAGATTTTTTAACATGACCGCCTACCGGTTTTTTGGTATTTAAAAATGATCATGATAAAAAAGGCTTTTTAATTTTCAAAAAACTGGTTACACGTTACTGCCGATGACGTCACAGTGACGTTTTGATAAACAGCAATTTGTATTGTTTATAAATTATCACTAAACTATCG
>Ga0209671_1005566_pt1 | contig 12771 bp, 6 predicted proteins | sample WorMetHERISLAND2_2_FD_187401 | JGI IMG/M metagenome (GOLD analysis project Ga0209671, IMG submission 187401) | Marine gutless worms symbiont microbial communities from Max Planck institute for Marine Microbiology, Germany - Olavius geniculatus... | ecosystem: Host-associated > Annelida >... | reverse complement strand
TAGCAGCACGTCACGTGGCAAAGTCTCATGAAGCTACTCCCTTTGGCTCCAAAGATCCTTTGTCTAATACGCTACATTTTAAGGCAATTTTTGACCCCCTTTTGAAAAAAGTTGTAAGGGGGCCCCCGTCCCCGGTGGGGGTGCGCTAGTAAGACTTGGTGATTCTCTAGCGCGTGTAAAAATTTGAGGGCGCAGCACCCCCTAGGGGCCGAAATATGTTCTTCCGAAAAATGCACTTTGGGTGGGTACGATTCAACATCGAAATCTCCAAGGTCACTGGACCAAACTTCACCGGACTTGTTTCAACTAACGCAGGAGGAATCGCGGTAGACGGAATAAAAATCCGATTTTGAATATCTTCATCTGTTTCGGAGATATTCGCCTCCGAACTTCGAAGTCGTCCGAAATCAGGCCAAATTTTGCATGTTTTTGGCCCCTGAAATTTTTTTGGGGTGCGCTCCCCAAAATTTTGGACAAGCATTATAAAATAGTGCCTATTACTGACCATTGTGCAAGATTTCACGCCGGTCAGCCCACGCATCTCGGAGATCTCGCGTTGCAAAAAAAAACAACTGGGCTAAAACATAAGTCCTTCCGAAAACTATCGTTTTCGGGCGGACTAATAAGTTTCGTCATAACTTTATCCGTTATTAACCGATATACAGTTCAGTGTGCCAGTAAACAATTTCAGAAAATGGTTAAAATTAATAAATAATTATGAAGAACACGACGATGTCTTTTTTAAACTCACACCACAAATACTGTAGATACGACACGTAATTACTGAAAAATACCATCAACTTTTAGCAACGAAAAATAGTATAAAGATACTGGTTTAACGCAGTAGCCTGCACATAAACATATTCAAAAAATAATAATGTTGTATGGATACAGCTCTATGACTTGTTTATACTCCAATTCGGCTTTAGGTCTTCGGCGACACCCATCACTGAGTTGACGCAGCACGCTGCTGCAATCTCATTAAGCTATAATGGCATATTCGCTGCGTTACGTTACGTTACTAGCAGGTATCTTAACGTCATTACTGTGCACGGCGGGCAGCGGCGGCACCCGCAGGTTTCTGATACATAAAGTTCGGGAACATTCCACAGATCTCAAAATAATGGCGGATCTAAATCCTTTGGTCAAGCGATACGTTATCTGCACTCTCTAGACAACTATAGTTATCGTATCGTGATGGCGGTTAGTCTGCACTGTTCAATAATGTAACAGTTGTTCTCGTTCTCGTCGTTTTCTGTTCGCCAGCTCAGCCGCAGTCGTCTTCAATCTGCCTGCCTGCTATAGCTGCCTGGAAAAAACGGACACAATCCTCTGTCAACATATTCCCCGGATATAATCACCCTCAGACAAATCCCCCCCCGAACAACATATCCCCTTTCTTCTAAAACAAAATTTTTCACACTTGTCTCTGAGTCTTGGCAAAGACGATCACGCAGGCTAATATATACGTCCCAGCTGAATAGTTGAAAATTACACATTCGTGTGTCCAAGAGCGATTTTGTCCGTGAAAGGTTTAGGTCCGGTAGGATTAACTTGCCCGTGTCCGTCTACGAACACTGCTGTTAAATCTAATTCAACAATGTGACGTCACACAACTCTGGAGATAACGTCACAAAGTGATCAGCATCAGGAAGGCCCTGGATCGCGGGGAGCAGAAAACTAGGGAGGCAGAAAGTTGGTAGAACTAACGATGACGAGTAATTAAGCGTACTGCACCAATAACTGCAGGCAGTCATCGCTTGGTTCTCCGTCTTCGCCGACGACATAATTGCCTCTGAACGGTTTTTCTCGCTTTATTACTCAGATCACCACACAACATTTTATTTCTTCCATGCACTCATCTGATGTCTGCTATATCATGCGCGTACATTCCACTCCATGATTTATCTTTCTCTGATGTTCCATTCTCATAATTATTAGTCACTAAGTGAATAAATAAGTAAGCAAATCGTGTGATGCATAAGGAAAAACAAACGTCAATGCAAAAACAGAAAAGAAAAACATACACAAAAGCTCTATAAACTTTAAAAACAACAACAAATAAAAACGCAAAAAACCCACAAACAACTCTGCAGAGGAGCTGAAGCTGATGTTCACGGGACGTGACGATAGACCGGAGTTTTTTTTCGTCAGGTAATACAATATTTAGATAGTGCTCGATAAACTGTTCATGTCACTAAATTTTGCTGAAAAAAATACCGGGCAACAATATCAAGTTAATAGATTATTCCAGAGATGTCGTCACGCAGTGCATGCCGGGATAGCAGGTGCTCGCGTCGTCACAGAAGGTTCGATACATCGGCTGTAATCACACGAAGACAGACAGACAAACAGCACTACATGCACACACGGGTGGGTGCCAGTTGTTCACTGTTGATGAAGAGCCCTATGACACCATGCACTCTAGTCAGCTAACATCAATATGCGACATTCGATAGTTCGATATGCAGGCGACAACAAACGCGCAGCCACACGCGCTGTAACACTTGTCAAGGTGTTAGATCTTAGAGATGATACTAAAACATAGACATAAATCAACGGTTATCTGATGCAACTTTTCTGCAGAAGAGAACAAACTGTCTTGTCTTGTCTTGTCCAACACAAAGCGTAGACCACAGAGGCTTAGCATCATTTAAAATTACGCGCGATAGCAGAATGCTTCGCTCCTTTTTGCCATGGCCTGGGCGTCTGTGTGAGTGTGTCTGTCACACTCTGCAGCCCTATCAAAACGGTGCAAGCTAGGATCACGAAGTCTTCACTGTGGGCTGCCCCAAGGTCTCTAGTTTATCGTGACAAAATTTGGTGCCCCTAGATGAGGGGATTCCTCTTGAACGAGGGCGTCAAAGAGGAGTACCCCCTAAAAACGTTATTTTGTCCTTTTTGGCTCGTATAGTGTGAAAACGGTTGCAGATAGATACAGACATGCTGCTTATCATAACAAGCACTGGTGACGGGCTTTTTAATGGTGTCAACATCGATGACCTCGAATGATGCTGAACTCCCAAAATAAAAGGTTTTAGTGTTTTTGCTAGCAATTTTCGACTGTGGTGCACATTTCAAGAGAAATTGCGCCGACATGGCTGGAAATAGACCTAAACAACCTGCGAAAAGGAACTGCTAAGGCTGTCGCGCGTCTCATGAGCTTTGCTCAAATTACTTGTTAACAATGTAAGTTTTGACTTCCTAATTTCTAAATTTCAAAAAGTCTTCTATACGGAGGCCTTAAATTTGGGTAAGCTTACTCCTTCAAGACGCATTCTTCTATTATTGCATGCTGTACACGATTGCCCAGGTGGCAGGACCGCTGCTACTACATGCAGAGATTGCAGGCATCGACGCAGCGCAAATCCAAATCGTCGTTTCAGACCGTGAGGTAACTAGGTACACTTCATGACGATAAGCTCAGTACTCGTAATAAGCAAATATCTGCAATTAAAGCATTCACAAATGCGCAATTAGGTTACAACGGTGACTGCATAACGAGGGCGCCCGAGGGAAACTATCAGCAGCGACAATCGATCCTGCACACTCGGGTTTCGCAGATCTTTTGCTATATGGATTTGTGCGAGATTTTTGGTTGCGCCTATGTTACATTTGCGACAAAAATAAAACTAGTTTTAGGTTCATCGCAAGAGATTTCGTTTTAGTTTTGCTTTGGTTTTATTAACGCGAAATATTTATCTGCAGTGTGGTGTAGAGACTGTAGCGGTCGTGCGGTATGGTATAAAAGCGACGTCAGCAGCACGCTGTGTAGCCGGTCAATGGTCGAATTAACGCAGTCAATCGTAGCGGCGACCGACGGCCATTACTAAAATCGTCTGAAATATCTCCGAATTTTGGATGTTTCTTGCTCGCATATTTTTTGGGGGATGACCTCCGAGTTTTGAAAATTGGATTATAAATTTAAACACACTTTTCATCATGTGTCAAAGTTTCGCGGCGATCGGCCGAGGGAGCTCGGGAACCGCGCGCCGAAAATAAGAAAAGAAAAAAACAACAGCAAAATATAAGCCCGCTGGGAATTACTGTTCCGAGCGGCCAAATAAACAACTGGAGACGGTCGCCGTCGACTCCGTTTAATGTTTATCGCGCAGCGAAATGCGCAGAGCTTCGGTTTTGGCAGAGTGTGTTTGTATTCATTGATTGCATCGACAAAGTCTCATCGACCACAAAAGAAATTCTGGCATTGTTCGAAAGACGGACGTCTGAACGTCGCAGCTGAGGTTTATGACGAGTGCTATACAATGTATAAATATTCACAGCGTAACTTATGAAATTAACGGTTATTGACTGAAAAAGGGCAAAAGAAAACAAGTTAAAAGTTACGAAAAAAATTCACGCAGAGACTGACGTAGACCTGATACAAGCTGTATTCAACGATTAACGCATCGGCTTAATAATGATGAATTATTAACTGATGTCTACGCGGAGCGTACGTGCGTGTGCATCCGCTCACTGCTTGATCGTACAAACCGACACTCACTGCCGCACGTACCGTTAATATAATGATACAACATTAATTAATCACTTGTAGTCACCAGACATGAAAATCACATGCGAATTGCTGACTGCAATTGAAGAAGATAATTTGTCGCGGCCAACGAAACTGGCCGTAACACATTTGGGCCGCTCGTGATTGTAGATTTTTACTGATTCCTAAAAGTCGCAGTAGGCCTATATTTGGTGCAATGCTAGTAGTAATAGCTATTGGTACAGTACTGCCACTGACATAACTACTACTCCAGACTCAAAGCGGCAAAATATCACTTGCTACCGTCGTTCGATTGCTGTCTTATATGACACTGCATCAGGAATTCTAGCTAAGCCAGAACGCCGCAGAGTATTACGAGGTTGGCTCAACCGAGTAAAAATTTCTTCCGCTCAAGTCTGGCCGTCTCAGTGGTTGTACAATCTGCAGACCACATCCGGTGTGCGACGGACTGGTTGTTATCCGGCCAGCAGCGTCAAAGAAAAAACACCGAAACATAAAACTCTATATGGGTTTAGCAAATAATTTATTTAATGCTTTCTTTTCTTTTTCGACTAGCAAATTTAACGTTAATTTTTATCGTTATGTGCTATATAAATTCGCGATTTACTTACTTATTTACTTGTTGGTTTTAAGCAGCGCACACCTTCAATTTCAGAGGAAAAAAGTGCTACCGAGCTCAGTCGTGTGGAACACGCGCTGTCTTTTATTATTGATATAATTTTGCATTGGTCCAGCCCGAAGTGAATACAAGCCCATGTTATGCGGCTTGCAGTTCGAAAAAATTGTGGACCATTGATCTACATGTACAGCATGTGTTCCTTCACTATTTCACGAGGCCGCCGCCGGTAGACAACACATCGGGTTTACACTTTGCACAGCTGATCGGTACTGAAATCACGTATGTATATACGTGATTTCAGTACCGATCAGTATCAATCGCGACAACGAGTCGAATATGACGACACACACTGCTCAGAATATTTCACGCACCTGATGTCGTCCCAGCTTGCACCGCGCGTCATCTTTGCCGTAATGGAACCTATAGGTCTAGCACTTCTGCTGAATTTGATGTAGGCCCCCTATGCAAGCGATATGGCCAGGGTTTATGATAGATAATAAGCTTGTCGGCCTTGAATATTTAACTGCTAGGAGCAAAACCCGTGGTCCGGGCGACGCGACGTAGAATCTAATTGTGGCGGCGTACATTATTGAGACTGTATGGTGGCAACGTATTCCATAAGTCATCCATTATGGCCCAAGACAGCAGTGGCCCGCAGTTTACAAAGACTACGAAGGTCAACAGTGGTCAACCTTCGATTAAAGGGCGCATTAATTTTTACGATTTCACTATGGGCACCAAAATTAAGTGTGTGTGTGTAAAACCACTGTCTATAGAGTGGTATGGTAAGTATTAAAAATCGCAATCTACTCCAGATAATGCAAATGTCTAAACAAGATCACGAAATAAGTATGAAATGGACAAAAGTTGGCACTTACTGCAACCTCAAATTATTAGTTTTACCGTAACTCATATACGAATCTTTAGCCAATTTGAACGAGCCTAATATAATTTTGCCAATTTTTGAATTTTTAGTGCTATAATGTCGAGCTATTTTACGTGGTAAGTCGTCAAAAAGTAACTACTCTGTTGGTCATAAACACACTCGGAATTTCAGTTCACCGCATGCGAGCCAAGCCTACAGTTAATACTTGTTATCTGGCTTCAATAATTACCGTGAGGTGTCCCGTGTGGTTTCGCATCAAAGTTGTTCCAGGAATCGTGCCTTGGATCATCTCATTCTCATGCGTCGTTTTATACACCAGTGGATCGCACCGCTGCATCGGTTGAATCCACCGGGAATAAAAAAAACGCGAGGACACTTATCATCTTTTCGCACGACAGGCTCAAAGTAGATAACATTTTTTGATTAAGGCAAACTTACAATATCCAACTATTCGTTTTATGGCGCTCCATCATGGCCTAAATACATGCCTTAATCATTTACCTGAAAAGCGTTGATTCTGATCTCATCGCTTACCTAATACTCACAATATAGCGGCACAGTTTTTATTGCACTACTCAAACAAAAAGCTTACACTGGCAATAATTACAGCAACGTGCCCCCCTGTGCGCGTGTGTGTGGTTTCACATCAAAGTCGCACCTGCGATACAGACGTAATTGGCCTGCAGATAGCTCTTCAGCTCGACGTTGCAAGGCCGAATGTCGTCAAAGTTTGGTTCAATGACGTCCACGTCGCAGCTAGTGCGTCCAGTGCATCTACGGTCCATCATCTGCACCACGTCCGTGTAGCAACCGATGAAGCCGAAGTTCGTCCGGACACAGCGACCGAGACTCTTGCGGCCGTAGAAAGCAGTCAGCATCAGTATGACGTCACCGCGTGGACAGCGCGCTCGGAACGTCTCGAAGTGGCAGTACTCATTTACGTCGCCCGACGCTAAAACTGAACGACACAATCATAATATTTATTGACGTACGTATTGCACACACACAGGTACACCTAGCCTACACACACCTTTATTGTTCGTACACGCGTCGTCGCCATTTTAACGGTACTAATTTAATTGTCATGGCGTGGCAAACCCACGTGACTTTTTCTCAGTGAGCATTCGCGACTGTTGTCTGCGAAAAACTATAAAATGTGTAAAAACTTTTAGCTTTTATTCGCATTTCTCCACGAAACTATTATATTCAAGCTAAAATCTTCTATTAAATTTAAAAACCTCGGGAAATGCGGGGGCGACTTGGTCTGCAAAAGCCAGGAACTTATAGCTAGCGGCACTCAGTTAGTCTCAGTACGCTGCTGCTTAGAGTACACGGATATTTCATTGTCGGCGGATGGAGGTCAGAGTCGCAGGTCACAAACGACTAATAGCTTCCGCAATTGAAAACGACAAGCAAATCATTTACCGAGATGTCTTCATAACACAAGCCGGTGTTGTAGAAAATTTGTCGCACCTGGACAATTCTTCCCACCTCCATATTGTCATAATGTAACTAACGCTAACCCTAACCCTAACCCTAACCTTAACCCTAGCCCTAATCCTAACCGCAATCTTAACCCTACTCCTAACCCTAACCACAACCCTAAATTTAACCCTATCCTTAATCTTAACCCTAACCCGTACTGCTGCACGTGGGAATAATTTTCCGATGCGACGAATTTTCCACTACACCGGTATCGAACGTCACTCAGAAATCAGCCGCTATACATATTGTTGCAGCAAAATATTTCAATCTCACCGAATCTGAATTCGTAAAAATAATTCCCGGCGTGGGCAATGCAGTTAGAGTTTTTCGAAACTTTCTCGTATTAAGTTATTATCATTGTCATTACCACTATCATCGTCGTCATCATCGTATTTGTTATGATAACTATTCTATTAGTGTCATAACGATTTGAAACCGCGTATATCCGACGCCCACTAAAATTGTAGGCCTAAGCCTAAGCAAAGTTTGACTAAGACAGTGAGTGCATTCTACACTGTGTCTCGAAAAAAACACCCACTTACGTTTTCTTTCATATCTCCGTGGAAAATGCTGAGATTTCTACAAAATTTTAAGAAAATGTTTAGGAGAAAAGAAGAATTCCACCCGTGAACAAGTTAAATATTTCTGGTACCGGTGACGTCATGCTGACATCATATTTTCGTGTTTGTAAACTACAGGGTTTACCGTTGAAGACAGACATCTGATAAAATGTTTGTGAGTCAGCAAGAGTTATGTAGCCACAAGTTTGCGCAAGATGTTTCTGGACAATAAACAGACAACGGAATATTGATGGAATAAAACTTTTAAACAAAAAATTTTTTTTGACACGACCGGCAGTATTAAGCCGTTTGACTGATAGTGGGCAAGTGGTCATCCATGCAGTGACGCAGTGCACGTACGCCTACCAACATCAACAAAGTTGAAGATCTTACACTCAGCCAAAAAGATAAACCACGAAACAGTTTACAATAGAAAATTGCGTGACGGATTAGCATATTTTTGGGTTCAATCAACACAAAAACTTATGTGTTTTTACATTCCATCAAATGTCTGTAATCAGCAGTAAAACTAATAGTTTACAAACATTGTAATATGACGTCAGCATGACGTCACCGGTAGCAAAGAATATTTTACTTTTGTTTCGGTCGAATACTTGTTTCCTCCTAATCATTCCCTGAAAATTTTATGGAAATATAAACATTTTCCACTGAAATATAAATATGGGCAAGTGGGTGTTTTTCCGAACACAGTATATAACCGCTTCTTTTTTAGCCGACCTTACTTACGTAACGATCAAGCTTATGGTATATACGTCTGTCTGTCCATCTGTTACGGATGTATTGTGGCTAAACGGTAAGTTGTAAAGAGTCAGCGATTGTACCATCGGATCGGGTGCTGGCGACTTCCTACAGGCTGTCAATAGTAACCATGTCTCCATTTGCAGCGGTTTGGCCGCAATTTTCAATGGGAAGTTTCAAACTATAAGTGGTCGTATCTCAGAAACGGTAAAAGATAGGGCCAACGTTACTATTGATCACTAATAGAAAGTGGCATACGCCCTTTCAAATTACATGAAAATCACTGACCTTCAATGACCCTGAAGGTAAGTGACATTGAAGGTCACTGACAATCAGTACGGTCGGTTATCTTAGAGGCAGCTGAGTTTCTTGTATAAACGTAACAGCGTACAACACGCAAGAACGACGAATGTCGTCGCAGGAGAAAAAAAACCTGATCTGAAAGTTTGGCAACTTGTTTGAATATGAAGACTGATTATTCTGGAGACTGTATTCGAGGAGCGAGACTGTTGTGTTGGGAGCACCAGTGAGTGCTAGCTCTCAGTCGTCTGAGTGAAGTAACGAAACTGTATCCACGCTGACGACGCTGATTCTGATACTGAGCCAATACATGAGGGGATTGCGTGTACTTACCGTACGCCACTGTACTTGTGTACGATGACATAGGCCTAACTCACGTAAGCTTACGCAGGTTGAGAAAACAACGGTAAATCTGAAGTCCAGCTGCAGAGTGAAAGTGACGATCACTGGAGTCGATATGAATAGACCACAGTCACGCACAGTTTCACTTCTAACCGGCGCGTGCGCGCCTTCATATCACCGGATTTATCGAACTTATTACGACATCGTATATACAGGAGTCGAAGCGAAGAAATCATGCAATCACTCGCGAGTATTATAATGCAGACAGCCAAAAGCAACTGTCTCTCATGACCAGTGGACATACAATTCTCCGATCAAGTTTACCATTCGATCGCCTCCCAAGCGGCTCTCTGCCTCAGCCAATAATCAAGACCTGTTTAACTTAATCACGTCACTTTTATCGTGAGACTGAGACCAGAAATGCTTCTAACTTTGTATTTTAAGCTTTACATTTGTTCCCTAAAAGGATCCAGACTATTCCAGACAGAAAATACTATTTTTGTTATTGAACGTACTAAAGGATAAGCATTTTTGTGTATCAGCTGCAGCTGGATAATTTTGTCCCGGCGTTAACGGTAGTGACCGTAGGTTTTATTTATGTTTTAAACACGCAGTATGCCATGTGTCTGATAATGTACAGGAAAGTAATCAACCAAATTTTAGAAGTTTATGACTTTAACATTTTCATTTTTTGGCCGGCACATTTAACAAATTTACAATATAACAATCATTTGTAACATCACTACAACTCAAGCGTGTTGCTACACTACTTTGTAAATTTTTGTATTTAAAAACTAACAACAATATTTTAATTTAGTGAAGCAATGTGTTAGAGATATAACGGAAGCTTCATTAATCTCTTTACTGCAATTTATTGCCTACCTGAAAAAGTTACCGTGATTCTAGGACAATCAACGGTTTGGGCGTTGTTAATGTCTTACTGACCAACAACAATTTTCTTGCAGCTTCTTTCGTTACAAACGCTAAAACTAAGAAACCGGTAAATAAGCAGGTGGCATGACTTGTGTAGGCCTAACTGGTCAGGTGCTGTGCTGGTTGTGGGACGGCCTAGGCAACGTCTGCAGCACTGATCACGTCTTTGACCGACCATCAACTGATAGGTCATCGTGGCACCACCGCAGGGCTTGATGGACTGCACCGGCCAGACTGGCTGTAAGGCCGAAGATTGAATTGCACTACCGGAGCTAAATAATTAACTCGAGTTTTCCGCTGAAACCGGTTAACCGAATCACTGCCTGACATATAACTGCATGATATATTGATATTATATACATCGTGAATCGAAAAGCAAGCCGTCATTTAGTTTTGGTCATAATTTCATCAAATATTGATCGCTTTATGAAATTCTTTTAGCAAAACATAAGTCAAATAAATAAATTGTTAATACAGCGATTATCAAAGATCCTACTACACCGTATCTACACGTCACTACACTAGCTTGTGAAACATAAATTCACAAACTGGCGTGCCTGCACGAAGTCCTGACGTATGAGACAGCTGCCACAACTGCGGCAATTTTACACAGAATCTACTTAGCACGACTCCTCTTATCAAATTGAAATAAATAAATAAATAAACTGCATCAATTAAAGATAATGTTTTAGCCTTGTTTATAAACATTAGCAGAACATTTTCTTCTAGATTTTGAACAGATGCTTGTGAAATGGTTTCCACTCAAAACTGAACGCTAAAAATCGCGAGCACATGTGAAAATGTTTCATGATAAACGACGAAAACGTCTGGATCCCGGGTTACTGTAGATATGACAGCATACACAAAATAAAGAAGCTAAGCATAGTCGCGATTGTGGTAAACAAACATGCGTAACAGACGATACAATAGACTTCAAAGCTGGTAAAAAGCCGACATCTAGGCCTGAACGTAATGCAAAATATGATAGGCCTACGAGCAGCAGTGACGTAGACCATTATAATGTTCGTTAAATTTTATTAACAAAAATACATAATTTGATATGTTAAACTGATTAGTACTCAAAATGGTTTTCTGGAAATAATATTTCACGTGTTAGTGATAACGTGACGAAACGTTTGCTGCGGTATGATTTTTAGTGATTGCAAAATATGTTTCTTTATTGCAGATTTTCGTAGCAAATGTGCCGCTGTATACAAATTTAGAAATCAGTCAAATGTTTGGTACAGTTATGGCAACAATTTTGATGGTTTATTTCTCTGAGTTGCGTTGCTCAGTGTTGCCAATTCACGTATTGTGGATTATGGGTAAAAAGTAGAGTCAAAGGGGCGGAGGATAACCATCTTTACCAAAGCGGGGCTGGTTTATAGCTTTGTATAGACTCTTCCGTACATTTAATAGATCTCAGATGAGTCAACTTTAATAACACGATCTTAGCGGCCAATTTTCCATCTCATAGGGCCTAAAACTGTATTTAAAATCCATATTTCAAGTCTATCTACCTCAAATCTGTTTTACCAGCTAACAACATTGGTTATCCTCTTATGCGAAATGTGATAGAGTCGAGAACAGCCGTTGACAATACGTTAACAGCAAGGTGATGTAGTTACAGTGAGTAACGGCGTACCTGGATGTGGTCGAATGACGGAGACTAACGACCAGACGGAGAATGCAGCAAGAACAAGTCGACTGTTGAGGCACATGAGCAGCTTCTGGCAAAGTGCTCGACGTAACAACAGCGTCAGCAGCCCCCGACCAGCTAAGTCACACCGTCGCCGTTGTCGTTCAACGTACACCGACCGCAAACTCATCGCCCGACATGTAGCCGCTGTAACAATCGCTCGCTGGACGAAAATGCGACCACTGACGTCATTGACGACGTCACGCCTCGCTCCAGCCAATCATTGCGTCACGATCGACGCGTTGCCATGACGACATTTTCTTCATCATCATCACCATCGTCGTCGTCGTCGTCAGCGCAATGTTCGTCGCGTCCTGCTGCATGCCACTTAATGCGAGCTTTACGACTAAGCGTTTAGATTTCACCCACAGCAGCAGCAGCAGCAGCAACGGTAGCAGCAGTGATAGCGGCGATGACGTCTGGAGCTACGTCGCGTTTGCCAATGGCACATTAAAATGTCTCCCTAGTGAAAAATCCGCCTATTATGTCTCCTATTATTAAAATATCGCCTCATAAAATGACGGGATTCGAGATTTCTACGTCATTATTTTGTATCCTGTACATTTTTGCGTTTATATTATTACAGTAGGCTTATGTAGTTAAAATTCTGTTGCATATGGTCATGTGATTGATTTTGTCGTATTATATATATATATACATATATATATATATATA
>Ga0209671_1005561_pt1 | contig 12780 bp, 10 predicted proteins | sample WorMetHERISLAND2_2_FD_187401 | JGI IMG/M metagenome (GOLD analysis project Ga0209671, IMG submission 187401) | Marine gutless worms symbiont microbial communities from Max Planck institute for Marine Microbiology, Germany - Olavius geniculatus... | ecosystem: Host-associated > Annelida >... | reverse complement strand
GTTCAAGGTCATTCAAGGTCATCGATGTTGATAAATTTTAAAAGCCTGTCACCAGTGCTTGTTATGATAAGCAGCATGTCTGTGCCTATCTGCAACCAGGTTCACGCTACACGCGATAATAGCGGTAAAATAACCACTTTTAGGGGGGTAGCTGTCTTTGACGCCCGCCTGCGCCGGCCTCCTTGAACCTAGGGGGTTGAGATTTGGACTGCTAAAATCTACGTTGAATGCTAAAAATTTCATATGCAGGTTGTCTTGGTCTATTTCCAGCCAAATCGTCGCAATTCGGTGTTGAAATGTGTGCAGCATCCACAAATTGCGAAAAATACACTAAAAACCCCTTTTGGGGGGGTTCAAGGTCGTTCAAGGTCATCGATGTTGATAAATCTCAAAAGCCTGTCACTAGTGCTTGTTATGATAAGCAGCATGTATGTACCTATCTGCAACCGTTTTCACATTATTCGAGCCAATAACGGCAAAATGACGTCTTTTTAAGGGGGGTACCCCTCTTTGACGCCCTCGTTCGAGGAGAACCCCTGCACCCAGTGGCACGAAATTTTGTCACGATAAACTAGACACCTTGGGGCAGCACACAGTGAAGTTTTTGTGATCCTAGCTTGCACCGTTTTGATTCAGATCACGAGTGTGACGGACGGACGGACGGACGGACGGACGGACGCCCAGATGATGGCTAAGACGCGCGAAGCATTCTGCTGTCACGCGTAAAAATTACTTCAAAGCAATTTTTCATTTCAATTGATTAATGTACTATTATTAATTAGTGCTACATTCTACACATATTTAGCCAATATTGTTTGTTCGTGTGACTTAGCCTTTAATATATGCCAACAATGTTAACTGTTCTCTATAGCAACTTGTAAGTTGTACATGACTATATACATTGTGTCCGGTGAAAAATAGACTCCCTGGACATCGTGCAATAAGAATGTCAAATCTAAACGGATATGAATAACGTTTCACAAACTTAATTCCCAATAAATTCCTGAAGGGACTGCCAAATTTTGTTGAGAAATATCATTTCTTACCAAAATTATCAAATGTTGAATATCGATATCTTCGTTACCAATATGGGGTTACATAATGCAGTCGTTCAAGCGGAAGTGACATTTGTTGACGCAATCAAAATAACATAAACAATAACAAAATAATGTTTTCTGCAGATGATCATGTTTTAATTAAACAGGTGAAGCAAAAGAAAGGGTATGGTGCTAAAAAATTTGTTGTGGAATTTCCCAGCAAGCTGTGGACGTTGTCAGGATTAAACAAATGGTTGCCTAATACTGGACATTTCACATTTTGAGGCAACCTCACAAAAGCCGCTAAAACTATTGTTTGCGTTTAAAGATTTAATTAAAATTTAGCACTTTGATTGCTTATAAATGATGCATTTTTGATGTAAAACTTTGCCAAAATCAGATGTTGTTTGTTAAGGTTGTGCAAATGAACACAGGAGTTTACTTATATAACACCATATCAGTAACGGAGATATTTTGTTATCAATATTCAACAATTAATAATTTTGATAAAGAATAATATTTCTCAACAAAATTTGGCAGTTGCTTGAGGAATTTATTGGGGATTAAATGTGCAAAATGTTATTCATATCCATTTAAATTTGACATTTTTATTGCACAATGTCTAGGGGGTCTGTTTTTCACTGGATACAGTGTACAAATATCACTGACAGTCATCTTCGTTATCTGTAAATCTACCACTAAACTACTTCATAAACAGATTTTAGATAATGTCACCTAACACCTCTGGTGGATTTTCAGTTTTTTTTCTCTTAACATCTACTGCATTTATTATAGATCTTGAAAAAAGAATTTCGATCAATACTGTCGAGGCTAAACAGACCTGCTACCTACTTCAAAAAATTTGTTTTGGTGCAGTGCTTCAATGCTGTTCTGTTGCACGACAGTTTGTTAGCTGATGACTACATGGACTTATGAGCATACCCAACTTTGTATTGCTTAGTCAATTTTTAGGCTCCCATGAAAAAAGAGTACTAAAGGTAAAAAAATAGTAAAAACAAAAATAATAATGAAGATTTGTTCAATGAAAGTTTCCCATCATGCATGTGCCACAATTTATCTGGTCTACTTGTGCCTTCAAAGACACTAAAAACATGAACACTTAGCAGCGACTGACAAGACTGGTAAATAGAACTTACCACCAGCACCTTGCAAAAGTTTTTGTTTATCATCAACCAGTTTTGCTTGCACAATAGTCAGCCTATTAGCACAGAAAACCACAGCATTATCATTGTATTATAATAATTAATTTAAGTAGAGTATTTCATATAATTCAAAGTTATTCAATGTACTATTTTCGCTTAGCCTGAATACATAGTACAAGTTCCTGCTACTCCCAAACATGCTTCCTGCTACGTGCACCTATGTCATGCATTTGCATAAGCACTGTTGTTATAATGATGACAGCAGTTGCAGATATTAGTTAGCATCACTGCCCATTACTACTAAAATATACGGAATCAACCAGTCTAGAGCATGACAACAAGTTTAAGTCAAATCATGCTTTCCTACAACAACAACAACAAAAGCAACATGATAGCAAATTCTACTAACTTTTTAATTTTATCATCTTGTTTCTTAGCATAGCGTTTGATGATGAGATTCTCTTCATACATCCTAATAAACTTGTCCTCCAATTCACCTCGATCCATTTTTGACACCATGTCCAACTTCAACGTCATTCTTTTAGCTAAATAGCAAAATACCATTTTGTACAGAATATATTACAGAATACAGAAATATGAAAAAATACAATTTAATTACTTTCAATTCAAAATATAAAGCATCTCAGTAAAAACCACTGTATATCTATTCTAAAAAAATAACTAATTTTGACATCAATATACCGGCAATATTTTTTATTTCATTATAAAATAAACCCAGTGTTTATTGAAACATACCAAACTGTTCTGATTTATTCGCAGTGCCATCACGAACTGGCTGGTCATCACAGTCATCATTGAATTTGTTCATCTTGGCTCAGAAAATCTGCTAAAAAGACATGAAAAAAGTATAACACATCTCAAACATGTCAATGACAAACCATATCATCAATCACTAACAATGCCAATCAACATGTGCAAAAAACAAGAACAAAGCAGTGATGTTAGTACTTGGCCTTAGTTAGTTCGTTTTGGCGTTGACTGATCTGGGCTTTTCAACATCACTGCAACAAAATGCAAATATACACCACTGCATTACACTTTAATTACACTTAAAAACAGTGAACATAACCGTAATTTTCGTGGATGAACATTACTGCCAACTGTGTATGCCAAACGTCAACGCCCATCATTTATATCTTAATAATAATGATGTCACAGTGTGACGTCGTAGACAAAACCACATTGAGTAATATACAATAGTGGCTGTACAACTTCATATGAGTTTTGGTTTTTAGCCGTTACTGTGTGCTTACTCAGAAGAACAGTCCTGGAATTTATTGAACGCCCCTCGTATAACCATAATCTTAACCTAACCATGGCACACAGCGTCATATTCAGTATCTTGCTATTGCTACTGAACTGTCCGCTGTCACCGTCGGCTAATCTTAACACTACATCATACTGTAAAAAGTTAACCACGACAAGCTAACTGCTTTAGGAAATGACCATGCGAGAAGATGACTCTGTAACGAGTTGATCGACAACATTATAGGATACGATCTAGACTACGGCGTCGGCTGTAATCTACTGAATAGTAAGTCTGTGTGCCATGGCTGGATACAATATATGATGTTCGCGTTTCAAACAGACATGTAGAAACATGAAATAAAACATGACGACGCTTAAACGAAACTCCAAAACAAACTAAAATAGTACAACATGTTAAAAGTCAACTCATAACGGTATTTTATAATGCAAAAATTACATAAATATAGCACAAATTATTATTTTAAACAGTTACCTACGCGGCAGTTTACATCAGTAACGAAAAATGTAAACACCGCTTAGTCATACCTATGCTACGGCGAAACGGGTGAGTAAGTAAACTATAACCATTAATGACCACTGACAGATGTCTTGTCTAAAATGAGTTTTAATAGTAGCAAATAGAAACTGTTTGGCCGAGAAAGCAGTAAATAAAACACTTGCTAATTATACTACGCTGCTTATGTTTTTACAGTGTTTGAAAAAAAAACAAGAAATTTGAGCTAATGCTCACGAGACGCGCGAAAGTCTATAGCAGTTCCTGTTCGCAAATTCAAACTGTCAAGACTATCTCCAGCCATTTCGACGACTTTTACGGCGGTACCGCTAATTGAAGCCCTCGTGCGCAGGTTTCCTTGAACCTAGAAAGTCGAGACTTGGACTATCAAAATCTACGTTTAACGCTAAAAATCTCATATGCAGGTTGTCCATGTTTATCACATTATTGGTTTCGGCGCAATTCGCTCTTGAAATGTCTCGCAGCCCGAAATTGCCAAAAAAAATCCGCAAAACCCCCTATTTTAGCGTTCAAGTTCATCGAAGGTCATTGAATTTGGTGGCAATCGAGAGCCAGTGTACGACTTCCTATTAGTGATTAATAGTAACCTAGGCCGTATCTTGCACCGTTATTGACATACAGCGTCTTATTGGCTAAACAATCACCAATTTTTCCCACCTCCCTCTCATTTAATACCCTCGTTTGGGGTAATCCCTTCGAATTTACGGAAAAGCTTTACGGTTCCTGAAACTACAGTCTTCCAGGCATCTGATGGTGAAGATTTGATGATCCTAGCTTGCACCGTTTTTGACTGATCCACCCATGTGACGAACAGACAAACAGACAGAATTGCGATGGCTAAGAGGCGCTGAAAGCAGTAGCTGCTTTCGCGCATAAAAAGAATAAAAAGTTATCAGCTTTATGTGAACAGCAAAATCACGTACACAGTATAGGCCTAATATTCGTTTCAGAATGCAAAACATGCTTTAATAATAAAACAATCTAGTGGTTACTGTGTATTGTGTAAGCATAATGTATTGTTTAAAATATAACTATAAATCACAGGCAAAAACTTGTCTTCAAATTTCTGTTTTTATTCCACAAGCACACCTGCCAGCACACCTGCAAATTTATTTACTGATTTCATTACCGTACTTCGAAATGTGTAACGTAGAGAACACACAATACAAATGACATTAAACACACGGTGTGATAGGAAAGATGTCACAGCATGGCTTACGCCAATGCCACAGAGATGAAGAAAAACACCCAAGAAAAACCATGTGATATATCAAACATCACTGAAATCTGACCTTTAAACTTTACGTTTCAATTTACCTACAAAGCTAAAATCATTACATATAATAAATAAATGTGCTACTCCAAGAATTGTTATCTCATACATAGAAATAACATTTACACATATCAACATAAGTATAGCCAGGAAAGTATTTCCAAGGCCTATCAGGACTAAAATTCTGTGACTGAAGTACTGACAGTTCAACAACTACCCGCAAAGATTAAGTAAATACATTTTAACATAAATGAAAAGCATGGATTTTAGGCCTGAATTTTTGGCACTGGCTATGCAGCTGGAGGCTTTGACCCTGCGAATTATGGCTTTTTCGTCCCTTTGCCATTTGCTCTTTGGCTGATTTGCACCCGCACTTTGGACGACTCACCCTCTGGCTCGTTCGCCCCGACTTATTTACCCCCTCAGCTTGGATGATTTGCCTCAGTTGAATAATGTTAATCTAATGTAAACTAATACTCTGTTTTAGTTTACGCCCTGTAGAAAGATAACTACAGTGTATGGTCACAACTCTTACTGATTAATCATCATCTCGGTTAACATTATACGTGACAAAAATTCTAAAAAAGCATAATAAACGATTGCAGCACAAAAACGTAAGTAGTCATCTCAGGCTCCATATAGCAGCGGCATAATAAAGTAAGAAATAGCTACAATTTTCCAACAGACACATCTGCCAATTTCTGATATAGCTTAGGTCCGACAGACACCTGAAAATTTTTGACTCAATTTTAATTTTGTATTTTTCCCAAAATCGAAATTTTAGCCACAAATATTGCATTTTTTAACAAAAAATACTTAAGATTAATCACACAATGGGGCGTGAGGGGTGAATTGCCCAAGGTGAGGTGGCGAATTAGCCAGAGGGCAAACGAGCCACAGGGTGAACAAGCTATGAGGTGAATCAGCCAGAAGGCGAAAGAGCCAGGGGGAGAAATGGCAAAAGTGCAAAAAACCAGATGCTGGACCTGTCTTGGTACCCAAGCTACTAAATGTTGGCTTTGCTATAAGATAGGTTCGTGCAACAGTCGTATGAAATACTTCTGGATAAACCACTCATGTAAACTTGAGTCCTGATATGATACATGGCAACAGAAAAAAACGTCAGTGATGTTAGGACACTGCCATGTAGTCAAAATTTTTGGGTAGGGACTTATCAGCCCGAGCGCTTTCACCCTCAATCAAGTCCTTGCACCTTTTGTAACCTGGTTAATGTCACTGCCGATGCAACGTACTATGTATGACGATGTGTTGTATTAGAATTAGTTACTGTGCAGGAAATAGCCAAAAAGCATGATACACACATTATGTTATGTATCAACTTGTTTTAGTATAGGTCTACACAAGCATCATCATTATTCAGCACTAGCCAGGCTGAACGTGAACCTTAACCATCATCTTGGCAGCTGATGCTAATTTCAACATTTTAGCATTCCCGCAAAATAACACCGGATATTCTGTATTATGTATACATAAAAACGGGGCATAACTGTCACCGATGACCAGCTACTTTCAACTCAGCTCATTTCCTGCAAAGTAACGCAAAAACGTTCAACTGCAGGCTAATATTCACAATGTAAACACTTCCTAATTTACTGCAATGAAGACAAATTGGCTGTTCCTCTTTTGCGAGAACGTTTTCTTTGCCGCTTTCTTGAATTTCTACTTTCGCCTGCAAACGGGTCTTTCACTTTTTTCTTCTTACATGACAAAGGGTTTGGTCCTTTGACATGTTTTCGTTTGTGTACCAGATCACTACGTTTCCCAAAAGTTGATTCTTTCAAACTGTTCAATGCTGCCTGCTCATGTGCTGCTGGCTGCATACTAGTTTGAACATGCTCACTGGCTTTTAGTCTCGAAGTCTCCGATGGTGATTCCAGGTTTATTGCATTGAACGCAATGTAAAGCAAAGCCACGCCAGCCAGCCTGCGAATACGTGCTGTTAAGTTTTCATCCTGACAAATAAACAGAACAACAGATAAGCGTTAAGGCATCAACTTTCAATTTCAACCATTAAGCTATCACTTTCACTTCTCAGAGAAATCAAAAATTGCAAACACCAAATACAGTGTGCCACTGAATACCTCCAGACAGTGTCCACAGTCAACTGGTTCTGTGGTATACAAACCTCTATTAGCTTCCACTTAGTAAGACCAAGACTTTTCTCCAAGACCAACACCACAATTTAGTGAAAATGTAATGAAATTCTTAATTTAAATTGATATCATAATTAACTATTAAAGTATCATATTTAAACATTACAGTACAGGATGGTCCAAAAAATGGCACAAAATTCATGACACCATAATTTTGCAACCACACGTCATAGTCATGTGGTTTTCAGCAAAATGTTCCAATAGAAATTCTTTATGTGACTAAAGTCAGTGTTTCAACAGAGGAGTTAAATATTCTTTGTTATTGCCGCTGGCAATTGAACTATGCAACAAGAAATTTGAGCTAATGCTCACGAGACGCGCGAAAGCCTATAGCAGTTCCGGTTCAGTAGTCACCAATCGCAGTACTAACCAGGCCCGGCGTAGAGTAACTTCGTTTCAGTCGAAACGCGTCACCAACTACGCCACGCCACCAACGCCAGTACCGTGGCGCCACTTTGTGAATGATATAGACTTGCGCAGCCCGAAATCTTTGAAGTATTTGACGCCCGCCTGTGCCGGGCTCCTCGAACCTAGGGGATCGGGACTTAAGACTGCTGAAATCTACATTTAATGCTGAAAATTTCATATGCAGGTTGTCTTGGTCTAACTCCAGCCATTTCATCGCAATTCAGTATTAAAATGTGCGCAGCATCCAAATACTGCAAAAAATTCACTAAAAACCCTTTTTGGGGACATTGACGTTGATAAATTTAAAAAGCCTGTCACCAGTGCTTGTTATGATAAGCAGCATGTCTGTGCCTACCTGCAACCGTGTTCACGCTACACGAGATAATTGCACACAAAGCTATACCAGTTCAAATCTTAAACAATAATGACTCTTTTTGTTGACACTAGAAAATAAAAATATTAACCAACAGCAGTTCTTTGTCCATTAATGCAAAATGGGATGAGATAAAAATTGCTTTATCATAACTGAGACACTACTTGAAGACACAGACAATAACAATCAACACTTACCTGCGTGGCAATAAAATATTTTTCTTTCCCTTTTTTGGTAGCAATTGCCATTTTACGCAGACAGTTAAATGGCAATACAGGCCGTTTGTGTTTACAAGGAACAACTGTGTATTGCTGGAGTATCTTCAATGGGCCATAAAGTAATGATCCTACAACATACATTACAACATTATAATATAGCAAATAGCAAAATATTAGTGGTGTCAATGGCTTAATGTGCATTGTACATTGTACAATAATGGTAGTAGAAAAGTCACAATCAATCTTCTGCCCACATTGCATGCCAAATTATTATTCATCAAAAAAGATCATATTACAACACCATTTTCGTTAAACACAAATGTACTAACAAGATCTGTTAATATTTCACAGATGTGTGTACTGATGTCTCTCATGATCTGCTCTTAGATCTAAATATACAGAAAGCACATCGTTGTTTAAACAATATGCTGCCAAAGTGCAGGCCATCAGATGATTGCACACTTTCAAAAACAAATTTTTATCAACCCAGAATCTATCAGTAATCTGCATAAATGTTCACTCATTGTCAGTTGCCTCTATTTTGACTGATCTATTGTTGTTGCATACGGTATAATGTTATCTCAGTCATCACTCAATATGCCTTCTAAGCATGTTCCCTCTGTTATAATCTTAACACTGCTCTAGTTTGTTTAGACCCCAGAGCCGAATTTTTTTATGGCCAAACTCTGACTGACAATTTTTCGGCTGAGATCCGGCTAGCCGATTATTTTTCCGGCAGAGTTTCGACTGACGAAATTTTCGGCTGATTTTTGACTAAAAATACAACTGACTCTGTTTTGACGTCTTTTACCAGTGGCAGATTCAAGAGGGGCGAATGCCACCATATTGACTAGATGCATCTTAAAACAAGTGAAAATGTTGCACAAAAATACACTATTTATGGATAGAATTTTAACAAATTTTCTGGGTAGGGGCTGTGCCCCATCCCCAGACCACACCATTTGCCTTAATTTCTGCTCCCTATTCTAGAATTCTGGATCCGCCACTGGCCAGAGCTGGAAAAAACGTAAAACGTTTAAAGATTTTTTTTAGATTTTAGGTTTTTAGACTTTTAAGGTTTTTAAAAAGTTTTTAAAGGTTTTTTTTTGGTTTATTGTCCAATTAAACACCATAGGCCCTAAACAAAATTACAACCTAGTAAATATCTTATACTTATATGGGCTGTCCACTGCATCTGTCACATTACTAAACATTACTGTTTCTGTAACAAAATGGACCAACTGCATCAGTTATTAGTATGTCAAACATAAAATATCTGACTGAACTAATAAAGTCATGTATCAGAATACTAACCCAAAGCTTCACATTCAGCAAGCACACAGCGGGTGGTACACAGTTTAACTTCTGCATCTAAATACTTTGGCAACTGTTCACCAATATTGACTTTGCAGTTCAGTGCAGCACGACAAAATGTACCATCCACCAAAACCTGGAACGGGCTATGATAACCAAAGTAGCTTCGGTAAAATGTAAGAATCTTTCGAACATGCTTCTGTCGCTTGACTTTCATTATGCAAGTCTGCAATTAACAGCTCTAAATAAATACTAAATCAAACACAACAAGAAATCTGAGCTAATGCTCAAGAGACGCACGAGAGCCTATGGCAGTTCCTGTTCGCATTTAATCTTGGTCTATCTCCATCCATTTCGTCGCAATTCACTCTTTTGCAGCCAAAAATCGCCAAAAATCATTGGAAATAATATTTTAGTGTTCAAGATCATTCAAGGTCATCGATGTTGACATTTGTAAGAAGCTCGTCGTCAGTGCTTGTTATAATACGCAGCATGGCTGCGCCTATCTGCAACCATTTACATGCTAGACAAGCCAACAAAGGATAAATAACCACTTTTTAGAAAGGTACCCCGCTTTGACACCCGCATGCGCAGGCCTCCTTGAATCTAGAGGATCTGGACTTAAACTGCTAAAATCTACATTCCATGCTGAAAATTTCAAATGCAGGTTGTCTTGGTCTATCGCCAGCCATTTTGGCGCAATTCACTCTTGAAATGTGTGTCGCAGCCCAAAATCACGAAAAAAAATCACTAAAACCTCCAGTCTTTGAATAGACTCATAGGTTGAAACGCAAACTTAGTAAGTTGACAAATTCATCAAAATACAACTCTTTATTGTTTTTGTTGACGTTTCGGCAACTGCTGCTGCCTTCATCGGCACAACTGTCCACCAGGTGTCACTGTGGCAGACAGTAAGTAATCATAGATGTGTGAAAGTTGGTAGGACCCCTCGTCAGAATCAGGGAAGCGATGTACATCAAAAAACAAGACAAGTCGATGAACCAAGACAAGGGGTCCTACCAACTTCCACACATCTATTACTTACTGTCTGCCACAGCGACACCTGGTGGACAGTCGTTCCGACGAAGGCAGCAGTGGTTGCCGAAACGTCAACAAAAACAATAAAGATAAAAGTTGTATTTTGATGAATTTGTCAACTTATTAACTAAAATCCCCTATTTTGGGGGTTAAAGGTCATCGATGTTGACATTTCTAAGAACTTCGTCGCCAGTGCTTGTTGTGATAATCAGCATGTCTGTGCCTATCTGCAACCATTTTCACATTAGGCAAACCAATAGCTGCAAAAGTCTTTCTAGCAATTACTTGTTTCACCTACGGCAAAAATGTGGGTGTCTTAACATCTACAATTTTGTCGTCGTCGTAATATATACCGGCGATTGAGGAGAAAGTCTTAATTCTAGCGTACGCTGCAGATAATAAAACGGTTTACAGATGCTTGAAATCGATCAAGTTCGACATTTTATTTACTGTCATGTATATGTATACATCAGCCATAGCATAACGTACGTGTTGCATGGCGCCGCCGTGTGAATGCAATAGCAGAATGCATTAACGCGTTAATAATGCATCATTAATATTGTTGTTATTGTAGATGGTCTACATCGAAAGAGTGACAGAAATGAAGCCCACAAAGTTGTGCTTGGGTCGCAGGACCGTGACAGTAGTGATGGAACGGCAACAAAACAATTTCCAATTGCTTGAATATTATTCAATTGTCAAATAATCGCAGTTTAATGGAATACTGAAACTCCTGCTTCACAAAATTTAGTACATTTAAGTAAGTGCGTTAGAAAAAATTTTTTATCTGGCTACACAGTCCTGTTGTGCATCAACCATAAGTTCTTGGCAAAAAACTCAGATTTTGATATCTCTGTTTCCATCTTTGGCCACCTCGGCTAGTAACACAACTGCAGTTAAGTCTAAGCTACGTTTAGCTGGCATCAACAGTCGTCTCATATCACTCACAGCAACACGCGACCGGCGTGACAGTGATTATAAAATTGTCTGTTAAAGCAAATCAATTAAAGACGGCAATGTAATAAGTTGTTAATGTTGTGCACGCAGTTATAAAAGATGTTCCATGAACATTTTACTAGCTGGCAAAACTAGAAAAATGCTTTCTAAAACTTATTTAGAAAACAAAAACATTTTTTTAACAAAGAATATTAAAGACGCAAAGTGTTATCTGCCGTGAAAATTCACGGAAAATAAGTAGTCGATTTTCGCTATATGCCGTGAATTTTCACGGAAGCTAACATGAAATGGTTATCTGCCGTGAAAATTTATTAAAAATAGGCTTACCTGCCGTGAATTTGCATCGAGGCAAAGTATAGTAAAATAATTGCCAATACTATTTAGCTGTATTATCAGATTATACAAGAAATAATAGCAACAACTACTGGTCACGAACACTTCGTTCAAGCAGGAAAAGAGAAGGATATATACTTGGAAACAACCAGGCGCCTTGGCACGATATCAGCTAGACTACATCCTTGTCAGAGTACGTTACCGGAACAGTGTCAAGTCAGCATGTGCCTACCCTGGTGCAGATGGAGACACATTGGTCATGATGAAAAGCAAAGTCCAGTTGATACATTTAGCCTACAGAGAAAAAAACCCAGAAGGAGATGAGACAGAGAAAAACTGAAGTGCCCTAGCATTTCGCAAGATTTTGCTAAGAAAGTAAACGAAGGAGTGGAAGAACAAGAGCAGAAGTCAACAGAAGGAAGGTGGAAAAAGTTGAAGTCAGCTATAATAACAGCTGCCACGAACGTCATCGGATACAAGACGAAACAGGTTGCAAAAAAGCCATGGACAACAGAGGACATGTTTGAAAAGATGGATGAAAGACGGAAGTGGAAACATCAAACGACAACAGAAGTACAAACAGTACCAGAAGCTAAACAATGAACTCCGCAGGATAACGGGAAAAAACACGAGAAACTTGGTGGAAGAGTGTGATGAGCTGGAAGAAATGCACAGACAAGGCTGTCAT
>Ga0209671_1005560_pt1 | contig 12780 bp, 5 predicted proteins | sample WorMetHERISLAND2_2_FD_187401 | JGI IMG/M metagenome (GOLD analysis project Ga0209671, IMG submission 187401) | Marine gutless worms symbiont microbial communities from Max Planck institute for Marine Microbiology, Germany - Olavius geniculatus... | ecosystem: Host-associated > Annelida >... | reverse complement strand
AACCCTTGTTCCCCACCCAACTTTTTTTAAACCCACGATTCTTCAGCGAAAGTTGTTTCATTTTGTATTAGCATATTATTTTATGCGTTATAGGTTGGAAGAATTTCTGGCTGGAAAGCACAACATACATCAGCGATTTTACCAGGAATTCAACAGCATCGTGGAACAATTTCTTCTGTCTAATGCGCAGTTAAATGCTCAGCTTTAAGTGCATCAGCTTGTTTGTTCAAGTACATGTAATTGTGTTGTTTTTGTTATTTTCATAATCCTGTTAAATATAACTATTGTCAGTATTTGTTAGAATTTTTATGCAGGTTCTCTCTGTGATCACACCTCACACGGTAGTGTGAGTGTTGTAACTGTTGTAAGGACGATCTTCAAAGTCTATGGGAAAGGGCAAAATTTGACCCTCAGCCAACCAAAAATGCCTAAACTGATAGTCACCAAATTTGAATGGCGTGATTTCGTCAAGACGTCTACCACCAAAAAAAATTGGTTTTAATTTACCCAGGGGTTCTTGCTCCCAGTACGGCTGAAATATACACCCCCTAGCTCCTATGCAAAATTTACTACACTTTTTTTGTTCTTCAGCTCCCCTGCAGGCGAGTCCGTTGGACCGATTTTTACGCTTAATACGTTAAATGATGCGGTTCTGCGCAAGGAAGTGCCTTTTTAAGGTTAAAAAATAAAAATTTAATTTTTGACTTATTTATTCGAAAAATTCGAAAGAATGACAATGGCACCTATGCAAAAAATTTAAAAATTCTTCAAACTGTCATAACTCGGTTGTGTGCATGATAGAGTCATAATTTTTGGTTCTAGGGTTTGGTTTTCGGGTTTGGCTTAATTAACGGTGACACTTTATCTTTGCCCCTGTTTGACCCCTGTTGCCATGACAACGAAATTTGGGACAAAATTGGCTACAACACTCAGGACCGGCTGGATCATCCATGAGGCTGGTGAGGCTAAAGCCTCAGGACCCGGACAGCAGGCCCCAAAATTTTTAGAAAGAAAAAATTTGCGATCTTCTAAACTGAAACTTTTGCTAATTCTGCATACACAGTTCAATTTTTTTCTGCTCGCTTCGCTTGCAGATTATTTATACTTCCATTTTAAAATTACTTCCGCCGCCTTTGTTTGCTTCTATTGTTTAAGCCAAAAAATAACAGTACAAATAAGACTAAATTAGAAATTTGGAGCAGAGCCCAACGTGAGTCCGCCCGGCACCGTAAGTCCAATTGGGGAAGGCAATACATCAAAAATGCAGAAATATAATGTTTAACTTCCTCAATTCTCCCTTAATTTCCCAAAAAAACCATCTCCTCTAGGAAACTTTCTGGAAAATTAGGGAGGAAGTGTACATGCAATATATCAGAAATGCAAAGTTATAATATTTAACTTTTTCCTCAATTTTCAAAAAAAAATGTCCCCTAGGAACGTTTTGCATGTTTATGCAATATATCAGAAATACAAAATTGTAGGCTTTAATCCCCCCTAATTTCCCAAAACCCTTTTCCCCTTGGAAGTGTTTGTGAAATTAGGGGGGAAGTGTACATGCAATATACCAGAAATGCAGACTTATAATATTCAACTTCCTCCCCCCAATTTTTCAAAACCTTTCCGTCTAGGAAGGTTTTGCATGTGTGGAATTTGTCAGAAATGCAGACATATAGTATTTAACTCTCTCCTTAATTTCCCTAAAAAACCTTTCCTCCAGAAAGTTTTTTAGGAAATTAAGGGGGGGTTGAATATTATAATTATTATAATTTTGCATTTCTAATATACTGCACGTATATGCAGTATATCAGAAATGCAGAATATGATAATATTCAACTTCTTCTAATCTCTCAAAAATTTTCCCCCTAGGAACTGTTTTGAACCTTAAAGGCTCAAACGGTTGTCTGGACTTAGTGGGAGGGCAGCATCGTGATATTTTTTTTGAAACCAGCTGCAAGTGATCAGAATATCAGAAGTGATAAAACAATTTACTTGTAACCAATTGCAGCTTGTTGCAAGAGTGTCTGAATGCTAAAGGAACAGCATTGTGTGTCAGACTGTCAGTAATGTTGATGTCAGTTATAGACTTGAATGATGACGTTAACTCAGTTGTTTGCTGGTGTCATTTTGTGTGAACTAATCACTACTGATGTTACAACAATTCATTAACAATGTACGGTTGCCTCACGACGCAGTTGACACTCATGCAAGCTGCTTAGGCCTATATCAATGACAACTGGCCTCTTTTTTCAGTGTGTCTGTCTTGTCTGTCAGTGGCAGTGTCAATTTGCTGCTGCTGCTGCTGCAGGTGATGATGATGATGATAAGGTTGCTAATGATGCGTTACTGTTTGCTTGGTCCTCGAGATATCACGAATGTTAGTTCTTGCTGTAACCGATGCTCGAGTCTGCTGCCCAGTTTTTGTGGCATACTACATTCCATCTTGTAATACGCTGTTTTCATGATTTACAATATCTTGCAACCAGAAGTGCTCTGTGATGCTTAGAATGCACAAAATTCTTTTTTCGCCAGACCCTGCTGGGGGAGCTCACGACGCTCCCCTAGAGCTGGGGAGGGGGTACCCCATCCCCATTCTCCACCCTCTCGACGCGTGCGGAGCCTCGTTTTTGGCGCCTACGGCGAATCACCTTGAGTTGGGGGGGAACTTGCTCCAAGGACTTGGGAGGATAGACGCCCCTGGCGATGTTCCCCGCTGCATAAAATAGCTGCCGCCATCTTTTACTTTAATTTACTTATAATTTCAAGAATAATATATCTATAGCGCGATCAAGGGAACTATGAAGTAGGCCTTATAGGCTTAGGCTATACCAGGTAAATCTGGAGACGAAGACGTTAGAGATTTTTGGAAAACAACGTGCAAACAAAGTTAGTCACCAAAGTAATACTAAGAAAAAATAATTTTTACCGCCACGGGCCCCTGGCGCGGGGGCGGGCATGCCATTGCATACTTGGCATATCGGTTAATCCGGCCCTGCGGATACTTTTAAGATGCCATACAAAAGCAGGCCCCCGTTGCCGATATGGCATCGGTTCCCCCCTAAAGGTTAATCCGGCCCTGCCCGTGTGACAGACAGACAGACGGACGGACAGACAGAATTGCGATGGCTAAGACGCGCTGCGGCAGTAGCTGCTGCTGCGCGTAGAAAAGAAATGGTCTTACTCATGGACCAGCGGCTGATCCTTGCAGAAAGCCATTATTACATGGCGCAGACGGCGAGGACGACTGGCCCCAGCAAACACGCTGTGACCTGCCAGAAATATATGAGGTAATCCAGGAAAGGGCAGTGCTAGAGTCCAAAGTTAGTATGTAGTTTAAAAAAAAGTATATTGACTGCCTATATCCAAGTTTTTCTATAATCTTTGGCTATATATAGCGTATAGAGGCTGCATCCGATCGGTGTTTGGTGCTCTATAGGACTTGCAAGCGATTGTACCGAGTTGTGAGAAATGGAAAAAAAATTATCGATTGTTGTATTGCAGTTTACACACGGCGAAAGACTAACAGGTTTATAGCTTGTTTGGCCTACTTTGGCGCACACGTTACTTACGCAGCTGACGTAAAGAAATAAAATTACGATAACGCCCATCTCTATTATTAGAGCTGCTAAATAATATTAGCTATTCTATGCTCCGAATAGTTGTTAAAGTTGTAATTTTTATATGTATATGATTTTATAGATGGCTGCGTCTGGTATTTTGCTTTTCATTTGGTTTAGATAAGTAGAGTTGATCGTAGGAGTAGCTATAAATGTGGTTTTATAGTTAAATTTACTGGCGTTATACTAAAACAGAACAATAATTCTAGCGGTAGATCGGCGATCTTGCTGTTAGCACTGGAAAATCTTCCTGATGAAGCTGTTCATACATCGATCCCTGAGCATTTCAGGGATTACATTCTACCATAAACTACGGCTGCGTTACTCCACCGATTTTTGTGAAAGGGAGTCGCGACCCTTCCATGAGGAGCCAGAGATACTTCTCTATTTTAATTAGCACCTTATGCACTGGGACATTCTTCAAGATTTTTCGTTATGCACTCAGCACTGCCGGCATGTCCACAACCACTACTGGTCAGGAGTCTTCAACTTGTTGAAGTTTGACCGTACTCCGAAGAAGAAGAAGAAGAGAAGAAGGAGAAATTGCTAGAGGTAGATCAGGTAGATACATTATTAAGAAGATGGTAGAACTTATATTCCTGGTAGACACAGAAGGTCTATAAGCCATGCCACGACACTGTCACGTATTTAAATCAGGCTTCAGTATTATATCACAGTCCATTTCAAGCCTAAGCTGTTGTTTGTAACACGAACTTAGAACTATAGTACTTTTGAATAAATTTTATTTGATGCTTGGTAATTGATAACATATCGGTTATAACCACAGTCATAACAATGCTGTGAAAAATATGGCTGCATTCTCACATTAACAACGAGATAGCGTAGACCGTAGAAAAAACGTTAATTCTATTTTCAGTTCGGCGAACTGATAGAAGCAACACAAAATTTGCTACTTTCAGTTCGGGGAAAACGGATAATGCCCGACGCTGCCGGGCCACCGATATCCTGCCTCCGTCACTGTCAGGAGCTGAGCTGGTCTCACGACACTGCAGCCATCGACGCTTCCAGACTTACCCCATCGGGAGTTGACGGTCTGGCGGGACTAAAATGTAGCAGAAAGTTAACGAACTACTTAATGAAGCTGAAATAAATAAATTTTAAGTTGTGCAGTAAGATTTTAGGTCCATGCTGTAAGTACACGAGCTGCTGGCCATTATGGTCCAATTCTGCCATTGTCCAGCTGAGAGTAAACTGAAAGATTTTTAACCGCTCAGTATTATGAAAAGATATGAATAAGAATTGAGGCACTTAATCATTTTGTCAGTCCATCTTGTATAAAGAAAGAACGTCGCTTTGCACAAGTCATGGTAGATCTATAAGCCTAGCATCACTCTCCACCTGCGCAGCTTTTATCTCAGCAGCCAGCGCTGGTAACGAGGAGTTTACTAGAACTCAGAGTTAAAGGTCTCCTAATATTTTTTTTGCTTTTTTACTCTTTTAGTGTATCTATTCACCATCTCTAATGCAATACTGATGGGAGTGTGAAATTAATAGCAGTGCAGCTGAACTGATTTTAGTAGCCCAATTAGCTGCACTTCATATCGCCGAACTGCTTTTGGTAAATTCTGATTCTTTCGACTCAGTTCGCCGAACTAACCGTAGCATTGACCAACAAAAAAGTGTGATAAAAACCAGAATCCATAGTCAGTTGGTGTCGGTAAAATGCATAAAAATATATTTTCAGTTCGCCCGGACTGAATCAAGTTCTGTTTTCAGTTTGTGGGCGGAACTAGGCGGACTGACCGGAATATAGATCAGTAGGCTGCAGGCCATAACCTATATGGCGTAGTATACCGATTCAAATATTGTGCTCTAAACTTTCAGCGATTATATTTTCCGTGCGCAGATCGCGCACGCTTACCGACGGCATATAAGTGAAGAGTTGCATGGCCACTTTTTTGTTAATGTTGCTGCTATTACTTAGTTATGAGCAGAAAAACTTAACTAACTTTTGACATATTTGAGGCTGTTTTTTCTACGGTCAGTGCTAGCAGTAGATTGGCGATCTCGCACTAGAGAGCAGAAAATTACTAGTGGTAGATCGCCATTCATCTAATTACATTTATCTTATTGTTAAATGTAAGAATACAGTAACATTTCTTCACTGCATGGTTAAGACCATGGTTGGAATTGAAATGTTATCGATTACCAAGCATTAAATAAAATTTATTCAAAAACACTATGGCATAAGTCTGTGTTACAAAAACAGCTTTGGCTTGAGGTGGACTCTGATATAGTACTGAATAAGCCTGATTTAAATACGTGAGTGTGTCATGGCATTGTTTGTAGACCTTATTCTACTATCTTCCCAATAATGGGCAACTTCACTTTTTGACTTAGACTTTCGCTGAGCCTAAACTTCGGTCTAAGTACCTACTCAAGTCAAAAAGTGAAGTGATTTCGCCGAACAAAAACATGGCGACTAATATGGATAGTTTAGTAAATTAAAACAGTCTGGTACCAAAAAAAAATGCTGTAATGGCTACACGTTGACGTAAGACGTTACGTAATTACGTCATTTGCATGCACGGCACAATTAAATAAGCAAGTCCAAGCGTAACTGGTTGATTTATTTCCTGTTAGGTTTACCGTTTTCGGCCATTTTTAATCATTTAGTTGAACTTTGGTCTAAGTACAGACTGTAGCGTTCAGCTTTAGCTTTGGCTCAGCGAAAAGGCTCAGCCAAAGTCCAAGTCAAAAAGTGAAGTTGCCCAATGTATCTACCCAATCTACCTCTAGCAATTTTCCTGTGACAGAATGTGACAAGGAGGCTGCTGCATGTTTGACATACTGAATTGCGGATGATCCATACAAAACAGTAGTTATTTTCCACCTTTTTTGATCCATTACCTGGTATATTGAGGTGAATTGTTTTGTACGTTGATTGTGACTGTGAATGAAGAAGGCTTTGCATTTTACAAAATGTGTGTCGGAGAAGTAATGAACATGGACGTTTTTGCTTGTTTGCAATGTGCAGTTAAAGTTCCTCGGAATTTTCGGCTACTAGAAGAGCTGGAACAGGGTCAGAAAGGTGGCGGAGATGGCAGTGTTAGCTGGGGGCTGGAGAATGAGGATGATATGGAACTCAGAATGTGGAATGGAATGATTCTTGGTCCTGCAAAAGTGAGTTGCATTTGTATTTCATCATTTCCTGTTTATTTTGACCTGCATATATATTTTTGTGTTTGTCATATGTAGCGAACTACTTTTCATCCATCCTTCTTTGTGTGTGTGTTTTGCTGTTGATTTGATCTAAATTTATTGCGTACAGTACAGTGAATATACAAGCAGTATGCTGGAATTAATTAGGAATATGATTGATTGTGTGTCTCAGAGTGATTCTAGTCATCAGCCTTCTATGTTTTTGGCTGGTAAGCCGGTTAATTGAAGTATAAAGGCGTGATTTCAGTAGGTCGAATGGTCGACCATGGTTACATTTGTGCAACCAGTCGTGATTTCTGAGAGCCATTTGAGCTAACCGACGAACAGTGTTCGCCAAACAAGTTAACCAACGCTAGTAGCTGTTTAAGCTTTTTGTTTCGGCTACAAAGCTATTAATAGAACATCGCGATGCCAGCCAGTTATGACAAGAAATTCCACAGTTACTAGTTTTGAGCCATTGCAGCCTGGCGTGGGCGTGGTCTGGCTGCATAGTTAGCATTTAGTAAACATTCGTGATTTTGGATGGCTGTCGGCTGTTCACAAAACAACTCGTCACCGACCAATGAATGGAGGTTGAAAGAGTTTATGCCGTTTGACATACATGACCTACCGAAATCACGCCTTAAGTTAATCGTGTTGCCTACTTATTCGTTGTCATTTTGACTTTTAAGTCACTTTTTGGAGTTTTTTAATCAAAAAAATCAGAGGTGGATTTATAGCATGTTTGGTTGAACAGGGGCCTAACAAAAGTAATGAACATGGCCAGAGAACATGAGACAGAAGCGCAACAGTTTGTGGCCTGTGGGTGTGTGCCTCTTTGTGGCAGTGTGTTAATTGTGACATTTAAAAGTTCACTTGCTGCTGCAACCTGTGTGACATTCTCTAGCTTGGGGGCTCTGTGCATCGTATTGCAAAATATGAACTTTGCAATGTTACTTCTAATTTTTCTGAGTAGGAAATTTATATGAAGGGGCCCCACAAATTTATGAAACAGTGCCTAAATAGTCCGCCCAGAAGCGATAGCTTTCGGAGCAGACTTATATTTTGCTGGCATTTATTTTTTCCTTTTCCCCTCGTGAGATCTCCAAGCTCCGTTGGCCGATCGCCACGAAATTTTGCACTGTGATCAGAAGTGCGTTCAGTTTTATAATCCCTGTCCAAAATTTTTGGGGACCCTCCACAAGAAAATTTTAGGGCCTAAAAACATGCAAAATTTGGCTCAATGTTGGATGACTTCAGAATTTGGTGGCGAATATCTCTGGAACAGATAGATACTCAAAATTGGACAAGTACACAATTTACCACATTCCCTCTCATGTTCGGGGAAAAGGTCTGGTGAACTTTGGTCCACTAATTACGGAGATTTTGATGTTAAATCACACCCACCCAAATCAACTTTTTTGGGGGACCATATTTTGGCTCCTAAGGGGTGCTGAGCCCCAAAATTTTTATGCGTGCCGCAAAATAAACAAGTCTTACTAGTGCACCCCCACTTGGGGTCAAAAATTGGCTTAAAATTTGACATATCCATGCCTGTAGCTTTTGGCGCCTAAGGTGGGCATGATCATTTATGTACAAATTTTTGGGGGCCCACACCTGAGAAATTTGGGAGAGCCAAAAAGTCAAAAAAATTGACTCGATTGCGGACAACTTCCGACTTTCGCCACGAATATCTTAGGAACCAATCAAGATACCAAAAATTTGAAACAAATCTTATCGACAACGATCTCCACTTGATTCAGCACAAAAAATTGGGTGAACTTTGGTCCACTAACAGAAAAGTTACAGACACGGATGTTGACCCACCCTAAGTCGACAATGCACGTTCTGCCACTTCTGCGTACGCTAATGCGTTGGAGTTCGGGCCATGTGACTTTGCTACGGGGGGAATTTCAGTTTCCTAAATTTTTCCACAATCAGACTTATGGTGCCGGGTGGACTGGACTCGCGTTGGACTTTGTTCCAAATTTCTAGTTGGGCTTAAATTCAGCCCTGCAGAAAATGTGAATTTGTTTTGTTTTTTGTTTGCTTGGTCATTGTACAGACAGTGTATGAGGGTCGCATATATCAGCTGCGCATTGAATGTGGAGTTGATTACCCCGACAGAGCTCCGACTGTACACTTTTTGACGAAAATCAATATGAAGGGCATCGACTCAAATGGACGGGTCGGTATGACTTGTTTTCATCATAATTCAACTTTGTCAGTTACTTAACAATAAGCAGGTTTTCATTCTGTTGTTCAGTAGTCATTATGCGTGACACTTGCTTACTTATTAATCCTGGTATGCAACTGTGGATGGTATATATTTTCTGTTATCGTAATTAGACAGCGGAGTCTTTACGTAGTTTAGTTTGGACTGAAAATAGCACCTACCGTGAAATGCGTCTGGTGCGTCTAGTGTGTCTATGTGTGTCTGCATCTAGTAATGTATGTAAGTCTTACCAAATCAAACCCTTAAAGTCAGTCCAAATCCAATTCGTACTTCTAACCCTATTCATGTCATCCTTCTCTTAGCCAAAACCAAATACCTGCCCTAAACGTGTCTCTTGTGTTTGCGCATAATAAGGCAGCTTTAGATCACACGTGTACATGTGGTTATACGGATACATTGTGTGTGTTATAGCTGAATGCTCGGGAAGTTCCGATGCTGGCAAACTGGCACGCCAACAACACAATGTGCGTCCTACTCAAGGAACTGCGTCGAATGATGACTCTTAAAGAGAACTGCAAACTGTCCCAACCCCCAGAGAACAGCACCTACTAGCGATCGAACAAATTCTGTACATATGAATTCAGTGCACTTTCAACTGACCGACCGACCGACCGTTTAGTGACGGGTGACCAAAGTCACCAATGACCGATCGACTGTGACTGTGTTGCTATTTCGGTTTTTCATTCACTCATTTGGCTTAAGTTGCTCTCTGCCTTAATTGATGACGTCTCGGTGGGACACATGCCACTGTTGCTCGGATGTGATTCTGTTCTCTGAAGAACAGTGCTGTGTGTCGTATATGATTTGCTACGACTTGTATAGCTGAAATATGTTACAAGTGAAGATCGTATGATTGCCTGCATGTCCAGTGATTTCAACGAATGGCCAGCAAAAAGTCGGCCCCTAAGGGCACGTTGCACCATTGTCATTCAACTTTGAACTCGGGTCACATTTGACTTTGATCCTAGTTCAGCCGTAATGTGCTTTACGCCAAAGATGTTCAAGCATTGATCTCGGTTCAGTTCTGAACTGCTGTCTGAGCACTAATCAAATTTTGATCTCGGTTCTTGTGTTGAATGCCGGGATACTATTGCTACAAAAAATTGTCGGATTCGAATCTTATCCTGTCCAAAAAACTTGTTTGTATCAAATTATACAACCTCTAATGCAATTGATAATCAATTTCAGTGGTAACGTCACCGTATTTAATGTTTACAAATGACGTCACACTGACGTCATCATAATAAAACTCACGGATGGTACTAAGAATTAAATTCCGTACAAAATGTATATTTCGAATCTTTTCTACTTTAGAATTAATGAAATGGTGTTATTTGGTTAACTTATTTATGGATCGACCTTTGTATATTCATTTTATGTTTTTTGCTCGACATATTAACAAATAAGTAAATAAATCACATTTTTCGGTGTCGATGTTTTGTTGCTGCAGTAAACGTGCGATCGAACCCTAGCCACAGCAACAAAAACTCATTCGTATAGATTTGTAAGGCGTCTGATTCAGTTATACTTGTGATCTAGCTATCTTACATTTGTAAACGTTAAATAAGGTGACGTTGCCACTGAAATTGTTCGGTAACGAACAGGGTGTCGTGATTGTTTTTTTGCGGGCAAAAAGACTTAATGGAAATTGATTCACTCTGAGATGCATCCAGTATATAGCGACAAGTGTCTTACAGCCGTTCAGCTGAACGGGATCAGCTGATCCCAGTTCAACTTGGTGCAATGTAATTCAACGTGAACTCAGTTTAACTTTGGATCTAGGTTCAGCTGAACTGAGATCATGAGCCACATTGGTGCAAGTGCCTCGAGTCTTTTGTTGTAACTGCATCAGATATTTACGCGTTTTCAACATTTTGGGCCATTGCCAATGTGTGCCAGAATCAGTTTACGAAGTAATCATCAATAATCCCAAATGCTGGTTACTACACTACCTTGTGGAATATAATTTAGTCAGCTAGTTTAGAATACTGAATAAGTAAATTACAAGGTAACTTTTGGTCTCTGAAGCTCACTGCATCTCACAAAGGATTTAGATTATGCTGCCGTCTTTAACAGCTAGTCTTTTAACTTCACCACTGATTGGCTGGTGAAATAATTTGGTGAAATTTTGGTCAATATTTGCTAAGTTATGAATGTATGACGGTTACAGGCTTACATTTTATGGACATTGGACCACCCAGTTGCTTTGTAGCAGGTTTTCTAATGATTTGCATTGGCATGTTATTGACAGAATAAGTGCGTACGTTGCTAGATACTTTGTAAGTTACAGCTGTTATGTAAATAGCCTATTTTCTCGTAAAGTGGACTCGTACTTGTGCAGTAAAAATGCTTTACTTGTTCAGTGTAATACATACCAATGCATACTTACACCAAGTCAAAAGAAAAACTGACAACAAACTCCTGGTATGTGTGGATTGGGCCTCAATTTTTATCACTAATATTAGTATAATTGTAATGAGTGAATGTTCTGACCATTCTTGCTGGAACACAGTATATGCTTTTCGGTTTATAGTTATTACATCCCAGCTTCTTTTGCATCCATATTTGGAAATTCTCCCTGGGAATTAAAACTTTCGTTTTCAAGTTTCAAATAATGAAGAGCAATACGTGCAGATATTGGCAAGAGTTTTCAAAGAAGGAACATCAAACTACATTGGATGGTCTAAGAAATAAGAAGTGAATTTTAATTGGTTTTGGTCAATATTTGTCAGGAAACTAATATTACATAAAATGCTGAAATTATTTATGTGGTGTAATTCCTTGCTGGCTCTCCAGTGCAAAGTTTTTTCAGTTTATAAAAAAAGCTATGACGTTTGTTTTCAACGTTTTTTGAATTTAGAAAATTGAAAGGTCAGTGTGAAAATAACGGTAATTGAAAATGTTTATTAAAAGAATGAAGTATATCATACAACGTTTTTTTCAGTAACTTAGCTAGGATATTTAGGGGGCCCTTGTGCAAAGCTTCATTGGTGGGCCCCAACTAAAACAAAAAAACTAGAAATTTAAGGCAAAGCATCTTAACGTGAGTCCGCCCTGCGCCGTAAGTCGGATTGGGGGAAAAATTTAGGGGTAGGGAGGGGGTGAAATTCCTCTCGTTGCAAACTCACGTGGCTCGTACTCGCTGCATAAGCATATGGTTTACACAGAACGTGCTGTGTTGACATTAGGTGGGTCAGCATCACACCCAACCGTCGTTGTCAATGGACTAAAGTTCACCATTTTTTGTCCGCCGCTCGAGGGAGAAATCGTAGTTGATGACGTTGTTTACCGCTTGTCATGGACCTCTTAAAATAAACACTGACGGCGGCCATGCTCGGGTCCATGAACCGGGTCTATCGGTATTTTTAGTTTTTACTACAACTTTGTCAAACGTGCTCCGTTTGCTACAAAATTTGGTACACATGGTGTCACAGTCAACGTGAATAAATGCTGCAAATTTGTTTACTGTATAACGTCTACTTTGTCGTGTGTGCATAATATTGTAGCTAAACTCAAAATACCGACGTACGGTTTAGCCTATACCGGTATATAGACCCCGAGAAAGTAGAAGTTATACAGTAACCAGATTTACAGTGTTTGTTTACGTTGTCTGTGACACTACAGGGTGTTTCAAAAAAACGGATACCCACTTTTATTTTTGGGATAACTTCGGTAATTCAGCGCCGATTTTAACCATTCTTTCACTGTTACAAGCAGAAATTTATGGCGCGTAAACGTGAAGTTCTTCCGCCCACCGCACCTTTATTG
>Ga0209671_1005559_pt1 | contig 12780 bp, 10 predicted proteins | sample WorMetHERISLAND2_2_FD_187401 | JGI IMG/M metagenome (GOLD analysis project Ga0209671, IMG submission 187401) | Marine gutless worms symbiont microbial communities from Max Planck institute for Marine Microbiology, Germany - Olavius geniculatus... | ecosystem: Host-associated > Annelida >... | reverse complement strand
GTTATATTTCACCTATTCGTGGGGAAGCCCCCCGTAAACGGATTTTCACCAAATTTTGCACATCAGGAGATATGCTGGACGTAATCATCTGTGCAAATTTTGGTGTGGAAAAATTAAGGGGTTTGGAAAATACGAGGGGTCAAATTTTGGAGTTTCGCATTGAAATGGCTGGTCACCTTTACAACAGGGCTGGCGCTACCGCGCAGCCTGTGATGAATAAAAATCAAATGTGTGATTTGATGCATACTGCTGCTGTTGTAGAATGATACTTTGCCAAGTGGATTTCACCATCCTGCTGTGGACTGTTCTGATTGGTCGCTGCGATTGAGCCATGTCTCATTAACACCGACATCCAACCAATCACATCGTCGAATCACGGCTGACGAGTATATGGCACAGCGCGCACACAAGCTAGGCACCCTTCATGACCTCAGTCGCTCACTCACTCTCAATAATAGCGATCGTGTAAGTTTTTTTCTGTGTGTCTTTTTAAGTTTCACTAAGTCTTTAATTAAGGATATTATTGATTATATCACGATTTGTTATATTAATTTGGTTAACGATACATTGCTGTTTATATATATTGAGAAATGTTACCGTCCGTATTGCAGAGTAAAAAAAAACTCCGCTTTGTGCACCCTTGCTGCTCTTGCATAAAGGTAAAAAGGTAAAGGTCGTCAATTTGTATAGCACATCGTCGCAAACACGCCTCTAATGCGCTTTTGTCACTAACTAGAGCCGCCTGCCACACGGCCACTGTGTGCAGCCTGCAGATACAGGCTGGCGCAGCGGCCGGCTAGGCAACCCCAGTCAGCTGTACCAAGGTCCCCACCTTCCGTAACCCATGTAAATGAGTTACTACTCATTTTACCGTCCCACGGAGGGTAGAAGGCTGAGTCGAGATGATTTACCTGCCCGCAGGCAGTCACTTATCACAGTACTAACCGGGCCCGGCATAGAGTAACTTCATTTCAGCCAAAACGCGTTACCAACTATGCCACGCCATGCATAACCATAAGTACCTCTGGAAAAATTGGCCAGTTAGTTAGCCACTGATTAGTAGCAGTGCCTCTGTGCTTTTCCGTGTTAGCATCAGTGCATGCATAAATTGCATATTGTATTTAGTTTAGATCAGATGTTTTTGTGCTGTCCAGCCTATAAGGTTAGGTTGAGCAAATTGGTAATTTATTTAGCCTAAGTTGAATGTTAAATTGGGAATTGTGAAGCCTTTTCATTTGGAAACTAGAAACACTCGTTCAGCTTGATCTGTTCCCAAATGTTAGCTTTATATTAATTCATCAATTTTTTTGATTAAGTTCATAAATGTAAGGTTTAAAACAATCAGTTGTTGTCAAAGCCTTATTGATGTGTAATTGTGAATGTTTAGATATTTGCAATTTAGTTCTTCAGGTTTACTGAGTGATGGCTTTTGAATTGTTAATGATTGATTAGAACATTTAAGTTTCACTGTGTTGTCTGTGTTTTCCCTGTATGTGGACCTTAGTGGTGTTCTGATTCAAATGAGTGAGTGAACGATTGATTTGCATGAAATGCTTTCAGCCGACGTTCGGTATGTCCATTAGATCTCCAAGTCCTGGTACACCGGTCCCGTACTATCGGCGTGCTAATATTAGCACTGGCTCCCACCAGTCTGACTGTGTTCTGATGAACGAGACCGTCACAGACTACGGTAATTGTCCATTGTGTAAATGATGTAGGTCTGTTTTTTTCAGCTAGCATGACTAAATTCTGCAGTATATATACGGGGTGAGCAAAAAATGGGGCCACTTTGTTCTATGGCTTGTAACTTTGGAAGTATTCATTAGATCGGTACTAAATTTGGCACAAATCAAGGGTATTTTATTCTTAATGTAATCTCGAAATTTATTTGAGTCAGTCTTGGAAAACAAGATGGTGACATCTAGCGAACAACAATATCCATAGTAAGCGATGAATTTTTTATGGTTTTGTTCAGTGTAAAAAAGATCAGTAAACGATATTCTGCTGAGTAATGTTTCATGTCAGGAGAAGAACTAATGCTCTCAACGTTTGTTTAGAACATATTGAGGGAAGAATTGGGTCAACTCAGTTGTGGACCAGTTGCTAGAGAGCATTAGTTTCATCAGCATGACAGAATGTCGTCTAAAAGGCAGTAGCCTGTCTGCAATAGTTTATACATTAATTTTGGAAAACGTCGAACATGTGGAGGAGGTCATCTGCAGTCATGAAAGTGTTCTGCATGTTTACAAAAGGCGGTATGAAATTGGAATGGAGATGAGCATTTTACGCTCGTCTGTTCGGTGCATTGCACAGCAATTCGGCTGAAAGTTTGAGCACTACGGTTTTTGTCATTCGAGATGGTGCCACATTGTTTTCCGAAGTTCTTTCTAATAAATAGCGAGATGATGTCGAGAATGAAATAACATTGATTTATGCCAGATTTGGTGCTTTTGTGGTCAACATTTACTAAAGTTACAAGCCGTAAGGCAAAGTGGTTTCATTTCTCGGCCCACCATGTGTGCAAAAGACATGGAAATTTATAAATGGCCAACAAGCATCAGCGGTGCTGGGCACTGCTGGGCTACTGTGATGGATGTTGCAGTCATTTACAGTATACAGTACACTATGGTACACAGCAGTTTTCTATTGTACAAAGGCACAGTTAGTTTAGTTTGTAGCTCACTATTTACTGCACTGATGATACAGATATTTGTGATTACATTATGATTTAGTTGTGTTTGTGTTTGAGTTAGTGATGTCTTGCTGTTGCTGTAATAAATATGTTTCGGCTTTAAAAATAATTTTGAAATTTTAGCGATGTGCATAATTTTTTTGCATCAGTTCTATGTTTTTTTTTGTATTGTTGTTTATCACAAATTGCAACTTTATGGTCAACAGTCCAAACATCAGTATTTGCCTCCTGATGTCAGTTGGAATATGGTAGGATAGTTGGCTGCGTGTTGAAGTATATGCAAATTGACTATAGTTTTTTTTTGACAAATTGGTTGACATGATGTTCGTTCATTTTTGTAAAATTACTGCCACTACCATTTTCAAATGCTTACTTTTCGGGTATTGGCATGATTTGAAGTAACTCGGCAGAAAAGTTTCTGTTTAACTCAAAACTTGGTGTTTGTATTTGCGCTTTGTGTAGTAGGAGGTAGTTGGTCAGCATTTGAGCACACAGTGACTCCATTGGACCCTGGAGTTATCACTGGCAGTTTTCTTAGCTTAGTGCCATGGAACAGCGGAAACGAAACATCGGCCAGAGAACCTCACCTCAGCTCTATACCTCCAGACAGTGAGAAAAAGACTTCTGTGTGTTCAAGTGATATTAACAGTCAGTCGTTTCATATGTCAACACCTTCACATGGCATCAGTCAGATAAATGCCGGTGTTAGACAGCCAAGCTCTGCCGCTAGTTGTATCAGCAGTTCTCAGTTGCTAGCAAGTAGTTCTGCCAATGCGGTCAACATCACTTCATCAGCTCAGATGCTGCACGATGTTGTAAATTGCAATATCATTGCTAGTTGGCAGATTGTTGATGTGGGACAAAATCTAACGACATCTCACCAAGGATTGGATCAGATTGCTGTCGGCAAACCTCCAAGAGGAAAGGAGAATACACCGCCTTCGCACAGTTCATTAGATTTACTGAGAATTAATGCAAGAAAGTGGTCAGACTTGGAAAATCGGAGTGCCAGTATTAAAATCAATAGCAGCCATGATATGCAGCATACCAAGCACCAGGGAGGACTTGGCAGTTTGAATGAGTGGCGCTCGCCACTTCGACATTCTGCAAATAATGCAAATAAGAATGTAGGCCTGACCCAGAGCCAGTTGTTTCAATCTCATCAAGAGCTTACGAACACACGTGAGGCGTTCGCAGCTTTGACGTTTGTGTCCAGTGATTCTTTTGCCGATTCTTACATTGACCACGATTCGCCGAGCAAATTTTTCAGCGATGGTTTGGGCACTAGGTCAGATGGAGCGCAGAAGCGAAGTTCAAGCACACCTGTCAAAGACCGGAATTTGCACGAGCCGATTAGGTTTAGGCGTCATCTGGATAGCCGTGGTTCAGATGAATTAGTTGATCAGCGTGGAAAATCTTCTACTGCAGAAGTCGCTGTTAATGATCAGCATAGTCAATCTGTAGCTGCTGAAGTTACACAAGTAAATGATCGGCGGAGACAATCTTCAGTTTCTGATGTCATTACATCAGTTGTACAGCTGAATGATCAGCGAAGAAGATCATCGTCGGCCAAAGCCAATACACCACTTACACAACTGAATGAACAGTCTTCTGCATCACCAACTGATAATCAAGCAGAATCAGGTAAGAGCGAATTTCATTTAAAACTAAATTTATTGGAAAACTTGTTGCATTAAAAGGTCACCAAAGATTTTCAAACATAGAACTCTGCTATAGACTATTGATTTTTTTTTGCTGATGGGTGCCTCTAATATTTTTGTTAGCTAAAACTTAATGACCTCTGGCTGTTTTTCGTATGTTTTTCTAGTCACTATTGCTGGCATTGTATGGTTAATAAAGAATTTTGTGGTACATCATTGGAAACGAATGCTGTTTTTACAGGGAGATTGTCATCTGGCACTCTGTCAACTCGTCCGCTATTTGATGATTCTCTGGCTATTGCCGATACGACCTACGAGTCAACTATATTCATGCCGTTGCCAACGTGTGTCGGGGCCGAGTCTGCTAGTTTGCCTCGGGACACAAGCTGCCCCGATGTTGCTACCCAAACCTCACTATTACTTCCGTCAAATGACACCAAAACCAACTCTCCTCAGATTTCAGGCAATGATTACCACTTATCACTGATGTTTTCGTGATATTTTCTTTGCATTCACTTGTGATCAGTCGTACTAGCAATTCTCAGTGTTTGCTGATTGATTGCAGTTATTTGAAAATATCGGCCAGATTGTTTTTTTTGTCTGAAAAAATAATGTAGCTGAGAAGTGCTTATTTGTAATTGACTTTTCAAATAATAGGCTCTTTAGGAGACTTGAGGCAAGTGAATAGCGTGCTTTTCTTTTTCTGTTTTGATGCTGTGGGTTAAATGATATTAAATAATTTTCTTGTGAGATTTTGGCACTATATAAATTGTTACTTTCTTACTTACTTACTTAAAGTGTAATTATTTCAGACAGGATTGTCAGTCATGTGGTATTAGGTAGCATACATAGTATTAGACAGATAGACCAGTCATTCTACGGGAAGGGAGATTTGCAGTTTTGAAATCCCCCTCCTTTCCAGCCAACATTTGTATTGCAAACTGTGTCCTAACAGGCTTTCGGTTGTAATTTTGTGATGCTTTAGGGGATAGGGGTGCACTTGTGTGCAGTATTCTCATTCAGACTATTTGTATTTCTACATAAATATTGGACATAGAGCCGCTGTTGGCTGAATTTGAGTAAGCAAGACGGTAGTAGAACTAATGTATAAAGTGCCAGAATAAAAAGGTACTTGGGTTGGTTGCTAGTGAGCATCAGGAATGCCAACTGGAAATAGAATGGAATAGAATATTTAGTATGCTGTAGGTTTAAAGCATAGAAATATATTAGTGACTCGTGTTGTACGGTGTTTACTGCAATGTGCATTGATTTTGTTGTAATTGGCATACCACAGTTAATCCTGATTGACATTGAAATATTATTGTGTCCATAGGAGAAAAGATGGTGCCTTGTATCTCGACAAACGTGTCGGTGATAGCACCCACAGAGCTCCGCATTGACAGTGTCTGCTGCGTGGGTCTCTCTTCACATGGTACTCTGCTGCTGCATAATCCCAACACCCATTGGATCTGCGTACAGCTCACGGTGAAACAGATTAACATTGATGGTCAGCCGGCCGATCATCATATCTCACCGTTTGTTGTCCGACCCAAAGTCACCATCGAACCACACTCTACAGAACCCATTAAGGTTTGCTGTAGTTTTTTAAGTTTACTGTAGCATGTTCGCTTACAGTAAGTAAATTAAGTTACACAGAGTCAAAATAAAAAAAACAAATCATCAGTTTAGATAATTACATAATTTTTACAGCATGATAGTTTTATAAGTAATAAGTAACTAACTAAGTAAGTAATTCATTTAGCACATTAACTGTAGCAACCTTGAATGCACTCACTGTGCTGGTAAGATGAGAAGTGTGCCCCTCTATGTGTTGGGGACGGCAATTAGATACCAATGGACGTGCGTTTTCGGCGGGCGTGTATCTGTAATCTGATCCGTTTATGACGAGAACGACTTGCTGTTATCTCACCTGCTGCCAGTAGAGAGCAACTGATTGAGGACGACATCATCGTTGCAGTGACGGCGCCTGCTGAGCCAGGCAGTGCAACACCATCAGACAGAAAGAGGAGAGGGGTGACTCCAACTCGCTCAACCTCCCAAGTCGTCTACAGGCTATGGAGGCCTTGGACACTTTACAGTGTTACCTGCTGGGTGTCAGCAACAGGAAGAATGCCCAGATGAGCCTGCTGTCTGTGAAGCAGTTTCTCACGACGAAAGGACACTGCACCACCCAAATGATTTTGGACGATTTTTTACAGAAAATAGTAGGGCTAGAGTACGGGCTGTAGACTGTATACTAGAAGAATGATCAGATGTTTGATAGGTGCATTCGAAATACATGTATTTGAATTGGTAATTAAAGTATGGACGTGTTTTTTTTTGGTTACAACGTACTTCGGATACAACGTACTGATTTTTCCGGTTTCTAGAAGTACGTTATAATGAAGTTTTACTGTAGTCCAGTTGATCGATTTGTTGTTGTATAGCCTTTGTAGTTGTAGTAGTCGTCATCATTGTTGTTGTTTTGTTGTAGTAGTATAGGTTGTTGTTGTTTTTTGTTCACAGGTGATCTTTGCACCCAGGCTGGCCGGTGTGTATGTTGCACAGTTAAGTCTGTCATGTAGTCCAGTTGATCAAAGTCTTCCAGTCACTGGCAGCAGACTTCCTGTGATGGTCACATTACAAGCCATCGCTGAAAACCCTTCTGTAGAGGTGCTACATTTGACTCGCATTTGTTTGACTTCTGACAATTTTATTTAGGTTAGAGTGATGTTAGGGTTACTATGCATTTGTGTATTACTTTGTAACAGAATTTTAGTTTTCTTTTTTTCGTTTGCTTTTTGACAGTCTGTTGTGGATAGGTTAGTAGGATTTGATTCTTACAATCTAATTTGTGGCTACACTGTTACATTTAAGAGAAATGTAAGGGCAAGTTTAGGGTTAGCATGCGTTTGTGTGTCATTTTGTAATAAAATTTCACTCTATTTATGAATATTTTAGTGCAGAGAAGAATGGTAACTGTCCAAGACTGAAAACTAGGTATAAACTGGTTTATCTGGGTTTGTCCACAGGGTTCCTGCAGGTCAGGGAAAACTGGAAAAAGTCAGGGAATTTGTGTTGTCAGGGAAAAGTCAGGGAAAAATATTATTTTTTACAAGTAAGGGAAAAGTAAGGGAAAATGATCTTGGTTCATGCAGACTGCAGATATTTGTGATTTCATGCATCTTTGAATATTAAAAAGCAGACGAATTTGCGGCTTTCGTTGAACGTTCAAAAGCTAGAAGTGTTTTAGCTTTAGAGGGTCTTTGCCCCTGACCCCGTTGACCAGAGCCTCTGTCGTTTGCATATTGCTCCATTAATACTGTTTCATTACCTTGTGATGTAATGTACCATTTCTGACATTTGTGTGGTATGGTTATTGTTTCGATAAGGTCAGGGAAATTGTCATTCCGCGACTGGAAAAATCAGGGAAAAGTCGGGGAATTTTGCTACAGAAGACTTGTAGGAACCCCGTGTCTAGAAAAAGGTCATACGTTAGTTTTTTTGTTGTTATAGTGAAGCAAGCCCATGCAGAATAGACCGGGGGCATATGAGCAAGATGCATAATGCTATCTATTAGGATGGCAGCATAATAATTATTGATTTTAATGTCATGTCAGTGTTTGTATTCTAAATAATGTGCATTACGTTACAATGTCAGTTAATGTCGGTAAGATGGCAGTGTGAAATAGCTGCAGTATACCAAGCTCTGAAACTCCAGATCTCCATTATAATACATATTAATAATGCTGAGCACTGATGCGTGAATTCTGACCAGTTAACGTCGTCGGATGGCAGCGTGAAGTGGTTGCGGTTCACTGCTCTACCGTGGGGCTGTGAAACGTACGACTGTATCACGTTGGTCAACAGAGGACGGTCAAACATACCAGTCCGACTTGTGATTTCGTCGGTATGCTGTCTGAATCAGTGTTAACATAGTTCAGTTAATAATATTTGACTTAAGTCAGTCAACAGTGGAGTGTAGTGTCACATTTCATTTTAACTTTGAAAATACGGCAGACAGATATCAACTACAGAATAGTTGATATCTATAGTACAGCTGACTGGGGCTGCCTGGCTGGGCCGCTGCGCTAGCCTGTGACTGCAGGCTGCGCGCAGTGGCGGTGCAGCCGACGGCTTTGACGAAAAGCGCATTAGAGGCGTGTACGCTATACAAATTGAAAACCTTTACCCTTTTACCTTTTTCTCTCTGCTGTATTTTCAATCAGTGTTAATGTTTGCCTGTTTTTACTAGAGAGTGTTCCAGAAGTGCAGAAAGTTTAATGCACTTAATTTTGTGACAGTGAGTCACCGAGTCAACACCATTTTTACTAGAACGTTTAGAATTATGTAATTTAATTATTACAGCATTGTAGCATATTTTTACATTTACAAGTGTAGATCTGCCAAACTTCTCAGCACTTGTCATATCTACTCAGCCTAGTCTGTGCCATCATGTGCCTCCAGTCATGGTGCTCTTTAAATGTTTTGATCAGTTGACTGACTGATCGAGTGACCGATTAATTGATTTGCTTGATTGAATTATTGATCAATTTCCTGAGTTTGTTGCAGTTGTTTTTCTGTTGGTTATGTTCTAGAACGTGAGAAACTGTTTTATGTTTGACAAACGAACAACGTCGTCTGTGGCACAAGATCCTTCAGGCTCAAGGATGATTCTGCCGACGGTGTACAGCTGTATGTTGTCTGGTAGTGATGCAGACAGTACAGCACGACAGCAACAGACTACGATACCCGTCTACTTCAGAGCACCTCGTCGATCAGCCAGTCGCAGTCAGTGCTTCATTCATGGTGTAATTTATTACTGCCCGCTGAATTAACAGCAGTATTGTTTTCAGCGTTACTGCTAAGTTTATTTTGTTTCTCTGTCAGCACAACAACTCGTGAACCACTGCACGTAGCTTGGTGAAATTTTGCACGAAAATGTACCTTGACAACCTTTAGAAACGTATCGAATATCAAGGTTGTAGGTCAGAGTTCAAGGTCACATGAGTTTTTCTGTCTTTAGTGTGTGCGATAGCTGTCTGCAGTACTTTTTTACTTGTTGAACTTGATTTATTACTAGTGCCTCAGTGGAATGAACTGAACACAGGCTTAAGGCAACTTCTTCGTAGGCTTTCTTTGCTTGTTTTCGTTAGTGAATTTGTGTCATGGATTGGTTTAGTGCAAGATCTGTTGAGTAAAACATCTCAATATATATGGTAAGCAGTCGTCCAGAATCCAGACCAACTTAACTTTCAGAAGAGGTAAATTAAGTACCAGTCTGGCTGGGGTTAAGGTATGGCACATTCACTACTGTTGGGTGTGATCACACATAGCAGACGATGCTTCATAGATCTGTGTTACTTGCCATTAGGAGCTATGGACAAACTTTCTAGATAGTGGAGTAGTGTAGTTAAGATGTAAGTTGTAACGGTTGTACAACGACAATATGTAATTCTGATATATACTGCTTGTATAATAATTGTATACTGGTAAAATATATGTTTAATGTTTGTAGATGGTGGACGTATGGAGGAGATCGTGGGTACATTGGTTGCTGAGGTGGACGTGCCTACAACCCAGCGTGTGTTAGCGTCACTTGACGTGATTGGTACAGTTGGAACTGCAAAGCTACATGTGCCGAAGACGAAACCGGTAATGTACTGAGAGCGTTGTTTGTGAAAAACTTGTGTTGCATTATGTCTCGTGTTTGTTAAGTTTTGACATTTTGGCAACTGCTTCTGCGTTGTGCTGCAGTGTACATTTATTGGATTTTTAGCTTTTAGCCCTGTAAACTTTTAGCGTAGTAAAGATGCTTCATTTATTCGTTCTTCTTCCAAACGATAATTTCCATCTGATGCTGAATGTCATTATGTCGTACAAAATGTGATGGATGTGAGGAAGTTGGTACGATGCCTTGTCTTCCTTTATTGACTTGTTTTGTTTGTTTGTTTTTGTCTGTTGATTTTCGTTTTTTTAGCTGAAGTGAGTGAGTGAGTGAGTAGGGTTTAACGTCCCACCCGACACAGTATAGGTCATTTCGGGGACAGCCTTTCCAGGCAGAATGCACACAAACACATAGTAATGGAATGGTGAGTTTAACCTTTACAAAAAAGAAACAGAAAGTTTAACCTTAACAGAAACATAAAACACAAAAAATGACCAAAAAATTGTAAGAACTCCATTATACGCATGCATATGTAATTAGCAATAATGCTAGTTTAAATAATCTTCTCTGTTATTCTCCAGACAGTCGTCAATGTGATAATGCTGTCTATTAGAGGACAGGGGAACTGAACTGAAGATGTGTAGACATAGTGGAGTGGTGGTCATAGGATGTTGCTTTTGTGCCAGTTTATTTCAATAAAAGCTTATCATTTAGTGTTTTGCTTTTTGCTTATCAAAAAGTTCTGCCACTACAGCTCCTTTAAATTCGATTTTGAGATCAAGCCTAACCCAAAATAGTCACATAATGATTGACTCGCTAAACAAAATTGAGTGTGTAATGTGATCTGTGTATAGATGTTTAAAATTGTAACCATTTTTTTGTGCATTTTTGTTAAAACATGCCAAGCTCTTGTATGCTTCACACAGTCGGTTTTTATACTTTTATTTTTTAACATTATGTTCTCGATGAAATAACGGCAGTTTTACTTTAATGGTTTTTTATTAATATCTCAGCTGGTTGTCTTTTGCTGTCTTCAGTCTGAGGAAGCTTAAATCCTGATTTTAGCCTCTTCATTTTAGATATAGCTGTTTTTGTTGCAGGTGATAAAATTTGTTGTCGGTCAGTCGAGCGTTTACATTTCCGCTGCGGAATTCCGGGGACATTCTGCTTGATGTTGACATGATGTTTACTGATTGGCCGGACTTGTTCAGCGTCTGTCCAGTTAGGGTCAAGCTAGACCGAGGTCAGCAGGTCATGTCGACAGTGACTTTTCGTCATCACTTCAAGTGTCATAAAACTCACTATGAAAGGTACCTTGGTATATAATGTTGACTTCGATTGTTTGCATTATTCAGTCGCTTTGGTTAAACATTGCCAGATGTATCAACAAAAGGTGTTACAAACCAGCAGAACTGTTTCTCAGAAAATTTTTTTAAAATTAACATTTAAGTGACTGCTTCATGTACACTATTTATTCTCTATAGTTTGGATGTTACACACTATATTAATTTGCATTCTTCATTTTCAATTAAGTTGTGGGCCAGTGTTCAGTAGCAAGATGCCTCCTGACATTTGATGATACTGACTATGTGATAAGTGCATGCTTAAAACAATTAATCCTGCGATTGACGCAATTAAAAAATATTATATATAGCCAAAGTTATAAAATTTATTGAAGGTATTGTACATATCAAAATGCTAAATACGGTTGATCTTTAAGAAAATTTTGGTGCTTTTACTTGCAGTAAATGCCAATGTATGTATTATGACTAGCAATATGCTACTGAAAGTGAAGCCGGATGGTCCAGTATATGAAGTGCATTTTACAAGTCAGCTGATTACCGCTAATAATGCAGTGTCTGTTGCTACAACGCAAATGCAGCCAGGCTCCGTATCTGAGGCCATTGGTAGTAATGCATACCAACTCGGCACCATTGAGCCGCCGAAGATCAGCAGCCGTGCACAGATATATGGTGACACAGAATCTGTTACGGCACACAGCAGCCATATGTCGCATGCTATCAGTATTACGTCAACCAGTAGTAACGCATGCCAAGTCGGCACCAGTGTGCCATCAAGGATCAGCAGCTTTGCTCAGATGAATGGCAGCGTTGAATCGCTTACGGCACACAACAGCCATATGCCGAAATCGAGCACACAACAGACTCTGACATGCCCACTGTCTAGCCATGGTGGAGAGGTGATTAGCGGTGGAGGCTTGTTAAGCCACAGTGCTGTTACAAATACAGTGACTAGCGTTGGGCATGCGGTACCAGGCAGTCCTGTTCACACCAGAAGAACACTGGAGAACTTTTCTACAACTGGGAGTTCTTTGCCGTCTGATGCTGTAGATAACTGGTACGTTGCTTTTATCCATGATGAACTCATTATTACATAACTCTGCTTATCTGGAAATGTTCGTATGCACAGAAGTGCCTGTTATGAGTAATTAATATGGATAATAACCCATTCAATGCTGTGATGCTGTTGGTTCAGCAAGTGATGAAAGTTGAAAAAAAATTGTTTTTTGTTCTGTAGAAATTAAACATACATTCTGCATAGTGGTGGGTGTCTGTATACTTTTCGTTTTTTGTGTGTTTTGTAGATAATGTGAACAAGACTAGGTTGGTGGTGTGGCGTAGTTGGTAGCGCGTTTCGGTTGAAACGAAGTTACTCTACGCCGGGCCTGGTTAGTACTGCGATGGGTGACTGCCTGCGGGCAGGTAAACCATCTCGGTGCGAAGCCTGCCAGCTAGGTC
>Ga0209671_1005558_pt1 | contig 12781 bp, 7 predicted proteins | sample WorMetHERISLAND2_2_FD_187401 | JGI IMG/M metagenome (GOLD analysis project Ga0209671, IMG submission 187401) | Marine gutless worms symbiont microbial communities from Max Planck institute for Marine Microbiology, Germany - Olavius geniculatus... | ecosystem: Host-associated > Annelida >... | reverse complement strand
CGTACAAGATAGGCGCATGGTCACAGTGGACAACCCATAGGAAGTCGCCCACCCCGGTCGAATGGTCACGTGACCGATGACGTCACGTGACCCCAAAAGGTCAAGGTCGTGATCCCATTATCTTTGAGGTACCATATCTTCATAATGCTGCAAGATAGATGCATGGTCACAATGGACCACCTATAGCAAACCGCTGGTGACGAATTGAATGGTCACATGACTGATGGTGTTAATTGTTTGGTTATCATAATAGCAAAAGATGACAATAACATTTCTGGTGTACAATTAAAAATTAAGCTTTTCAATTTTTTAGCACTGGTCTGCACAGCTCACTGATTTTATTTATACGGACATACACTGTAAGCTACCGAAATGCATTGGACAGACTCCGTCTTCATTTGAACATTATCTTTTTCGTGTGGATAAAAGAAGTTGTTTGCAAATGTTTCATGTTCTTATCTAATCTACAAAAAAATTGATAGGGCAGCAGTGATGAAGCAGTACCCACTAGATTATGCAACTTACGTAAATTTGCGTCAGCTATTCATACTTGTTTGAATGATGTAATGTGTATTTTTTATTGGCAGGATAGTTAAGTATACTCTGAGTTACTCTCCCTATTCGTGGTGGTGGAAAGTAGGGCGGGAGGTTGATGGCACATTTCGGACTTGAGGTGTGTATTTGCTTGCAGCTGGTCAGCTGGGATACTCGACAGCACAAGGTGCTTGTAGAATATGCCGAACATGTCAATGATTGTTCGCGAGCTCTCACCGTCGGTGTTGACAGGAATAATCACTTCGTGTATGCAGGTTCGTTTGGAGGCTCGGATGCGGCTGTTATTTTGACACTGCTGTTTCAACAACAGCTATTTATTTAGCTTATCTGTTAGTTGATTATCGAACTGCCATTTTTGCAACTCAACATAATCAAGTTGCACTGGGTACGCCAGTCTTTGTTTGCTGACCTTAGGCTGTGTTCACATAGACATGAGCACAAGTATGAGCACACAGGGATGCGGTCTCAGTCGAGACGTCTCGGTCTCGAGACGTACTAACGTCTTGGTCTCATCTCGGACAAAATCCTCAACGTCTCGGTCTCGAGTCAATGCGTCTCGGGGTCGGAGCAATATGTCTCGGTCTTGGCCCATAAAACAGAATTATGTCGTCAGTCTTTGTTCGACATAAAATGATTTAGTTGCAATGAATACTATCAGTTAAATGTGGGCAACGTATAAGGCTATAATCGGCCGTAGTTTACTAATTACAGTTGCTTGCAAATTGCGATAAACATAATGTGTCTACAGCACTGCAGTTTTAATTCTTTATGGTGCAAGCCATTAGTTATTCAGTGATACTTGTAATTGTCAAAATAAAGTGCAAAAACCCACAATATCACAAATAAAAAGTGCTTACCATGGTGCGAGTTAATTAATCCGTATAATTTTTTTGGGCTGCGAAAATTAACGATTAATTAATCGATTAATTGTTAAAAAAATTGTTCGATTATTTTTTTTAATCGATTAGAATTCGATTAAATTTTGAACATACGTACCTGCGGTATCTGTTTCACGTGAACGCCTGTTTAGCTTATCAGGCTACATTGTGAACAAAACGCGTGCTGCTCTTTTGCCCGAAAATGTGACATCACTTGTTTGTTTGCATGATTGGCTGAAAGCCTGAAATGCGTGCTAACTGACTGCATAGTGTACAAGTAGGCCTATACATTTCCAACTTTTATGAACGGTAACAAGTACACCTGCGTTTTGCGGTTTTCACGGTTTTTTGCATCAACTACAAAATTGAAAAATTGTTCGAAATTAAGCGATTAATTGCGATTAATTTTTGGTGATTAATCGATTACAAAATTTTAATCAGTACCAGCCCTAATTTTTTTATTGTCAATTTGTTCCACCAGATGTCATGGAAAACGTCTCTGCGAGATGCTGAAGCTCCCGAAACTCACGAGTCTCGGGAGCTTCAAGGTCTGAACCAGTGTCTCGAAAGCTGCAACGTCTCGGTCTCGTCTCGGACAAAATTTGGAACATCTCGGTCTTGGAGACATGGGTCTCGGGTCTTGGCTCAGAAGGTCTTGTGCACATCCCTGCGAGTACGGGTCCGGGTTTTCGTTTATGGTTCGTAGAAGCTTTACTCGTACGAGTTGAACATTCACTGTCACTTGTACAAGCACATAACTCACCGCATGTCGGCCATATTGAATGAAATCAAATCGAGGAAATGCTTTGCCATTAAAACAACAATATCCCATCGCATTGCTAATTATTTCACTAACTGCACACCTCTAACGATGAACAATTTTACATTGACGACATTTCTGATGTCAGCTATGTGCTGTAGCTTTGATAAATTATATTAGTGCTATTTACAGGCAGTTTACTTCCACGGGTTGGATAAAAACACGACCTACACAGAAACTACTCATACTAGTGAACTTTACAGGTAACGCGTACCTGTTCATATGTGAATGGTCGCCATTGAAATACATGCAAACTCGTGTTTGCTGGAACTCGTATACGGGAACCCATACAATGTCGGACTCATACTTGTGTTTAGGTGAATGCAGCCTTATCCTTGGTTTGGTTTTCAATCTTTCCAGTGCAGGTTATTTGATTACGAAGGAAGGCTAGTCCACAAAACAATTTTACAAACAATAAGTCTTTTTCCTCGACATGCTGTGATAAGAAGTCTTTTTAAATTCTGTGATAGCAGTGCGCCGGTGAACTAAATTTCATATTTCTAAAAATTGTAGTGCATTAACAAATCTGGCTATAGCCAGACAACCTCTACAAATCCGGCTCCAATTGGATTTAGAAAACAGAAATCTGGCTTTAGACTTTATATTTGTTTTTTGTTTTGTGTGTTTGTGGGAACCATGTTACTTTGCAGTCCTGTAAATTAGGTATAACGTGGAATTTGATTATTTTTTTTGGCATTTTAGTGACAGATTTTGTTTCAGTGAAGTTTCAGATGAGTTTAAAAGATAGAAAGAACACTGTCATAATTGAAGTTGTTGCACAGAATCTTTACAGAAGATTTGTTCTATCAGTACGTCAATTTTTTGTGTAGATAATGACAGAAATTTGTGGGAAAAATTTGATCTGCAGAATGACTGCTGTATTTGTTTGCAGTTGGAAGTGATCGATCAACTCGAGTTTGGAACCTGCAAACTGGCGAACTGCTCAAGACCGTGCCTTCACCTTACCCAGAGCTACACCATTATCCTGCTGCTTGTTTTTCACAATCATTTGGCCGGTCGAGCTTGCCGGGACTAATTAGTGGAATGAAGAACGAACTTCGCTTTTATTCATTATAAAGCATTCGTTGCCGTCGATGAATGGACCCCGTGTACACTCTGCAGTGAGACTAGACCGGAATACTGCAGAATTCTTCTAGCTTCCTCTTTAGGCGGGTGCACAATATGTTTGTGTCAAGATGTTTGATATTTTGTGGTTTAACAAGCCCGTAGCTAATGGGGGTGTGGGAGTTTCAGTGGTTCGATCAGCCCCCCCCATCTTCAACGTACCCCACTTTGCACAAATATAATAATCAAAAGTCTCACAATCTGATGCAATTTTTGACCTTGAAATGCATAAATGTGTGTGTGTGACTGGGACTTCCCTAACGCTACTGGGTAAGCTTGCCTGATACCCCTTAGTTCACTCACTCACTGCTGCGCGTAACCGGCTGTGGGTCGTAGCGCCCTCCATGTTGACCGGTCATCGGCAAGAGCCCATGCGTCAGCAGCAGTGAGTCCGGTGTCCCGCACAATCTGACTCATCCATGTGGTCTGCCAGCGGGTCGATTCCAGTCGTGCTGTGGTATGTCTCCGCACTTGGAGTCCACTGCAAGCTTCAGGGCCTTATGTCATTTACTTAGTTGGCTTAATATAAGTCTGCTTTGCAACCAGGGCTGGAAAAAACTAGGTTTTTTAAAGTACATTTTTGTTTTTTAGGTTTTTTGTCCAATGAACAACGCAGGAAAAATGTGTTGTACACCCTCTTATGAGTAAATGACATAATGATGATTAAAATATCATCATCATCATCATTTCTGGCAAGCACCATTAAGAGTGCATAGCGCCGAACGTAGACATCAATCTCCATAGTGGACGGTTCTGAGCCAAGTCAACTGCATCGTCCATATTGAGGTCGCTGGATTTCAGATCTTGCTGAATGGTTTTCATCCATGTAATACGAGGACGTCCCAATGGTCTCCTTTTGTTTCCTGCAGGGGAAGATTTGTTTTGCATCTGTTTTCGTGCAATATGATATGTAATAAATTTCACAACGAATTAAAAAACCTAAAACTGGACTTTTGAGGGTTGTTCTTTAGCTTTTTAAAAACCTTAAGAAATCTAGGTTTTTTTTGACCAATTTTCCAGCTCCGTTTGCAACCCAAGGGTGGGATGTAATCGAGCTTTGGTGAAAAAGTCTGCCTACTGGCTAAGTTATTTTGTACTACTGGGGCAACGGTATGACATTTTAATATAGCAAGTTAACTGTTGTAGTTAAGGTGTTTTAGTTTTTTTAATAAAAGAAACTGAAAATGTCTAACGTTTAGGTTTTTTTGTTTGTTGTGCAGTTTTTAATTAAGTTTCCTATTTCAGTCGTGATGTTTTTTGCATTGACATCAAGTTATTCGTTCAACAAAATTGATGCAACATGTAGAGTCCTGTATAGGATGGTCTTAAGATTGGTGTAAAACCCAAAACAAGAAAGCCCAGCTGTCGCTAGGGAAGATGCACTACAGCCTATACGGTTTCTGTTGCAGTACTGATCTTCAAGTCATCCAGCTGAAAGCGTTGGGTGCTCTAGAGGACTGGGAGAGACTGTGGCAATTAAGCATTTCTCCAAAAAAGTGCTGCGTGCTTTGTGTTGGCAAGAAGATCTTGGATGATAGTACTTTGCAGTTCAGTATAGATGGCAGTATATTGCCAGTAGTAAATTCCTGTGTGGATCTTGGTATTACTGTGTCCAACGATATGTCTCCCCGTTTACACGTAAATAACATGGTTGCTAAAGCCCATAAGCAGGGAAATGCCATTCACCTTGTTTTATTTCTAAAGATGTCGGTACCCTCGTACGAGCATTTATAGTTTATGTTAGGCCTATAGTAGAGTACAATAGCTCTCTATGGTCACCACACTCTAAGTCTGACATTGAGAGAATTGAAAGTGTCCAACGTGGTTTTAGTCAACTTACTTATCAAGATCACCTAAAACGTCTCTCATTACCACCCCTAGAGCAGCGTCGCTTGTTACATGTGACTTAATTCTATGTTACAAAATTTTTTTCGGTTTGATTAATGTTCAGTGTGACGAGTTTTTGCTTTCAGTATCCTTAGTACACGTGGCCACCCATACAAATTTGCAAAAGCATCTTGTTCTACCAGCTGTCGTTCACAGTTTTTTAATCGGCGTATAGTCAATGTTTGGAACAGTTTACCTCATGCAGTAGATTTTACTTCTTTAACTTCTTTCAAGGGGACCATTAATAATGTTGATTAATCTGATTTTCTCAAGGTTTTTTGATTTTAATTTTATTATTCAGTATTGGTTGTTCATATTTGCTCTGTCTTATTATACCATGCTACTTTTTGTTATATGGGCAGTTGTAAGTGCCTTTCTGACCCTTGGAACACATGTTTTATTGTTTACATACGGTTTTTTCTGTACTTTTTGACATTATCCTGTTCTGTGTTTCCAAAATAAACTGATGATGATGATGATGAAGGTCAGTGACTTTCATCTCACCTGTAAGGGCATATGCCACTTTCTGTTAGTGATTCATAGTAATTTTGGCTTTTTACCTGTCACTGTTTCGACATATGGCCAGTTTTCCGTTGAAAAACGTACATTTTTACCCTTCCATTCAACCCCAAATTTGAAAATGTTTCCCTTCCACTGGATCTACCAAATTTTGTATGCGTAAAGCATCAAAACAGGGCTAATTGTTCCTACAAAAAGCTTTTCCATAAGGCTCACACATTACACAGGATGCATCTGTTACAGACAGTAGAACGGACACGACAACACATACGCATCATAGACGCCTACGTCAAAAAACATTAAAGCCTTGAAATGTAAAAACTTGTTTTTTTTTTAAATTTTACTGCAGATGAACAAATATAAGGGTGTATACTATTTTTCAAATAAATGGCTATTTGGAAATCATATCAGAATTGGTCGGGAATTTTTTCCAAAAAAGATTAGATTTAGTTTCACAATAGGGCAGCACTAGTGTACATGATTTATGTGAGGGCTTTTGTGTCAGCTTGCCATGTTGTGCTTCGTTCCTACTATGACAATTACTGCTGCCGTTGCCACAAATTTCACGATGCGTGATGACTCGACGCACTACTTAACTTAACTATTCGAATCGATTCACAGAATTGCTGTGCTGGCACAGCCCTACCTAATTTCCGACTTCTTCTCTATGGTCGTTACGTGGCAACAAGCATAGATAAAAATGATAACAATGTCGTCTATGCAAGTTTTTCTGTTGGTTTTGTCGTTTTCTTGTTATACTTGTGCGTTATATTTCCACATCGGAGAAACAGAGAAGAAATGTTTCATTGAAGATATTCCAGACGAAACTATGGTAGTAGGTGAGGCTGCTAGACGTGTGCGTTATAAACATCTGGAAGGTGTGTTACTGAAGTAATCAGGATCATCGATCGGTGGTTTTAACCTTCTAGACCAAAATCACCAACCGTGTGAACTACGATCACCGACGGGGTGAACCCGTGATATCTACATATACCCGACTCTATGTACTTTTGTGATATATGTGTGTTGTGTGCACCAACCTCCCTGTTTTCGATTGCAGGTCGCTATCCCCAAGGTCCGCTATCCCCAAAGGGAAATAACAAACTAAATGTCTGTTGTCTTGTATGTTCCAAGGCCTTCAACCCTAAGCCTAACGCTAACCCTAAGCCTAACCCTAACCCTAGGACCTTGGTTTGTTATTTCCCTTTGGGGATAGCGGACCTTGGCGATAGCGTGCCGACACCCTATTTTCGAGCCCGGGCTATCCGACGGTGTCATTTAAATTTCTCCCCTGACGACCCCTGTTGCCATGGCAACAAATTTTGGGACAAAAAAGGCAAAAATCAGAGCAAAAAAACTTTGGCGAAATAACATAATTACTTACCAGTAAATGTTGTAGTAATCACTCCTTATTGCACATTTCATGGATGTTTGTCATCAGAGGTTTCGTTTGAGCAGAGGACGCACTTAACTTTCTGGAACAGTAAGACGGACTTTTGACAACTTCAACATAACTTCGCACAAAATCAACCTAAACATCGCACTGCATCGTCATGGCAGTCGTAGACTTCCGCTAATGTAACGTAATGTAACTTCAAACATCAAATCTATGTACACATCGGAAGTAAATACGCGAGAATGACCATGTTTAGATCTTCGGACTTAGGTGTAAAGTTAGGGTTAGTTTTAGGGTTACGGTTAAAAATAGGGTCAGGGTTAGGGATAGCGTTAGGTTTAGGGTTTGTAGTCGCATTCAACTGCAATTAAAATGAACTAAAATCCAGTAGGTTTGGTGTTACAATCATTCTCGGTCGATAGACGCTTGAAGTAAACAGCTGTGACGTGAAGATTGCATTGCTTGCGCATGTACGATTTGTTGCAAAATAGTTAGAAAAGCTTGAAACGATCGTAAATATTTCTTCATTTTCGGATTTTAGACATCTTTGGCAATTGATTAACGTGAGTGAAATCGGAAATTTGCGGGTAAGTAACCATGTGATTTCGCCAAAACTTTGACAGTTTACAAAGCTGTAAGGGCGATTTGAGTCAAAACTCAAAAATGGCAAAAATTGTTTTTGGGGCGATATTATCACATGTTGAATTCCACACTGGCCCTTACAAGACTAGCCATTCTAAATACTTGAAATAAAAATACAAAGAAGTCACAAGTTGAAACATGTAGAACACCAGTCGGTACTTGTCCGTTGATTCACACGCACTCGAATTAACTGCTAGACTTAAGCCTAAGGGTAGAATTAAGGTTAGAGATAGGGTTAGGGTTAGGCTCAGGGTTAGGGTTAGTGTTAGCATTAGCCTTAACAAGAATAATTTGGGTGTGGGTGAATTAACGGACAAGTACCCACCAGTCGGTGCCGACACCACGTATATTGCAGTGAATGCCAATGCCCATGGTAGAAAGACACGTCCAGGCATGTCTGAATTTTAGTCTATCGTTTTATCTGCGTGTGCATGCAGTAGCGTGACGTCATAACGCAGCTGCTAGGCTATATAGCGTGGCAATGAGACAGACACCTCGTTCCACAGAACGTATTTCTAGTTGAAAATAAAAACTTGCATGAAGTTAGGTTACTGCTTCAATAAAGGCGGGCCTAACACAAACCAACATGCAATCGAAAATAAAAATAGGACTACATATGCTGCATTATATAACAATGTTTGTAAATTACTTTTGAGAGATGCCCAAAATTAATGGTGTTATAAATAGTATAAGGATTATGGATATTATACAAATCTTTTAGAACTATGCAAATGCCAATTTTCGCCAAGTCAAGTCTTACTTACTTTACCTACTTACTTTAGTTAACTACAAACAGAAATGACATGAAATTATTTTGGCGTACATGTATATGAGACAATAAAAGTATGGCCGATCGCTGGTCATTTATTTCAGCAGATCAGAAATTTTGGCATTGGTAATTAGCTTTGCCAGTCAGTGATTTTAGTCTAGAAGGTTTAAATCACCGATCGGTGATACTGACCTTTTTACTTATTTTCACCAATCGGTGATTGTAACCAGCCCGTGTTAAACGGAATGGCTATACTTGTAATAATCATGAGAAGGCACCTTTACATCATAAACAATGCAATATTTGCACAATGATTTGCATTATATTTGAAAGATGAAGACAAGTGAAAGCCGAGACCATCAAAATGATGTAGACTAAGCGTAGAGAAGATCAGCAGACACGGATGTGAAGAATCAAAAGAAACGTTAACTTATTTGTAACTTTGTAAATTCGGTAGGACTAAATAAACAACCAACTTGTTTTTGATAGTTTTCAGCTAGGGTTAGGATTAGGTTTTCAGTACTGAAAACTACGGAAAACTTTTTTGGTAGTTTTCAGTACTGGTATTTAGTGCCACTCAGTAAATCTAATCTTATCAGACCTATAACTAATCTGATTATCGTAGTCCTAATCTTGACCCTAAGCATCAGCAGATGCAATACCAAATTGCTACTGTAAAGACAATGTAGTTGCCACAAAGGTCTTGTATAGAAAAGTGAGATGATAAATGTTGCATTAGTGATTGCTGAACACTGACAGAAACCTGAATGATATTGTTTTGTGCATTCACAAATGCAGCTAGAAAAATATCTTCACAGTTAACTTAAAAGACACCTAACAATCATAACAGTTGTCTGAAAGCATTGCAGTACATATATATCTTTGGCTGTGATTGTTTAAGCCACCAGGAATGAGAACAAACTTGCATTTTTGTGGATTGTGCACGCAGGAAAGTACAAAGTCGAAATATTCGACAGACAGCAGAATCGCTATATTCCATCAGTGTCAGGACTTGGCATGCATGTAGATGTCAGAGATCCGGAGGATAAGATCGTGTTGTCGCGTGTAAGTATATCATGTTCGGTGTCTGGCTTTTTCGCCTCTTTGCAATTTCACCTCCTAGCTGATTCGCTCCCTCACCTTGGATGATTAGCTCTCGTTGTAGTCTATAATTTGTGTTACCTATCTTTTTCATCCAAAAATGCAATATTAGTGGCTAAAAATGCCATTTTGGGAAAACTAAATTAAAGTCGAGTCACAAATTTGCATGTCTTTGTAGAAACTACCTTGGTAGGCCACATCAGAAATTCGCAGACATGTCTGTCGGATATTATATTTGATTTTTCCTCATGATGCCGCTGCAATGGAGCCTGAGATTATAACTGTCTTCCATTTTCATGCTGCGATCACTTAGTAGCCTATGCTTAAAATTTTTGTCACGTATAACATTAATGAAAACAATTATTAATCAGTTGTGTGACGATATACTTTAGTCGTTGTTTTTATAAACTAAAACAAAACAGAAAGTATTAGTCTACATTAGAGAAATATTATTTAATGGGGCGAATAGTCCAAGGCAAGAGGGCAAATCAGCCAGTGGGCAAACAAGCCAGGGAGTGAATCCTCCAAGGTGTGGGTGTGAATCAGCCAGGGAGTAAACAAATAAAGTCCGGGGCAAATCAGCCAGGCACAGGGGTGAATCAGCTAGGGGCGAAAGAGAGCCAGGGGGTGAAAAAGCCAGGGGTCAAATCAGCCAGGAGGCGAAACGGCAAAGGGGTGAAAAAGCCATAATTCTCATGTTCTGTCACAGTCATTGTTACAGAATTGTTTGCATATGAGCAGCTGCAATGCTAAGACTAGGAGTTACGTTATTACAATCTTTGGTTTGCTGAAAGATGTGTGGCAATCTGCATTTAGTGTCTGGCTACGATGTGGCTATAAATTAGGACAAGTCAACATTATGAAGACTGTAATATGTATTCATTATTGATAATAGCTTGTCTCGCTCACAGTGTTACATACCTTATGTTAACTAGTCGAACACGATGTGTGAATAGACATATGCTACCGAAGGCCGGTTTACGTTTACGTCACACACGCCGGGGGAACACATCATCTGTTTGGTTGGCAACTCTTCAGCATGGTTCGGTGGTGGAACGTTGGTATGTTTTATAAATACATTCTGTTGCTTGTTCTCTTTCTCTGTATTACAACATTGGGAATTGCGGAGAAGGCAAAATCATTATTTACCATCTGTAACTGCACGTATTGTGACATCATTTTAATTGTCAGTTAATGTAATTATTTCTTGATCGAGTTTTACTTTGTTAACAGATTCACTTGGCATTTGTTCTGCCAGTATGATGTTAAGTAATTTTTCCAGATCATTTGATGTGGATTATGTTAATGTAAACTGTTGTACAACGTTTGCAATAAATAAATTGATCAATAAATAGATAACAGTGATTGTAATACAAAAACTTTGTGTTGCATATTACATTTGTTATCATTTTGTGCTGCAGCGAGTACACCTAAGTATACAAATTGGCGAACGTGCGAATGACTATCAAGAGATTGCTGCCAAAGATAAGCTTTCTGACCTGCAGCTTCGAGTGCGCCAACTGCTTGACCAAGTTGATCAGATCAGCAAAGAGCAGACCTATCAGCGGGTCAGTTCTTTACTGCAATTGTACTATAATAGAGCAGTGACAGTGGTTTCGTTATTGCCAAAAGTTTCGAGGCCCTTTCCTAACCGGGATCGATTCCCAGAACAGTGAGCTACTTTATAGAGGAGTCACCATCAGTGGTAACATTTGTCGTGCTGGTTGTTAACCATGGAACTATAAATAAAAGTGGAGATGCCACGCCTATTGGCTCAGCCAGCGGGCGGTGTCCAACTGGGCTGCGCGCGCAGAGCGGGTCAACTGCCGTAGCAACGCGCTTGACAACAATAACAACTGGCTAAACGATGCTGTAAACATCATGTTTTACGCTCTTGTTAACAATGAACAGTATTGATAAACGTAGTATTTTTTGTTCTGAGCATTGTTAGCAATGCTAGTTTCTTGCCATATGTAATTTCAAGAGCAAATAACGCATACTTATACTATGAATTGCCGTATAAGTTCAATGCGAGTAGCAGTCGTTGCCAGTGCATCCCTTTCATTTAGCTTATGTATTTCGTTAATAAAAACGGCAATTCCAGTACTGCCGTACTGTGAAAGCGATCTCAGACCGTGCTTAACAGTTTTGGACGTCTGTGTGGATAATTCTGTCATTTTTAGGTGCCAATGATGGGCCCTATCTTGCCCACCTATCTACTCAACTTTAATACTTTTTGTGTGTAACATTTTCTCTATTCCAGTTTCTCTCACATTCATTTTTTAAAACATTTGAAAACATTTTAGTTCTGTTTAGTTTATTGGCTAAATTACACTGGTAGCATGTCTGCCAGTTTTTCAGTGCAAAGTAATTGTTTATCATATCATAACACATGGGGCCCAAGTCATACTTTAAAGCTTGCAAATTTGCAAGTATTTGTTTTGTTACTAAATTTATAAAACACACAGGTAATATTTTGAGTTCTTTACTTTTTTCCAATAGTCACATAGACAAAACCAGAAAAGAACTACATGCATTCCAATGATTGCACCTACACGAAGTCAAAAAATGACACGATACAACACAATTATGTTCTCTCACGTTATTTATTAATGTACTGATGTATATACACACTTCCCCTGTGTAGAGACATTATTCAATCCTCTTAGAATGTAACGTTGCTGTCATAAAATACTGCAAACGAACAAGCACCTGACACTACTAAAAACAGTAGGCCTAAAACAGCATCTTATGGAGCTTCATTTAATGAAGCTTACTGAACATTCATGATGTTTGCACATATATCCACATTCCGCAGCACACCAAATAGCACGGACATACAAAAGTTTTGAGCACTCATATTGCACGAGCATGTGATGTGTAGGGACCAACTTAATTCACGATTTCACGGCCGTGACATTTTCCGTGAAATTGGCCGTCTTCCGTGAAAAACGCCGATTTCCGTGAAATCCGTGATTTTTCGTGAATTTTAGCGCTTTTAGTTTAATTTATGACAACTCCAGAGTTTTATCAGCAGGTTTTGTACGGATGTTGCTGTTTGCTACGTGTCGCACTTCAGCACTAAGTAG
>Ga0209671_1005557_pt1 | contig 12781 bp, 9 predicted proteins | sample WorMetHERISLAND2_2_FD_187401 | JGI IMG/M metagenome (GOLD analysis project Ga0209671, IMG submission 187401) | Marine gutless worms symbiont microbial communities from Max Planck institute for Marine Microbiology, Germany - Olavius geniculatus... | ecosystem: Host-associated > Annelida >... | reverse complement strand
TGACCTACCCTAAGTCGACAAAGCGCGTTCGGCGTATACCAATGCATTTGAGTTCGGGCCACGTGACTTTGATGCCGGGGAAATTCTCCCCCCTCTTTGCTCCCCCCCTTTCAATTTCCCCCAATCGGACTTAGGGCGCCGGGCGGACTGACGTTGGGCTTTGCCCCAAATTTCTAGTTCTTTCTTTTTTCAACGTGAGATTTCCAAGATCCCTTGGCCGATCGCTGCAAAATTTTGCCACATGGTCGGAAGTATGTTCAATTTTACAATGCCAGTCCAAAAATTTGTGGGCCTGCTCCCCCCGCCTCCCAAAAAAATTGGGGGCCAAAAACATGCTAAATTTAGCGCGATTTCAAACCACTTCTCACTTTAAGTGTGAATATCTCCAAAACACGTAGAGATATCCAACATCGAAAAACTAGGCAATCGACAGCATTTCCTCCCGAGTTCGCTGAAAAAAGTCTGGTGAACTTTGGTCCACTAATTACAGAGATTTAGAGGTACAACATTACCCACAAAAGGTACTTTTTTGAAAAACCATATTTCGGCCCCTAGGGGGTGCTGCACCACGAAATTTTTACACGGGCTGCAGAATGGCCAAGTCTTGCTAGCACACACCCCACCAGGGATGGGGGCTCCCCTTACAATTTTTTTTAAATGCGGGTCAAAAATTGGCTAGGAAAGTAGCTCCACGAAACTTTGCCATGCTGCTAGATTGTACAACTTTTAAAGGAGAGGCATCACCCACTAAAATTTGGGAATACAAAAAATTCAAAATTTGCTGCGATTTTGCACATGACCTACTCAAAATCGACAGTGCACACGTTTTCGGACAACTTTAGACTTTGATCGCATATATCTTGGGAATGGATCGAGATATCGATAAACGGAAAATGGCATTTTCAACTATGGTCTATTCCACGTCAAATGCAAAAAATTGGTGAGCTTGTGTTCACTAGTCTTAAACTCTGTTGTCTCATTTCGAACCACCCAAGTTCAACAATGCGCTTGCTATGCAGGATAACGCAACTGTGTTCAGGTCACATGACTATGCTGCAAACAGAATTCCAACCCCTAAATGTCCCCCAATCAGACATACGGTGCCGGGCGACCTCACATCGGGCTCTGCTCCAAATTTCTAGTTTGATTTTGCTTCAGTCTGCATAAGATAACAACAGCCAGTAGCTGAATTCTGCAGTTTTTGCAGTCTTTCTTAAATATGGTAAAAAAATTAATCAAAATTAACGGATTATTCTTTTACTAATTTTTAAAAATTAATGGATTATTTTTTAAATGGTAGCAGCTATGATGTAAAGATGGCCAGGCCGAGTTGGCCCGGGTGACTAGCAAGTAACCTCACCCGGGCCAACTCGGTACAAACGGTCACCATAGATCTCAGTACTAACACAGCCGAATGAACAGTAACTTCGTTCACATCACAATGATATTGCCTCCAGAGCAAACCAACAGCAAAGTTTGACAAGCAGAAATCCGAGCAAACTCACATTGAATGCTGAGACGTCTGGTAGAACAGCCTGAGGTTTCACAGGATTCTCCGAACCACCGTCAATAACGAAGCAGTGCATTACGTTCGTGAATTCCTCTGTTGTCATCGGTGCCACTTTGTAACTGTGTCCAAAGTCATCGACTCCATTGCCACCAATCTGGTATGTCTTCATCACGCCTGCATTGCAATCAACATTATGTACGCATTACCAAATAGTGTTAAAAAATAAAAATCCTGTACATCCTGTGAATTAATTACAAATTTTACAGAATGTTCATAATATATACACTTTACAGTACATAATAAAACAAAAGATATTGGTAAAACATCAATACTACATTATACATTTGCTCCACAGTAAAGTACTTTTTATGCAAAACACTGAGAAAAATCCAACCGTAGTAATCAATGAGGCTACGATTCTTTGCGACTTCATAGTAAGCACTAATTGGTTCCTCCAGTTCAGCATATGGAAGTCTAAGAACTGCTTTCACAGAATAGCAGTCTGGCCATTTAGGTGCTTTGGGATTCTGTGCTAAAACTGTGACTGACATCCACACCAAAAGAACTGAAATGACAACACATACAGATAACACATTTGAACAAACACACTGCACATACATCATTTCATATGCTCAGTCCTCAAACACTGCAACAGCTCACCATGTGGATTAGTCTTGGGTCAGAAGAAAAAGCCATATATACAGCTTAGAAACAGTGTAGGCCCCAGCAGTGTTTTAAAGTCTTTGTCAAATTCTTTAACTGCAGATATTACTAACATAAGTAATGCTGCCACTATTAATGGCCAATTTGCTATACACTTTGGCATCACTATAGCTAAAGGTTCTGGAGCCAAAAAAAATCCATATTTAACTTTAAAAATGCAACTTTTTTCCAGTACTGTAAAACAGAAAATTGCCTAAGTAGAACATGTTATTTGCAGATCTAGTGGTGAAGAAGCACTTCAAATCTTAAAAGGACAAATCAAAGGCAAATTGTATCAAGAAAGACCTAGACATATGTGGATAGATGATTTGAGAAAATGGACTCATGGATGGAAAATACTGTCTGCATGCTCTTTTTTTCCATCTGTAGCGGATGGAAAATAGCCTGACATTTGCTTACTTTTCCATCCACCGCAGACAGAAAATAACATCCATGTACAATGCATGTCAACCTTGACTAGAAGACGACAAATGATGATGATGATGATGACGAGGTCAGGGAAAAAAGGGGTGTCACAAAACACTGCACCAACCACACTGGCACCAAAAAATATGATCAGATCGAAGACAACATTAGGGTTAAGGCTAAGTTTGGGTGTTAGAGTCTGGGTTAGGCTTAAGTTTAGCGATCTGATCTGATCATATATTTGGTGCCGATGCAGTTGATGTTGATGATGCGGTGTTTCGCTTTTGCATCTGCCCCTACTCTGCAGATACAAGTCTAAATGCCCATTAAAAAAGTTAACCTTAAAACACTGCAAAATTAAGCATAAATATTCGAAACAAAAAAACAATATCACAACAATAGCTGCAGACAGCTATGGGTAAAAAGCGGATGTGGCAACGGGTAAAAAGCAGATAAAATTTGAGGATGCTAAGTAGTGGATGTGTGGGTATAAGACAGAGGTGCGGATAACAGTTGTCACGTGCATTACCACGCATGAAAGTTGTTGAGTTTTTCAAACATTCGCACAGTAATTAACTGCTCAGCGGACACTTTATAGACGGCAGTCATTTGAAGTCTGCCGCTGTGAATTTCCTAATTCCTGATCCCGAATTCGTTTAAACATTTACTCAGAAAAAAATGGTCTGCTTTGTCACTTAATGACAAAAACGCACAACGGCAAGATACAATGATGATGACGCGCAAGAACACACGACAAAGCATCACGTCGACATAAGTCGACGTTGCAACAAGTGACAATTGAAATGTGTAGAGATAATATAAAACGACAACAGGGGATGAGGATGTATGATGACAACGATGCATGACAATGCACAACGACAATGTAGGCCTACAGTACGTGACGTCACGCGACGACAAACGACCATGGATGACGATAACGATGACTACTAAGTGCAGCAGGAAGTCACTATTGTAAACCCAGATTTGCCAACTTACAATTTTAACACGAATGATATGCAAAGTATGGTAATTTCAATATAATGTGCAGTGGTGTCATTTTAGTAAATAATTAGGGGTCTCCATAATCCTTGGGGGTACCAGTCTACGTAATGTATTGTTTTTACAGCATTAACAGTGTTTCGAAGTACGATTTACAAAAAAAAATAAAATAAAATTTCAAATCCTTGGGGTCCACGGACCCTTCAAGCCTCCCTAAATGACGCCCCTGATAAAGTGCCAGTCACAAAAAAAGCATGGCGCCCATACGTCCGGCGCCAAAAGGCCCCAAATTAATACACGGTTATACACCGCTTATTGGTCCAGAGGCGTGGCTGAGTACGATGGGTAAAAAGCGGATCTCCTCCGCACCGACATCCGCTTTTTACCCGTTGCCACATCTGCAGATCCGCACATCCGCAGACAGCGCCGAATTGGAGCAAAGCCAATAGGTACCGACAACCTATCATCATGCAAAGCGACATCACACGAACATACGATGTTCGCACTTACATAAAAGAACACTTTTCATTTTCGCTAAATGTCGCATTAAGTTATACACATTTACAACAAAAACATTTCACAAACAAATCATGTGATATCTTGCGCCACGCCCCTAGAATATCAAATAATAATACTATAATTAAAGAAGTAAGTCAATCTCACGCATCAGAAAACGTGGCGCTACTACCAATCAAGTAGTGAGTTCCATAGCTTAACTAATCTATTTACAAAAAAATGTTTCCGGAGATTATATTTACATAACTGGGGAACCAATTTGTATCTATGACCCCTGGGCCCTGGTATGATATCGCTTTTCTAACATAGATTTATACTGAAGGAGCAGTGCACCAGCGTGATGTTGTCAATGACGTCATATAATAAACAACGAAGATGTAAACATCGGCAAAGAATGATATTGTGACCTGAAAGAAATGTAGTGTATTTCGATTATGAATGATGACAATTCAACTGTTTAGCAGAATTGACTCCGTTGTAAAGTAGCTTTTACCAGCATGGGAAGAAAAGCGCTATCCTGTTCCGTCGATATCGACATACAGACGGTCAATATTATGCTGATCACTAGAAATACATTGATCCGGCAATTCGTCACCGTTTAAGAAGATTGCTGATAAAAAGCACTACTGAAAGCTAATAATAAAATTCTTACACGTATAATAGTAATTATTGACGCTTTAGTAAATGTAATTTATTAGCCGCACGTCATCAGTGTTGTGCATTAAGCACCAGTGTGCACAATTACATGCTTTTCACCCTTGTTTACACATACCTGCTCTGGAATGTTTGCTCTCTGTATTAATGAGAATGGAAATAGAATGTATCCAATAGCAACGACGGTTAGTCAAAGGTTTAAAGAATTTCTCACTGTTTACCAGGTCTCAAGTACCGGAACATATCTTCCAGAGCGTGATGCAGTTTACTTGCGAATCTCATTATTTGGCCGAGTTGGACGAACATGTGCAGTTCGACCAGATTTTCCATTACGCTTTTATGAGTCATTTCATTTTGAAAAGGTTAGTTGAGTTTTTATTTTTTATGTTTGTTTATTCTATGCTGACATAAAATAAAATAATTTGCCGATGTGATTATCGTGGTTATGTATTTTAGTTAGTATGTAGAAATGAAGTGGATAGTCTTTGTAGCAATTAAGACAAAATATATAAAAGTGAATTGATTGGTCTTTTTATAAATGCAGCACTTTCTTTGTAGTTCATTTCTGAATGAGCAGTGAAAGGTAATTAAAACTGTTTATTTTACACAGTTGTCAGATATTACCATTTTATGAGCAGCAGTTTATTAATATAAAATATAGTATATCATCTAAGCAGCATTGTACTAATTTTCTTGACTTTTATATTTTTGGCAAAAATGGGTGTAAGAACTAGGTAATTGTATGTATGTGCTATTTGAACTTAGACATAATATGACCCAGTGTGCTGTAAATGAGCTGTTGCATAATATGTTCTGGTGTATATTTAGTGTACTGTGTACTGTTTATTTGTCATTTTTTTAGATATTTCCATCAGCTTTTCAGCCTGCACAGTTAACAAGATCTCTAGAAAGTTAGTGATTGCCAAGCTATTCTCATAGTGTCATTACTATACACCAGTAATGAATAAATAAATACTTACTTATGAGTATTGTTGTTTGCAGTTATTAATGTATGTTGAGGTTAGTATATGCTTTGTAAAGTTAAAAAATAATATTTGCTTCTATCATTTTAGCAGTTTTCTGGAACTTTACAGCAAAATACCACTAAGTATGAAGATGCCAAATCCAGAATGTACATATGATGTCTTGAATCTACACAATTTTGTTAATGTTGTAAATTTTTGTTAGTTAATTGGGATGAATAGGTTTGAACTAGAGCTGCAGAAATTATTTATTAATTGTATGGCTGATTAGTAGTTACATTTTTAGCAATTAATAAAATTTCAGTTTTTAAATTTTCATTGAAGTTTCTAAAGTGCTCTCTTAAGTAGATACAATGACAGTCACTTTTTCTGGATAAAACTGATTCAATAAAACAAACATCATTAGCAGCTGTTTGTTGAATGAGTTTTGGCTGATAATGTTTTATGCAGATAGTCCAATGGCAGTGAAGTTGTTACAAGTAACACCATCATGTGGCCATAACAGAAGAGCTGACATAGAACTTGCCACATATCACTCGACTGCAATGCCATTCTTGTATCCGCTGCCTGCTGAAGACAGGCGCAGTGGTGATACTACTATGGAAAGACCGCGATGCATGATTCTCTGTCGAACATGTAACTTTCAAGTATGTTGACAATCCAGCAGAGTGGTTTTTTATGTGAAACTGCTGGAGAATTTTGTAATAAGTCAAAACAAGAAATAACAAAAAAGCATATTTGTTACACATGCACATCACATCATCTTATACAGTCCACTGCTATAAGCTCCTCCCTTTGCTGTCTGTCTGTATCGTACGATAAACATTTGTTATCACATGAACTATCACATCATCTTGAACTTTATGGCTGACCAGTGGCAGATTCAAGGGGGTGTGGGAGGGGCTGCCGCCCCTTTATTGACTGGATGCATCTTAAAACAAGTAAAAAATTTTGCACCAAAATGCATGATTTTGGATAAAATTTTAAAACATTTTTTGGGGAGGGGGCTATGCCCCTTCCCCAGATCCCATTCCCCACCCTTCCGCCCCCCTATTCCAAGCTTCTGGATCCACCACTGCGGCTGACAGACTTTACGGTCTGCTGGAACGCCTGCATAATGATGTAACCTCTGAAACTGAGGTACCAATCATCTGCTTGTGAACCTGTCAGACTTTCAACAGTCAGCAACTGGGTCACGGATGCTGGAGGGCCACTAGCATCCATGACTGACCAACTGACTGATTAACTGACAATGGATTGGTTGATTGTTTGGTTGGCTATTGCAATTATATCAGAAACATGGTCACCATAGTCTAGTTTAAGATGATGTGAAAAGCTGTGTCTAGACTTTCCTAATTTTTAACACCAACAGCAACTATACTCGTTGCCTTTCATTTACTAGAATTTGTTCGTGTATGTTTGCATCTCTATACTTTAGTATGTATCTTTAAGTTTCGCTATTTTCTTAAATTATAACATTCAAATTGCGGGGTATTTGTTATTTGCAAACAATTTTTCTTATATGACTTTTAGAATTAGCTGTAAGTGAAATGAATTTTATAAGGCTGCGGTAGTTAACGATTAAGTTAATTGTTAACGATTAAGGAATTTTAACGATTAAAAAAATTATAACGATTAATCGCAAATATTGTTGTTCTTACTTACTTGACATAGCAGAAAGTATATTTCGGGCGTAAAGTAAACAATAACGGCTGAGAGCAAGTTAAAACATACAGCAGCATGTGGCTATTTGACTGTTTGAAAGTAAAAAAGTGTGCCACCCTGAGTATGTAATATTTGCTTTAAACATAATATTGCAAGTAACAGATGCACTGTAATATAAGTTCATTATAATTATGTCAGCATAGTTATGAAACTTGTGGAAATTAACTAAAATGAACGATTAATTAATTGTTAATTTTTAGAAAGTTAACTATTAAAATTTTTTCAATCGTTACCAGCACTAGAATTTTAGTAGATTTTTGGCATTGTTAATGTGAAATTTCTTTGTGTTTGTTAGTTAAATTTTTGTGGTGTGACTTGATAGCCGATATTGTGTTAGGGAATGAGTCCTCAGCTGACTTTTCAGACGTGCACAGTAATTCGAGAAGTAACGGTACCATCCACCGGAAGAGACATCAGCATGGTTAGTTGGGATATACTGACTTAGACATTGGCTTTTATCCCCCCCCAAATCTGGAATTGATATTGGGTGTAAGTTCCCCTCACTTTTTGGTTTAAGTTCCCCTCTCCACTTTCAGGCTCAAGTATTTACACCCTTTTGGACTTCTTTTTCTCTTTCCCCTTTTTTCCTTTTTTCCTATACCCTTTGTTTTCTTATGCTTTATCTTTTTTTTTCTCCGCATTCTTTCCTCCTCTTCCTGCAGCCCAGTAAAAAATATGGGGGAAGTTTTGATTTACACCTTTAACAAAACCTTTTCCCTTTATTTTTCACTGGGTGCAAGCTGCACCCACCAGGTATAAAGATAGAAGCCCTTGGCTTCATATCTGAAACTAAACTCGTTGTTGTGTGCAAAATTTGCGTAGGTGTTTTATTTTGCATGTAACCATGGTTTTGTACTGTGTGCTGAAAATTTTGGAGCATTTGTGCATATAGCGTAGCCAGAGGCATTATGTTTCCGGATGTATTTTTTAATATTTTTATTGTTATTTAATAATGTCATATTTAGCTACTTTTTATGTGATCAGTTTAAAGGAATAGCTGTATTTTTTATTTTTTAAATTTGATGTTTAGGCTTTCTGTAATGTTTTTTTAGTGTGAAAAAGTCGGATTCAGCAAGAAAAGATCAAGATCGGTAGTTCGGTGTGTAGATATTTGATGAAGGTTTTTTAGTTCAGCATACTTACTAATGTTATATTATTACACACGGTTGACAGACTGTAACCAGAAAAAAATTCCCAACAGTACCTTAGAGTTTTTGCTAAACCTGAGTACAAAGATTAATCATAGGTGTCTCAAGGTGATTAGGCTTCGATCGCAATTTGATGATACCTTTTTCTATTTTACCATTGTTTTTCCCTAGCAGATGGCATCTGATAGGTTAGGGATATTTCTAAGTGTTTTAAGCTAGTTTGTCTTCTGTTTTATAAGATGATGGTTTAGCTTATTGCTTAGTTGGTTACATCAATGAAGCTACTCTACACTGAGCTGGGTTAGTATTCAGATGGGTGACAGTTAGTCGGTATGCTACCTTGGTATTCAAGCAAGCCACCAATTCAACCCGGCTGTAATGAGTACTGGCAGTGGTTACAACTGCTGGGTAAAAATGCCAAGTTTTGCTTAAGAGTAGGCTTTTATCAGGACCGCTGGCATTTATTACCTCCGCCAATGAGGTAATGTTTTTGCCAGACTTTGTTTGTTTGTTTGTTTGTCTGTCTGTTAGCAAGATAACTCAAAAAGTTATGGACGGATCTTTCTGAAATTTTGAGTGTATGTTGGGCATGGCACAGACTGCCAGTGATTCAATTTTGGGGGTGGTCCAAAAGGAATCCTGGATTCTGGATCATTTTGAAATTTTCGTTACCATTGATTTCAATGGGGCATAAGGGAAACCGCTGCAAAACCGAAGATGGTGCTGCCACCTAGCAAACAACATTGCCTTGGCGGAGGTGTGTGGGCTCTGGCTGCTTTCTATTTACTGATCTGATCGGTTAAACACTAGCTGGCTGATAATGGAGCTGGCTGGTCATCTGGCTGACTTAGGTTGTATCATTTATGTGTGTTAACTGAATTGCTTTTAATGCTTGCTGTCTCAAAGCACCACGTAGGGAGAGAGCTAGATTTTGCTCTATGCAGAAAACTTTTTTTTCTTCTTACTTTTTTTTTTATTTTCGTGTTAATGTGTGTTTTTCTGCTAGTCTGCCAATGACTTCGCATGTGGTCCGGTTCACTCGCCCGCCATGGGACAGTTCTCAGCTGAGTCGCTGCGTATCACAACCAGAGAGCATTACAGCTCCTTGTGGCTGCACTCAGCGACGTGCTGCCGCTTCGCTAAAAGTCGGCTGTTAATTAATTTTTGCTTTAGCAATGCGCAGCAATTGTTCTTGTTGGAGGGACCCAGTTTAACCTGATAACTTTACAGAATTTTTCCTTTTGAACAAAATCATAAACAGTGATAGTGAATGGGTTGCTGGTAATGATAGTGGCAGCCACAGTACAGTAGCATTAGAATTTTTAGGAGGAGGAGGAGCAGTTCTTAGTTATGTGGTTTTGTTAATTTTGCTTGCAAAGTTTTCATATTTTGTATAATTTATGCCAGTATAGCACTAATTCATTATTTGTTTTATTTGTACCATTTCTCTCACTTGTTGGTTGAATAAATGTATTCATAATTTTTGCAGTGGTAAAAAATTATTTTTGTTGAAACAGTTAATAATTATACTTTGTTCGTTTGTTTAACCAATAGTTTTTTAGTTGGAAAAGAACAGAATAGTTGATCTTAACAACTTTGCAGTCATTCTGATTTGTTTTTCTAACAATGAATAAGTCTTATAATAAGTAACGTTTATCACTTTTGATATAATAGCTGGGACATGAACTGAGCATTTCTGTATTTGCATTGTTCATATTTTGGTAGTCTACTACTAGTGTCACAGTTTGGCTTTCTTGTCGGTGTTTCAGCCATACAAAAAACAAAAACGACGAAAACCTGCAAGGTATCTATCAGCATTTGTTTTTGTATGTGTTCAGTTCAAGCTGCAATTGGAATACAACATAATCGTTAACTTTTGTTCATATTTTTGCCAAATATTGGCCGATTTTATGAATTTCTTTAGTTGTATCTTTTTTTCTAGAAAATTGCACTAATGTGGTCACATATAATTCAGGCACACTTTGAGCATGTTGCTACATTACTTTGAGAAGAAATAATATTTTATCAGTATTTGAATTACAGTCATGGCAGTGGTAGATTTATAAGCATGCTGAGAATTTGGTTAAGACAACTGTCAACTAGCCGCTTGTTCACTCTTCTCCACATTTAATAGTCAGTAGCACATTCTGCTGCTATACGGATTATTGTAGCAATGCGATCTTGTTTTGAAGAGATGCATACTGAAGCAGTTTGCTGTATCACATATATTCTGGGCATACTAGTATTCTTGAAATGGAAAGGACTTTCTAGATGTTATTTTGCCGATTTACTGTGTTTCTGTGTTTGTAGTCTTTTAAACGTTTTTATGCACTACTTTTGCATTAATTTCATGTATTAATTTTGTGTAGTTTCAGGCATTTTACTTCATTGTGGTGTTCAGGTGCATATATTTGTGTGTTTTATATTTGTGTTGCTTTTTAGCATGAGAAAGATTGATATTTTACGAGGTGACATGCTGGTATAACGAGGCATTAAAAGTTGATTTTTGACGATTTTAAAGACTGTGCCAGTAAAGTGTTTTAAATCGATCTGTATTCAGTGATGATATAGGCAAGACTATGGTATCTTTTTTCATTGGCTCAGGATGTACAGTTGCCTGGGTGTAGGTCAGCTGGTCGATGCACGGTGCCTTGTAATTCTCCGTGCAGTGATGTTGATGTTGATTGCTGCTCCAAGCACCGATGTAGTTGTGATCCTTGCGACATGACAGAAGTGTCACACCCCCGCGGCTCTTCAAGACGCTCCTACAGGCGCACGGCCAGCGCTCCGGCGGCCAGAGGGCTACGGACGAGAGCCGCGGATCCGGTTGACTTTGAGTGCGGCTTTCTACGACAGACTTCGGACTCTGACTGCACCGAGGCTGAAACTCGCCCGCCGTTTGTAGTACGACGAGTAAGTCGTTCACTTTCCTGTTAAAACGTAAGCAAAACGCCAGCATTTAGGCGGTCAGTACGGTACTGAAAAAAGGCTTTAGTGCTTATAAAATACCTGTGCTTTGAGGCTGCTGGTGGTTCAGAAAAATCCTCTGTTTCCAGAAGCTCGGTGTTAGGGCCCAACTTGGAGTTAGTTTGGAGAAATTGGATTGTTGGAAATTGAACAATCGTTACTTTGCTCATTGCGTTCAGTATAATGTAGATGCCGATTATTTGCTGTGTGGAGGTTGACAGTAGGATGTTGCATCGAACTCCGGGTCTGGGTGGTGGAATGCGGCGGACAATGAGCAAGAGACGACGCAGCTGCAGAGCAGCGGCATCTCTGCCTTGTGACTGCTGCATAGGTTAGTCACGTGCTTTCACTCGTTGTGTCTTTGAAACTACCGCAGTTTGTTACAGTGTGAAATAATGCAACTGCAACAAAAAAGTGGAAGAAGGAGAATTATTGGTTTTGCATAGACCCATGTTCTGTGTTGGAACTTATGCACTTAGAGCCAGCAAGGGTTAAGACTGTTTAGCAATCATACAAATCAAGTTGGAGTCTATTGTTATTCAGCATTTTTAACCAGTTAGGTCAGCAGCGAACAGTCCTACTACAGCAGCACGTAACTCCTACATATAACTCACTCCTGCTTTCTTTGCCTTGGATTCAACTGTCATCAGTCTGTATTAGGCCTAGCCATGAAGGGATGGCCAGGTTGAGTTTACGTGGCTGGCATGGTAAATAAATAGAAAGATGTTATGGGCCCAAAAGTTACTTCTGAGCCAAACAGCAGCATCTACAAACTGCAGACGTTTATTGTACGAGGGCCATCTCAAAAGTGTCCGGCTTCGACATATTAGACAGCAATATTTTCCACAATCTATACATCAGTGAAACGTTGTAATTTATGACGTCACAGAGCATTAAATAGAACAGATTTCCAGCATCAACGAACGAGGCTTGAGTCATTCATCATCATATATAGCGGAAACCATCATTGTCAGATTTCAGATTTCAAAACAGATAATAGTCACTGGGGATAAGGTCATTGCTGTATGCAGGGTGGTCTTGGTGTAGAAAGTCATAGTCATGAACAACCAGCTGGGTAATTGTAGACTTTAGACTGGACTGCAGTGCTGAAATTTGGGGAAATTGTGCAGGGCTTGCTCCCGGGCCGCTTC
>Ga0209671_1005554_pt1 | contig 12783 bp, 9 predicted proteins | sample WorMetHERISLAND2_2_FD_187401 | JGI IMG/M metagenome (GOLD analysis project Ga0209671, IMG submission 187401) | Marine gutless worms symbiont microbial communities from Max Planck institute for Marine Microbiology, Germany - Olavius geniculatus... | ecosystem: Host-associated > Annelida >... | reverse complement strand
AAGCTCACGTGACGCGCGATAGAAGCGGGCCTGTCACTTTGGCAATCAGTGTAGGCCTGCAGCAATAAGATATTAATGCATCTTGAAAGAGTACTTAAATTTGAGGCTTCCGTACGGAAAACTCCTTGAATTTAAGAGATCGACACTTAATGAGATTTTTACAAATGTACGTTTTATGCTAAAATGTGTTACGCAGGTTTTTCAAGTCCATCTCCAGTCATTTCGGCGCAATTCACTCTTAAAATGTGTGTTGCAGCCGGAAATCGCGAAAATTCACTAAAAACCCATATTTTGGAAGTTCAAGGTCATTCAAGGTCATCGACGTTGACACCAATAAAAAGCTTGTCAATATTGCTTGTCATGGTAAGCAGATATCTGTACCTATCTACAACTTTTTTCACGCTACACGAGATAATTGCGGTAAAATAACCACTTTTAGGGGGTAGTGGTCTTTGATGCCCGCCTGCGCCGGCCTCCTTGAACCTAAGGGGACGGGACTTGGACTGCTGAAATCAACGTTTAGTGCTGAAAATTTCATTTGCAGGTTGTCTTAATCTATCTCCAGCCATTTCGTCGCAATTCAGTGTTGAAATGTGGGCTGCATCCAGAAATTGCGAAAAAAAACTATAAAACCTCTTTTTGGAAGGTTCAAGGTCGTTCAAGGTCATCGATGTTGATAAATCTAATAAGCCTGTCACCAGTGCTTGTTATGATAAGCAGATGTCTGTATTTATCTGCAACCGTTTTCACACTATACGAGCCAATAACGGCAAAATAGCGTTTTTAGGGGGTATTCCTTTTTGACGTCCTCGTTCGAGGGGAAGCCCGGCACCCAGGGGCACGAAATTTTGTCACGATAAACTAGAGACCTTGCGGCAGCCCATGGTAAAAATTTTATGATCCTAGTTTGCACCGTTTTGACACAATACAGCAGTGTGACGGACGGACGGATAGACAGACAGACGCCCAGGCCATGGCTAAGACGCACGAAGCATTCTGCTATCGCACGTAAAAACGTAAAAAAACGTTTTTTTACATCTATGATATATAGGCCTAGGCTACTTTGTCGGGCGGGACGTTAAACCCTAGGCCTATACTCACTCACTCATTCGCTCATCAAAAATTAAAAATCTGTAATTTGCCGAGTTACACCATTCACGACATATTTTTTAATGACAAAGGATTCTGTATTTTGTGTGTTGTGATACATAATCAGCAAAAGAAAACTTTGCATTGACACCAAAATGTAGTCAGCTATTTTGTCGTACGAGACAATTGCATCGAGTTCATGACACTTCACAAAATGCTTTTAACTTATGGCGCGTACAAAGCAAACGAAATGGACTAAACTGAAACAAAAGAACTATGCCATTACATTTCAGTTCATTTCAGTTGAGTTTAGTTCATATCGTTCGCTCTGGTAGCTTGGTGGCTCAGCGGTTAGGGCGTTGGATACGAAACCGAAAGGTCCACGTTTCAATGCCCAGCCGATGCGCTACCAAGTAACAACACTGGATAAGTTGTTCACATCTAGTGGGCCTACCTGCCTGTGTAGGCTATACAAGTGTCTAGTGGATAGTGTCGACTTGTAACTTTCAGGTTGCGATTTGATTCTCACTGCCGTCATTTGCAAGCAACCTTGAGCAAGTTGCTGCTCAGGCCAACTCAGCCTCCTACCATACGTGGGACGGGAAATGAGTAGTGGCTTACGGGCTGTGGAGTGAAGTTCTAGTGTGGCTGATTGAGGCGGTGGTATGTCTGCTAGCTGCAAACCGCGGATCCAGTTGTTCGTTAAGGCGGGCAATGAATGGCCGCATACTGCGCTGCGGTATTATTAGCTCATGCCAAGTCAGCTGCCACTTCGGAGAGTGTGAAGTATGAGTGCTTCTAAGCAGCGGTAAGAGATGCTATAGCAAGTGTTGGCTTTTAGCTTTTTTACGCGCGAAAGCAGCTACTGCTTTCAGCGCGTCTTAGCCATCGTAATTCTGTCCATCTGTCCGTCACACGTGTGGATCAGTCAAAAACGGTGCAAGCTAGGATCACCAAATCTTATCATCGGCTGCCTGGAAGACTCTAGTTTCAAGAACCGTAAAGCTTTTCCATAAATTCGAAGTGGGTCATCCCGAACGAGGGCGCTAAATGAGAGGGGGATGGGTAAAATTTGCGATTTTTGGCCAATAAGTCGCTGTATCTCATTAACGGTGCGAGATAGGGTTTAGGTTACTATTAATCACTAATAGAAAGTCGTACACTGGCTCTCGATTGGCGCCAAATTCAATGACCTTGAATAACCTTAAACGCCAAAATAGGGAGTTTATGGGTTTTTGGCGATTTTGGGCTGCGAGACACATTTCAAGAGCGAATTGCGCCGAAACCAATTGAGATAGACACGGACAAGCTGCATATGAAATTTTCAGCATTAAACGTATAGATGTTGGCGGTCCAAGTCTCGATTTTCTAGGTTTAAGGAAACCTGCACACGAGGGCATCAAAGAGAGGTACCCCCGTAAAAGTCGTTATTTTACTGTTGTTGTCCAGTAACTGCTATAGGCCTTCGCGCGTCTCGTGAGCAATAGCTCAAATTTCTTGTTACCTTTACTTTTAACTTGCAGATGGACGGCACAATGGCAACTGAAACATCTAATTCTAGCAAAATGTCCTAACTATACAAAGTTCTTCAAAACGCAAAATGTCAAAATGTTAGCCAATATTATCATTACAAAGTGAAATAAGCCTTAAACATATAAATATGTCATTTATTAAAAACTGTAAAATATCAACAAGAAGCCCCGCTGTCGCTAAAAAAGTCGCGCTACGGCCTATAGCAGTTTCTGTTGCAGTACTAACCTTCAAGGTCATTCAAGGGCGATGATTTTCATCTCATTTAAAAGGACGTACGCGATTTCTTATTAATGAGTAGCAGCACAACTTACAGCCTTGGCTTTATCTCGCACCGTTTAGTCACAATACATCCGTTTAGTTACCCACGGACAGACGACAAGCGTGCCAAGAACGGCTTTACCGCATAGCGCGTCAAAAACACTGGAAATTGAAAATGAATCGTGTAGTTTAGTTTTTTTCTCGAAAGATCCTGGGAAACATATGTACGGGATGTTTTGCGATTCGGACGTCGCTATAATTGACTGCAGAAGCAATGCGTGAGAAAGAGAACTGCGCCGTCTGCTTTCCTCTCTCAGTTAGCTTGCGGGAAATAGACTATTGCAGAAACGACGCAGTTTTTGCCGACTGGTGCGCAGCACAATTTTCTGCTGATAGATGACGAGAAAGTTTTGTATAGACGGTGGTTATACGTGCGATGTAAAAGCACAGACTTCATCATAATGTCTGTTCAGTGCCGACATATTGTACCGCCGTCCGCCTAGTTATATGCATTGCACAACTCAAGCTCTGACCTTAAGCCTGACTGCCTCAGGGGCGTCATGCAATTAGAGGGGAGGGGCTAATGGGATTTACGAACCCCCAAGGATTTATGATTTAAATTTTTTCCGTACATTTTACCTTTAAAACAGTGTCACCGCTGAAAGAACAATACGTTACGTAGACTAAGACCCACTCTCCCACAGATTAATTAGACCCCACCAATGATCAGTGGCGATATATGCAATAGAATACATAATGATGATGATGATGATGATGATGATGATGAAATATGCTAGGCCTATACAGGGTGGGCCAAAAAAATGGCACAGTTTTTTGTATACCACATAACTTCACCAAATATTAACCGATTTTCAAAATTCTTTCACTGTTAGAATCAGGAGACAATTTGCAATAAAACTTTTACTATAAATCCTACCACACCCCAAGTGTGTCACTACACTACCTTGTGAAATGTCAGTGTCTTAAAATAACAATTAAAACAAGACGACTTTTGTAACAACACATTAAAAAAATTAACAACAGATACAACGCGCTTGTTGTCTCAGTTATTGTCTAAAAATCACATCTTTACAGTTTTCACATCAAATTTCCAATGCCTTGCTGCTGGAGGACGCATCGAAACCGGCGACGCCACTAACCAATGGCGCGATCAACTAAACGCTGCGGCACTTTAAACCAATCGGCGATATTGGTTTTTTTTAGCTAATTGACTGTCGTGAATCGTCAAAATTGATAAGCCCTCTGTTGAAGGGCATCCCGAACAGCATAATCAACTGAATTTAAGTCTGGGTTGTTTGGGGCCACATGCCAGGCTCGATCAACGTTGATCACGCAACCGGTCAGTGGCGTTGCAGGCTTGAGTTCGTCAACTGATATTTCACGAGGTAGTGTAGCGACACATTTAAGGTGTGGTGGGATCTGTAGTAACAGTTTTATTACAAATTGTCTCCTGATTCTGACAGTGAAAGAATTTAAAAAAATCGGTTAATATTTGGTGAAGTTATGAGGTATACAAAAAACTGTGCCATTTTTTGGCCCACCCTGTATTATACGCTTTATAAACTTATCAAATATGAACCGATTTTCAAATTTTTTACTGTCAAAATCAATAAAAAAAATTTAATGAAACTCACTAAAAATTTTACCGTCCGTCAAGTGTGTCAAAACATTTACTATTGTGTTCTACAAAAACAACACTAGACGCGGCGTTCTGTTTTCAAGACTATTAGGTCTAAGAGTTTAAGACCTGCTTTTAAAACATTTTCTAATTGCTGAAGAGGTTGCTAATAATTAGGCCTGAGTTTGCATGGGTTACGTAGGCCTACGTTGCGTGCGTTGTGTAACTTGTGTTGGATGAAAAGTGCTAAAGTTACGTCAAAGACGATACACGGTAGTGACGGTACCGTAGGCCTATGCTGTAGCAGATCACTGAGATCAGTACCGTCACGGTGTCATTTTTCAACCGGTAATTAGTACGACCGTTACGGATGGTGATAATGTGGTATTCTATGTAATGGTAACATCAGCTGATAAAGTGGTGTAATATAATAATATATGTGCAACAAAAATGGAGGGAGATATGTTGGCACTTGTTCCCGATCATCCGTTTCTTCATATATTGTCTTTTTTGAAATACTCGGACTTAGTTGCGTACGTTAGCTACTTTGTTATCAACTTATACGCCAGTGGCGTAGCCAAGAGGGGCAGATGGCAGAGGCCCCCAATCTTCCAGACAAAACATAAGCATACGTATAAACTGCACAAAATTTGCCAATTTGGTCAGTTTATTTTCGGGAAAATAATTAAAAATTGTTGTCACCAGATCTCATCTTTTAAAGTTAAAATGCACCAAATTCGATTTTGGCTGGGGCTGTGCCCTAGAACCCGTTGGGGGAGCTCACAGCGCTCCCCAGACCCTCTAGCTGGATTTTAAGGGGTCCTGCTTTTAAGGAAAGGGAGGGAGGAGAAAAGGGAAAGGAGTGGAGGGGTCAAAGGGGAGGGACAAAAGGGGAAAGGGTAGGGGAGGAGAGAGAAAGGGAGACGAGGCCCCCAATTGGAATTTCTGGCTACACTACTGTTATACGCGTATTTGGGAGTGTTGGGCTAGTGGCTAGTATGGATAGATGAATTTTAAGACAATTTTTGACCCCTTTTGTCAAAATATTGTTGGGGGACCTTCTTCCCTGGTAGCGTGTGCGCGTGTTGACCCACCCAAAATTAATAATGCACGCTTTGTGCAGAACAATACAATTGCTTTCGTGCCAGGCTATGGGTAAAAAGTGGATTGTGGATGCACGGATTTGCGGATGTTGCAACCGGTAATGGTGTAATTAAGCTGTAATTTAGTAGTTTAACCGTCTTCTAACCTTATTTTTTATCCCTAATACTAATCCTCACTCTACTCTTAATTAATCTTGTCCACAGATCCACACATTCACTGATCTGCTTTTACCATCGTACTTCATGCGACAAGATGTTACTGCAGTTCTGTGCTGGTTGCTTTTGGTTCTGTGCTTCAGGCACCATCTGTGATCGTCAGTGACAAGTTTGTGCTCTTTGTGGTTACCATTAGTGTTAAGAGATGTTTCTTGCATTGTATTTTATGGCTTATTTTATGATTTCTGTTGGATTTTAAAATCTATAGATGTGCAAAGGTGTGTCAACGACTGCACAGTCTGTCATACTATCAACCGCTGTGGAGAAGACAGTGCAAGATCTACTGGGATGTTCACGAGTCTGTACGCTTAGTTTATCTATGACTGTTATTGCTATAGCTTCGTAGAAACATGTGTCAAACTGGTCCAAAGATCAGAGCAATGTGCAAAGCCTGAATTTCCCAGTAGTAGTGACTTTGTGTAGTTGTTAACGCTTGAGTTTTAAGAAAGTTGCTCTACACTGACTCCAGTTACTGTTATGGTGGATATTTGTGAGCTGTCTGTGGACAAGTAAACCATCATGGTACTTTTTAGTGAAAAGGTTAAAAAGAAAGGTTAAAGGTGGTGTAAAGCACTTTGTAGGCAACCCATCTCAGAGCTATGGAGCATCACCTGTCATATGGGTTCACACAGGTGAATGCACCCTGGCATCACTTCAGCCAGATAAGTCGGTACTCAATTTACTTTCTCTGGAGGGATGGAAGGCTGAGTTGACCTAGGTGGTTGGTTACATACTGAGATGGTTTACCAGCCTGCAGGCAGTCACCCATTCAAGTACTGGTACTAACCTGGCCTGGTGTAGGGCAACTTCGTTGATCGGATACAACACGTTACCGCTTTGCCATACCACTAACCCACCCAGATCTGTTCTGCCTTACCTCTGGGGGGAGGTAAATCGATACCAGTTTGCCATGCTTCGGGCACATTTACCTGTGTTCAGTGGCAGGTAACATTATCAGTAAGAGTAGTGCATAAGTAACAAAAATGATTAAAGTGTGATAACAATGTGATCGTTAAGTCACAGTTAATTTTTGGCATGTTTGATGACACACTGAATTGGACGGCTTTGATAATAGTTCTTGCACACTGTCTGTGAAGGTGTCCTGATTGCATGTCGTGGAGAGACTGCTTTGTTGAGTGGTACAATGACTTCGGTCGATACGTTGATGTTTATCGCCCAATTCACAAGGCATGGAAGCAAATCAGATCGTTCACGGAGAGAAACTGCCCTGGCATCTGGAACAGGCTTTCCGGTAAATGTGACAAGTATGCACTTCTTGTGAAATGGCAGATGAGCGGGAATGAAGTTTGATCATACATTTCTGCTTTCTGTTTACAAGTGGTTCAATTTTGGGGGTGATTCGGAAGGAATCCTGGATTGTGGATCACTTTGAAATTTTCGTTAACATTGCTTTCAATGGGGCATAAGGGAAACCGCTGCCAAACCGAATATGGTGCTGCCACCTGGCAAACAACATGTTGTTGGTGGAGGTCTGCAGTATCTGACTGCTTTTCTAGTTTGTATTTAATTAGTTTGGTTTTGTGTGAAAGGGGGAATGTCGGAGTCAGAGTTGGATGCAGTAGAACGTGGTCGTGGTCCGTTGCCCACTGCCTACCGCTGCTCATGTCGACTTTTCAATGGTACACCATATTATTCCTTTGGATCCACTAATGCAGGGTATGTATCATCATACAGTCATGAATGATTCCACACACAAAATTAGTTTACAAACTGCCATAATTTGACATGCATTAACATTAGTAACATTCTGTTATGTTGGCATTACATGATCAGTCTTCCCAACTCTCAAGGAAGGAAAGGGGAGGGAGAAGGAAGAGCCGCTTTGCTGCAGAGGGAGGGAAAAGTAATAGCCAGCATTGCTGCTTGCGCTGTTGGAAAAATGATGTCATTGCTATTATGAGTCATCATGTACACAGAAGAAATGACGGACAGAATAGCCAATCTCTTAATCTCCTCTAATGTTCACTACGTTCACATTGTCGGGGATAATGAAAAAAGAACTACAGTTGAAACTCTAACTAAGTAAATTACTGCAGTGGATGAACCAAACCACAGTTTACAGGCTGTGAAAACAGGTGCGCATCATGTTACTCAGCGCTGCTGGCAGCAAGAATCGGCAGTATTGTCATTTTTTGGTCATTAAATTTTTTGCTGAGTAACCGGACTTGCACCAGTATGTGGGATGAACTATGTGTGTTTACCGTTTACATGAAAGCAAGCAACTAAATAAGTAAATACAATGCACAACACGTTTCGTTTGTATTCTTTGCTGTGGACTGTCGTTTTGTGAGACACTTTGCGACTGTGTGTGCGCGATGCATTTTTATGGACCAAAAAACACTACTTGTATCTTATCCATATCTGCAAGTTTGTGGAAAACGATATTCATATCCTATTCGTATCTGCAAAAAGTTGTGGATATCTGCAAATATCGATCCGCTGATACATATCCACGCACCTCTGGTATGAGTTGACAGTAGGGTGCTCGAAAGCAGCCAATTTTTAATGCTTTTAGTTGCCATATCTTTCGAAAGTTAAAAACTAGGCCAAAGTAATCCAAATTTGAGCTTGTGGTGGAGATATTCAGCATTGACTCTAGTTTGTGTCGGTATACTTTTTCTTTTGACAATTGCGGTGGTTCATTTAGAAAGGAAGGACATTTTACACCGCTGTGAATCATATTCTTATAGACTGGCTTGCATTTGTTGCCATAGAGGTTTGCCAAAAGTCCCACGCATAACATATAACTATAAACTGAAAAGGCCAAATTTCTACAAGTATCATTGTGATGAGACAAATGCACGAAGTTGATGCTCTATTCTGTAAGCGATAGCTCAGCTTCTTGTTGACAGTGGTCAGCTCATTTCAATAACAATTGCTTGTCATTATCACCCTGTTATGGCACGTTTCAAAATGCTCCTGCTAAATTACAGTTTATACATGGTATTTCCTAAAAGGTGCCCTTTTCTTTCTTTCATAATTCAATGACGATCAATTTGTATGAAATTTTTACCAGTTATAGCTGAGGAAATACTAATTCAAGGTATTTTGACAAAATATGGCTGGTGGCTAAATATACTTTGCTAGTTGTGATGCAATGTTGATGTTATAACGTGTCGTGAGTACAAGCTGTTTGCCTGTTTCAACCGGTGTTGTCAGTTGCAACACTGCTTTGATGGTGAACTTCATCTGGTTCACTGATGAAAAATGTTTATTGTATGAGCATTAAGCAATATGGAGCATGAAATCAGCCATCTTTTGATCCAAAAACTACCATATCGCAAGTGGTGTGTGCTGGTGCACTGTCTTGCTGGAAGATGTAAAAGGCAAGCTATCCCTGCAAGTGTGTGTAAGTGATCATTTTCGGCACTTTTTGTGGCTGCAATGGTAAAACTTCAAAAGATGACCCAGATGAAGTTTACCATTGAAGCAGGGCAGCTAGTAAGCAACTGTCAGCACTGGTTGCGACAAGCCAGTTTGTACTCGCCGCACATTATGATGTCAGAGTTACATCATGACTGGCAAAGAATATTTAACCAACGGCCACATTTTGTCGAAATATTTGGAATCAGTATTTCTTGAGTTACAACTGATAAAAATTTTGGGTAAACTGATCATCATTATGAAAAACGATGCCTTTTTATGAAACACCGTGTATTATCATTATAATTAGTACTTTGAAAAACTGTTGCTTATCTGTCTGCTTTTCTGTCTTTTTCGATTGTTTACTTTCCAGTGATGTTGACTTTGTTATTGTTGCTTCACTTTTGTTTTATTTTTGTCTACTGTTGTGACTTGTCATCCGTTCTTTCAAGTGAATGTAAATGAATGTGTGGATGATTTGGGTTTTCTGTAAAGTGTGGGAATTTTCTTCAGATCATGAAACTGTAATAAAGCTGAGTTTTATTGATGATTGTGGTAGGTTTAGTAAGTATGTGCTGGTCTGATGCTACAGCTTTCTGTAAAAATCACAAGAGCAAAATGCCCGAAGTCAAGACCATGTGGAATTTCTGATAAAAATAAATGCTCAGATAGAGGCTATCTTGAAGCAACAGTTGGTGGTTGGTGGCGTGGCATAGTTGGTAATGCATTTTGGATGCAACAAAAGTTACTCTACGCTGGGCCCGGTTAGTACTGCGATGGGTGACTGCCTCGGGGCAGGTAAACCATCTCGGTGCGAAGCCTGCCAGCTAGGTCGACTCAGCCTTCTACCCTTCGTGGGACGGTAAAAGGAGTATCAGCTGTCAAGCTAAGTAATAATAAATGGCAATGGTTAATGTGGTTTCTGTAGCTGCCTATTGGAGGATCTATTGGCTCGAGCTGATCAGCTTGGTCCAAAGGTCGGCAGCCACCTGGCGCTCGTGCTACATTCAGTCAAGTAAACCGTCGAGTGAACTCTCGAAATGGCTGTGCCATGATGACAGCACCGTAAACATTGACATTGGTATTGTTATTATTATTATCAACAGTGGCACTTAGTACCGGTTAAAATGGTAGTTGAGATATTATTGTGACACCAAATAATTTCAGTGCCACTTACATACAGCAAGTAACGTGCCTGTAGATTGCTTTCTGCTGCATTGCATGTTTCAGCCTGCTGGGTACAATCGAGTTTTCTGGCTATCAGCTGACTGAAGCATTCATTTCACCAAAGGATCCACACACTGTAAGACTTTTAATGTCTCGTTCTAGTTATATGATGCATTTATTCATTTCTGTAACAGTGAAGCTACCGTATATAAATTTATCAAGTTGCAATTTTTGTTACTGGTAGTCAACTTGTTAACATTCTGGCAACTGCTGGTGCTTTTATTGGAATGATTTCCATTCGCCACTGGTCATAGATATGAGGAACTTGGTAGAACCCTTCATCTCAGTGTTCATCAACTTCAACTTATGAGTTTGTTAAGTGATGTCAATCTTGTGGTGCTTCAAAGAATTCCAAAATTTCATGTAACGTGGAGAAAATTTGACAAAGTTGATCGGCTGAACAAACATTAAAAGTAGTAAGATAAGGTGAGATAAGGTGATTAGAGTGCAGCTATCAGTGTTGGAAACGTTACAAAACAGTTGATATAGTAGTTGCTGACAGTTAATCAAGCATTACTGAAATATAAAAACAAACACGGATGTTGAGAGCTGCAGACATGAGTCTGGCACAAGTGGCACAAAATATTGTTTATAACTCGAAATTTGGGGCATCAAACCTTTTGACAAATGTTGCTGAAATTCAGCATCAATTCCTTCCAGGTAAGCATTGTCTTTTTTCCAATTTTTTTCTTGGTCCACTCTTCGGTTTTTAGACAAGAAATGGAAAATAAAGAAAAATAAAAATAAAATAGTAGAAAAAAATAAAGTGAAAACATTATTATTGTTTAGTATCACGTACAGGTAGCCTAATGAATAGCTAAGTACTAATAGCTTTTACAAGTAGAAGATAATGTGGGTATGTCCGCTACAATACCGTTTGACTGTTGGACACTTTTAGCAGGAGGTAATCATTGGTTGGTGCTGTGGGTCTGTAGTGCTTCTGTTGCTCCACATATGGTGCTATATAAATTTTATTAGTGTAGTATAGTGTGAGTCTTTATGATTTCTCTAAAAGTATTTTGAGCGATAATGTAATCTTGGCAATTAAAAACATTATCCGTTGGTTGGCTTTGTTTTTTGTTGTATATAAAACGCTCTGATCTGGAATCTGTTATTGCACGCAGTTGCTAGAAGATTTTCAACGAGTGGTAGTTCTGGCATCATGGACCATCACCGATGTGAATCATTGTGAAGAGATAGGACAGGAAGTGATGGCTCTAACGGACCAGGACGGGTTCGTTCCCGGCCAGATTTTCTTCCGCACCATGCCAGAACGACGCAACAGGCACGGAGACTTTATCACAGGTTAATACGAGTTATACGACACATTAAGGCTTATGGCAAGTTTGTAAGCAAAAACTGTTATTTTTACACTACTTCATATTTAGCCTAAAGTGAAGCATGGCAGGGTTTTGATATGTAGGTGATAGCTACAGAAACGCTAATAAATGAAACCTCTCACTATGTCAAACTGGCCCATTAACTTGAATAACAAGCTGGTAATTTCTCATGCCCGTAAATCAAGATTGAATACAACTGTAGAGTCCATAAAAGAACAAGTTTTTGAAACTGCATTTTGCTTCAACTGAAGTCAAGCCTAAATTGGCATCTTCTTACTTATTGACAGTATAATTTCGTCAAATACGCTGTGGCCGGTAAAAAAATTGATCCCATAGACTTCGTACAATAAATATGTCAAATCTGAACGAATCTGGATAATGTTTTGTACACTTAATTTCCAATAGATTCCTGTAGCTGTCACCAAATTTCATTAAAAAATTTTATTTTTTATCCTCCTATTAATCGATAACAAAATATCTCTGTTACCAATATGGCATTACATAGATAAACAAAACCCCTGTGTACATTTTCGTAACTTCAACAAACAACATCTAATTCTGGCAATCTTTTACATCAACAGGTTAAATCTGTCTATGGAAACAATAGTTACAGCGACTTTTGTGAAGTTGCCTCAAAACGTGAAGTGTCCAGTATTAGGCAACAGTTTGTTTAATTCTAACAGTATCTACGGCTTGTTGGGAAATTCTGCGATAAACTTTTTAGGACCATACTCTTTTTCTTGTCTCAGCAGTTTAGTTAAAACATGATCGTCTGCCGAAAACACCATTTTGTTATTGTTTACATTATTTTGATTGCGTCAACAAACATCACTTCTGCTTGAGCGACTGCAGTATGTAACACCATATTGGTAACGAAGATATTTTGTTATCAATATTCAACATTTCATAATTTTGGTAAGAAATAATATTTTTCAACAAAATTTTGCAATCGCTTCAGGAATTTATTGGAAATTAAGTATACAAAACCTTATTC